>CEVR01172889.1_pt1 | contig 27226 bp, 25 predicted proteins | sample 356541 | NCBI WGS metagenome assembly CEVR01 (sample SAMEA2623734, study PRJEB7988) | marine metagenome | isolation source: saline water (ENVO:00002010), including
TAATTGCATTATTTCAATCAACAACAAATAATATTAAATTTTTGATTTTTTTTAAATAGATTTACAACGTTCAAAAGTTGCATTTTTATCAAACAGTTTTCGGTATGTTCTTAAGGTCATATATTTTTTTGTTCCAAGGTTATTTACTATTTTAATCATTTTTGGATTAAAATCACCAATCCAAGTAATAATAAGTTCTTTATATTGTTTACTTTCAATCTCAAACTGTTTTTTAACTGCCATAATAATAGCACCTTCTAAGCCCTTTTTTTGAAAATCAGGAGTTACTCCAAAAGCAATGCCAAATACATTATTACATGTACCTTTAAATTTATGATATAAAAATTTAAGTTTTCCAAACCAATTTAGATTTCCATTTATATGTTGAAAAATTTGATTAATTTCAGGTAAAGCAATAAAAAATGCTACAGGTTTACTATTGTAATAAGCAAACCATATAAGTTTTTCGTCCATAATTGGTTTCATTTTTCTCATAATGGATCTTGCTTGCGATGCCGGCATTCCTTTGAAATTACTATGTGTTTTCCATGCCTTGTTATAAACAGTTCTGAAATCTTCAGCATAATCGAACATTTTATTTTTTTCTAAATGTCTGAAAGTGTAGCCTTTATCTTTTAATATTCTTTCCGATCTTTTTTTATATTTTTCGGGAATGTCATCAGATATTTTTCGAGAATACATATACTGCTCAAAATATGTTTTGAATCCATAATCTTCAAATAATTTTTGATAATAAGGAGGCTGATATGGATTAGCATAAATTGGTCTATTTTCAAAACCATCAATTAACAATCCCCAATATCTATCTCTTTCTCCAAAATTAATAGGACCATCCATGGCTTCCATTTCTCTTTCCTTGAGCCATTTTTTTGCAGTTTCAAATAATTTAAATGATGCATCATGACTATTTATACATTCAAAAAAACCTAATCCTCCTGTAGGTTGTTTTTCAGAAAAAGCTTTTTTTCTATTTATAAAAGCTGCGATACGACCAACATATATATTTTTTTCATCTTTCAATATCCATCGCGCACCTTCTCCGTGTCTGAAAAATTTGTTTTCTTTTTCGTTAAATACTTTTTCTATATCTTGTTTAATATGTGGTATCCAATTGGAGTCTTTTTTATATATTTCAAATGGAATTTGATGAAATAATTTTACATGAGCAGCTGATTTTACTTCTATAATTGTCATTTAAATTCCGTTTATTTGTAAAAGCAAATTAAGCTTATATTTAAATGAAAAACAAGGTTGTGGTTGTAACTGGTGCGTCTTCTGGAATTGGTAAAGCTTGTGCTTGGTATTTTGCAAAGAATGGTAGTAAGGTTATATTAGCCGCCAGAAGTTTAGAAAAGCTTGAAATAATATATAAAGAAATGATTTCACAAGGATATGAAGTTCTTGCAGTGAAGTCTGATGTTAGTATTGAGTCGGATTGTAAAGATTTAATATCTAAAACAATTACTAGATTTAATAGAATTGATGTTCTTATAAATAATGCCGGAATTTCAATGAGAGCTACTTTAGAAGAAATGGATTTGTCAGTAATTAAAAAAGTTATGGATGTCAATTTTTATGGAACAGTGTTTTGTACTAAATATGCTTTGCCATACCTTTTACAATCAAATGGATCCGTTGTTGGAGTATCCTCAATTGCAGGTTATAAGGGTTTGCCTGGAAGAACTGCGTATTCGGCCTCTAAATTTGCCATTCACGGATTATTAGAATCACTAAGATTGGAAAATCTTAAAAAAGGATTGCATGTGCTTATTGCATGCCCAGGATTTACTGCTTCTAACATTAGGAATACAGCATTATCTAAAGATGGGATGATTCAGAAAGAAAGTCCAAGAGATGAAAGTAAAATGATGACTGCAGAAATGGTTGCTGAATATATTTATTATGCTGTATTAAAAAGGCAAAATTCATTAGTTTTAACTTTTAATGGAAAGCTTACAGTACTTTTAAACAAATTTTTCCCCAAATTAGTAGATAGATTGGTTTACAATCATTTAAAGGAAGAACCAAATTCACCTTTTTAAACTTTAATCTAAACTTTTTATTAATAATGACTATATTTTTGGTTGGATTTATGGGTTGCGGAAAAAGTACATTAGGAAAAAAACTTGCAAATAATCTTGATTTTAATTTTATAGATCTTGATGATTTTATTGAAGATTGTGAAGCAAGAACAATCAAAGAAATTTTTGAAATTGATGGTGAAGATTATTTTAGAAAGTTAGAACGATTTTATCTTCATAAAGTAATTAATAATAAAAATATTGTTATTTCTGTCGGAGGAGGAACACCTTGTTTTTTTGATAATATTCATCAGATGAATAAAAATGGTCTTACAATCTATATTAATATGTCTACAAAAGCTCTTCTTAATAGATTAAAATTATCAAATAAATCTAGGCCCTTAATTGAAGGAATGAAAGACATTGTTTTAAAAGATTATATTAATAAAACCATCAAAGAAAGAGAAGTTTTTTATAACAAATCTCACAAAATTGTAAATGGTATTAATTTATCTGCAAAGCAACTTCAGAAATACTGTTTTGATTAAAAAATATTTTTATGTACAAAATTGACAACTCCTATTTGACTCTAGAAAAATTATATAAAATAATTAATGAACAACAATCAATTGGATTATCAAATGATGCAACTTTAAAAATTATAGACTGTCGTTCTTTCTTAGATCAGCAATCAAATAATAGTACGCCAATATATGGTGTAAATACTGGTTTTGGTTCCTTATGCAACGAATCCATTTCTAAAGAAAATTTAGAAGAATTACAAGTTAACTTAGTCATTTCTCATGCTTGTGGTTTTGGTGAAGAAGTTCCACTATCTGTTGTAAAGCTTATGCTTTTTCTAAAAATTAAGTCTTTATCTTTTGGATATTCAGGAGTTCAACTAGATACTGTTAATAGGCTTATTGATTTTTATAATGAAGATATTTTACCTGTTGTTTACCAACAAGGTTCTCTGGGAGCCTCTGGAGATTTAGCACCTTTGGCTCATCTTTCTTTACCATTAATTGGTATGGGCGAAGTTTATTATAAAGGTCAGAAAGTAAAATCTGAACATGTTTTAAAAGAAATGGCTTGGAAACCTATCTGTTTAAAATCTAAAGAAGGTTTAGCATTACTTAATGGCACACAATTTATGAGTGCATATGCAATACATTCTTTATTCAAGTCATACAAACTATCTTATTTAGCTGATTTAATCAGCTCTATTTCACTTGAAGCATTTGATGGTAGAATAGAGCCATTTAATGAACTAGTTCATCTTATACGTCCTCATAAAGGTCAGGTAAAGACTGCAAAAAATATTTCAGAATTTTTAGATGGTAGTGCTTTAATTAAACAGGAAAAAGTTAATGTACAGGACCCTTACTCTTTACGTTGTATACCGCAAGTACATGGAGCAACTAAAGATGCTTTAGAATATGCTAAAAATACTATTGTTACTGAAATTAATTCAGTTACTGATAATCCTAATGTCTTTGCTAAAGAAGGTAAAGTAATATCAGCAGGAAATTTTCATGGTCAGAATCTAGCATTAGTAATGGATCATATGGCAATAGCATTATCCGAGTTAGGCAGTATTTCTGAACGAAGAATTTATCTTTTAGTATCAGGGCAAAGAGGTTTACCTCCTTACTTGACGCCTAATGTTGGTTTGAATTCCGGTTTTATGATACCACAGTATACGGCTGCAAGTATTGCTAGTCAAAACAAACAATTATGTACTCCTGCATCTGTAGATAGTATTGTGTCATCTAATGGTCAAGAAGATCATGTTAGTATGGGTGCAAATGCTGCTACAAAACTGTATATAGTCGCTGAAAATATCGAAAGAATATTAAGTATTGAGTTAATGACTTCCTCTCAAGCCTTGTCTTTCAGAACTAAAAAGTCTTCTGATTTTATAGAAAGTTTTGTTAATAGTTTTAGACAAGAAGTAGCTGTTTTATCAAAAGATGTTTTACTGCATGATGAAATGAAGAAGTCGCAGAAATTTATTCAGAATTTATCTTTAGATGAAAGTTTAATATGTTAACACTTTCTACATATTAAAAGCCTTTTTTCTTCATTTATTAAAGTAGTGGCGAAAATATAATCATTACCACCATCATTTAGAGCCAGTTTTTTGCGAATCTCATTTACTGAATTAGGGAAGTTTCTCTTAGAAATATTTGCTTTTTTAGACTTAATGGCCATTTGAATTTCTTTTTTATTAAATCGGCATATTTTATTCAGTTCAAAACATCTTCCAGGAAAACCTTTTATATATCTATCTGAAGTGTAGAGATGACTGTTAGGGTGAAGTTTACTTAGCTTAAAAAATAAGGCAATAGACTTAAAAGCACCTGCTTTTAATATACTTGCATTAGGTTCGTAAATGTACTTTAGAGGTGATGATAGGTTTATTTTACAATTTTGTTCTTGCTCATTGTCAAATTCAAAAGTGAAGTCTTTTGCTAAATCTTTACAAATTATAGATGTTAGCTTTTTACTTAAATTAGCGTCAATGAGAAACAATAATTCTTTACATTCATTATTTATTGCTATGACATGTATTTCTTTGATGTTAGGCAATTGCTCCATAGCTAGTTTAATATCAAGCAATGGAGATACTTTAACTAAAATTTGCTTTCCTTTTTTTAAAAATAAGTTTAAGTTTTTTATGATATTTGGGTTGTATTCCTCAAGTTTTACGACTTTTGAATTATTTTCATTTCTTCTAGATGGATCAACGTAAATTAAGTCAAAGTTTTGTTTTGTATTCTTTAAAAATTCAATACCATCAATAAAATGAGATTCAACTTTTGCTTGTAAACACTCAAAGTTATGTTGTGCAATAAATTGTAATTCAAAATCCTTTTCGCAATGAATAGTATTTTTAAAAGATTTACTGATAAAAAAACTATCTATTCCTAAGCCGCCAGTTAAGTCAATAAAGGATTCGCCATTACAAATTTTAGACTTATATAAAGCAGTATGCTCAGATGAGCATTGTTCCATGCTAACTTGTTTGGGATAGATGAGATTTTTATAATTTTTAAAAGAAGGTATTTTTGTTTCAATAATTTTTCTAGCCTTGATTTGATTGGCTAATATTCTAATATCTAAATCTAGTTTTTGATTTAATGAAAAAAGAATTTTGTCAATAGGTTTCTTATAATTTTTTGTTATAAAATTTTGCCAATACTCGTCGTTCAGAAAGTTATATTTATTACTAAAGTAAATAAACATTAAATGTTTTTAGTCAATTCTTGAACGATTTTGAATTCAGATAGAAACTCTTTGGCAATAACTCTAAAAAGTGTATATAAAGGTATTGCTATAATCATTCCTAAAACACCCCATAATGTACCTGCTGAAATAACAATTATGAAAATTTCTAATGGGTGTGCCTTCACTGAATTTGAAAATATGAGTGGTTGTAGAACGAAATTATCAATTAGTTGCATAATGGCAAATACAACACATATTTTTAGACTTAATGGAATTACTTGTGTATAAAAATCCAAATCTAAATTAGTTGAAATGCCAATAATAACACCAATTATAGCTCCAATCATCGGTCCTAAATATGGAATAACATTTATAATACCGGCTAAAAATCCAATTAGAATAGCATTCTTAATACCTATAATAGAAAGTCCAGTACTAACAATAATAGTAATAATGCTTATTTGTAATATTATTCCAATAAAGTATCTACTTAATAATCGTTTTGTATTTTTCAACACGTTAAGAATTTGATTTGTTTTACTTTCAGGTGTTAGAGCTAATAAAAAATCACTGTACAGCTTTTTTTCTTTTAAGAAGAAGAAAGTGATGAATATAATTGAAAATAATGCGATAAGACTATTTCCCAAAATACCGATAGCAGAATTGAAAATAGATTTTACATTCGTTAGGTTGAATAATTGACCTATTTCATCGTCAATTGAAGATTCCTTTTCTATTAGATGATGGTTTTTTAGCCAATTTTCTAAATCATTTATTGGTTCTTCTAATTCCAACGCTACTGCTTCAAAATTAATTTTAGAAATTATTCTAGCCTCTTCCATAACTAAAGGAGTGAAAAGAGCGAAAAAACTAGTGAAGAATGTTAAAAGAACGAGTAGTGTAATGACACTTTTTATAGCGCTAGGTAAATTTCTGTTTTTGATTTGTATTTTTCCTAGTAGTTTCATTATTGGTCTTCCAATAAGCGCCAAAACTAGTGATACTATCAAGTATACAACAATTGTTTTGAGATAAAAAACTAGTACTATTCCAATAATTGACGCTATAAGTATAACGCTATTTTTGAGGGTGCGGTTCATTTATCTAATGTATTAGTTTTGGTTTGAAAAAACAAAATGTATAATATTAGCTCCCATTTTTAAAGCTTTTAACCTAATTTCAGGACTATCATTGTGCACTTCAGCATCTTCCCAACCATCGCCTAAATCACTCTCATAAGAATAGAATATAACCATTCTGCCTTCATGAAATAATCCAAAACCCTGTGCTGGTTTAGCATTGTGTTCATGTATTTTGGGCAAACCATTATTGAAATCATAAGTCTGATGATATATTGGGTGGGAATAAGGTAGTTCTACAAATTCACTTTCAGGAAAAATTTTCTTCATCTCAGGTCTTACAAACTTATCCATACCATAATTATCGTCTATATGCAGAAATCCGCCTCCAATTAAATATTTCCTTAGGTTTTCGCTTTCTTCAATTGAAAAAATAACATTTCCGTGTCCCGTCATATGTATGAAAGGATAATTGAAAATATCTGTACTGCCAACATCTACAATATCGTATTTTGTGTCAATATTAGTTCCTAAATTCTCATTACAAAAAACAATTAGATTATTGAGTGCCGTTGGATTAGAATACCAATCGCCGCCACCATAATATTTTAACACAGCAATTTTGTATGATGGAGAAGAAAAACTAAACGCAATTATGATAATACTCAGGAAAATTAGCTTTTTCATTGATTTATTAAATTTATAGTATTGCAACTTACTATTGCAGCAGTTTCTGTTCTAAGTCTATTGCTGCTAAGTGAAACTGACGAAAAACCATGTTTCATAGCATAGTCTATTTCTTTTTGGCTAAAATCACCTTCTGGACCAATCAATACTAACGTATCAGTACCTTTTTTGATAACTTCCTTAAGTTGTTTTTTTTTGTCATTATCAGCACAATTAGCAATGTATCGTTCTTCTATAGTATTGTTACTAACAAAACTATCAAATGAAACCGCCGCATTAAGTTTTGGGAGGTAGGCTTGTTTTGATTGCTTCATAGCAGCAATCAGTATTTTATTCATTCGCTCAAGTTTTAAGACTTTTCTTTCAGAATGTTCACATATAATTGGTGTAATTTCATTAATCCCTATTTCAGTAGACTTTTCCAAAAACCATTCGAAACGCTCATTTGTTTTTGTAGGTGCAATAGCTATATGAATATGTAGATCACTTTTACCATAGTCGCGTTCTACATTATCTATTTTTAGATGACAGGATTTTGGATTGTCACCAATCAATGTTGCTTTGTAATACCCGCCTTTACCATCGACGAGATAAATAATATCTCCAATTTTTTTTCGTAATACTTGAATGCAATGTCTGCTCTCTTCTTTTGAAAGTGTGTATTCATCTGAATTTATGTCTGGCGTGTAAAACAATTGCATAATATTTTCAAAAGTATAAAAAACTAAATTTACTCATCTAATTTTATTTTCTTTGTTCATTATGGTTGAACTTAATCAATTGGTGTATGTTTTATAATCAGAATGGTAAAATTGTAAGTTCTATTCTGCTAGAGATGAATAACCGTTCTTTCTTGTATGGAGATGGTTTGTTTGAACGTCTTAGACTGTTTAACGGTCAAGTTTTCAATAGACAAAATCATTACAACAGATTATCTTTTTCATTGAAAGAGTTACAGCTTGACATTTCAGTTTCTATAGATGAGCTTTTTGAACAAGTAGAGTGTTTAGCTAATCAAAATGGGTTAACTTCTTGTAGCGCTAGAATTTCAATATTTAGAAAATCAGGAGGCTTATATACTCCAGAAACACTTCTAGCTAGTTATGTAATAGAAACTATGGGAGAGGCATCTGATTGTTTTTCATTAAGGGATGGTCTGCAGATAGGGGTTTATGATAAGCATCTTAAATCTAAAAGTTTACTATCTACAATAAAGTCTTCTAGCGCAAATTTATATGTATTGGCTTCATTAGAAAAGAAAAGAAAAAACTTAGATGAATTGTTGTTGCTTAATTCTGATAAACTACCTATTGAGGGTACTAACTCTAATCTTTTCATTTTAAAAGATGGTAAGATTTTTACACAACCACTTTCTGAAGGGCCTTTGTCGGGATGTATGCGTTCTTTGATAATTAGTGTTTTAGATGTTGAAGAGAAAATATTGAGATTATCAGATATTCAAACAGCTGACGAAATATTTTTCACCAACTGTAATGGTATTCGCTATGTCAAAAAGTTTGGACAATATGAGGGGTATAACAATAACATAGCAAAGAAAGTCGTGAAAAAATTAAATGCACTAATTTAATTCAGGGTCCTCAGGCATATTTGACCAAATAGCATACTTTGTATCCATTTTTTTAATGAAATCACGCCACATGTGTTTATCGTTATTATCTAGAAGATGTTTTACATTTTCATTGCATACTATCCAAGACTTTTCATTGAGCTCGTGTTCTAGTTGCCCTTGACTCCATCCTGAATAGCCAACAAAAAAGCGTATTTCTGTAGCGTTTACTTCTTTATTTTTTATCAAATCTTTAAGAGTCTCGAAATTACCACTCCAATACAGATTATCGCTAATTGGTATTGAATTTTCTATTTTATCTCCTAAGCAATGTATGTAGTGAAGTGTATTTTTTTCAACTGGTCCTCCAACATGCACATTAGAATCAAAAGATGGAAAGTCTTCAAACAAGTCGTGAATTTTAATTTTGGTAGGCTGATTTAGTATAAAGGCGATACTTTCATTTTCGTTATGTTCTGTGAGAAGTAATACGGAACGCTTGAAATTTGTATCCAACATACTTGGTTCTGAAATTAATAATCTTCCTTTTTTGGGTTTAATGTTTTTCATACACCTATAACGAACAGTTTAATAGAATTGTTACCTATATTAGATCAAATTACAGTTCATTCAGTTTAAAAGTATCTTTTAACCTAACTCCTTTTTCGGTATGTTTAACGGTACAACATTCATTGTAATTGTCGTGTTGTAAAAAAATAACATATTCTTTATCGGCTGCCTCGTGTAAAAATTTTTCTTTTTCTGTCAGTGTGACTAAAGGTTTTGTGTCGTAGCCCATAACGTAGGGTAGAGGTATATGCCCTGTGCTTGGTAGTAAATCAGCGGCAAACACTAGGGTTTTACCTTTATATTGTATATGAGGTATCATTTGTGCCTCTGTGTGTCCATTTACAAAAAGAGTAGAAAAGCCTTTAAAAAGCTCTCCTTCTTGTTCAACGAAATTTAAATGCCCACTTTCTTGAATAGGGATTATATTTTCCCTTAAAAATGAAGCTTTTTCTCTATTGTTGGGCTGTGTAGCCCATTGCCAATGGTCTTTATTACTCCAATACTTAGCGTTTTTAAAAGCCATTTCAAAACCACTTCTATCCTTATTCCATTTGACACTACCTCCACAGTGGTCAAAGTGCAGGTGTGTCAAAAAAACATCTGTAATATCAGAAGGCGAATAGCTCAAGTTTTCAAGTGAGCTAATTAGGGAAACATCACCATGTAAATAATAATGTTTTAAAAATTTATCCTCTTGTTTATCACCTATACCATTATCTATTAGAATGAGTTTGTTACCATCTTCTATCAGTAATGAACGCATGGCCCAAGGACATAAATTATTTTCATCTGCTGGATTAGTTCTACTCCACAAAACTTTAGGCACAACCCCAAACATAGCTCCACCATCGAGCTTAAAATAACCTGTATCAATTGTATACACTTTCATGTTGAAAAGTTTAATTTTTTCAAATGTATAAAATGTCAATTATCTATAATTTACAATTCTAATAAATTTTATCAATGAAAGTACATTTAATAGCAATAGGTGGTAGTGCAATGCATAATTTAGCTTTAGCATTACATCATAAAGGATTTGAAGTATCGGGTTCTGATGATGCTATTTTTGAACCGTCTAAAAGTCGCCTTAACTCTTTTGGCTTATTGCCACAAAAGATGGGTTGGTTTGCTGATAAAATACATAAAGACATTGACGCTATCATATTAGGCATGCATGCTAGAATTGATAATCCTGAGTTAATTAAAGCTCAAGAGTTAAAAATTCCTATTTATTCCTATCCAGAGTATATTTACAATCATAGTATTGACAAGAAAAGAATTGTAATAGGGGGGAGTCATGGAAAAACTTCCATTACGGCTATGATACTACACGTTTTACATCATTACAATATGGATTGTGATTATATGGTAGGAGCTAAGTTAGATGGCTTTGATACTATGGTTAGGTTAAGTGCTGAAGCTCCAATAATCGTTTTGGAAGGTGACGAATACCTTTCTTCACCAATTGATAGACGGCCTAAATTCCATTGGTATAAGCCTCAAATAGCTATACTTAGTGGTATTGCTTGGGACCACATTAATGTGTTTCCAACATTTGAAAATTATGTCAATCAGTTTAGGATTTTTAAAAATGATGTTCAAGATGTACTTTTTTATTGTGCTGACGATGAGGTATTATCTGGTTTATGTCAAGAAGATTCAACATGCCGATTAGAGTCGTATAGCGTTCCTAATCATTGTGTTGAAGACGGTATTACTTACTTAATAGATGGAGAAGATAAATATAGACTTGAAATATTCGGAGAGCATAATTTGCAGAATATGAATGCTGCTTTATTTGTTTGTCAAGAATTAGGTATTCAAAAGAGTGATTTTTACAAAGCTATTTGCTTATTTAAAGGTGCTTCTAAACGATTGGAGTTAGTTAAAAGAGGTAAGAGCTCAGTTGTTTATAAAGACTTTGCTCACTCTCCCTCAAAACTAAAGGCAACTTCATCGGCTATGAAAAAACAATACACAGATAGAGAATTGGTTGCCTGTATGGAATTACATACTTTTTCTAGTCTGAATAAGGTTTTTTTAAAAGAGTATATGGGCGCTATGGACACACCTGATATAGCTGTAGTGTATTTTAGTAAAGAGGCTATAGCTCATAAAAAGTTAGAGGATATTTCAGTGGATCAAGTTCATAAAGCCTTTGGTCGACATGATTTAAAGGTATTTACTGAATCGAAAGAAATGCAACAGTTCTTGAAGTCTTTAAAATGGAATAATCGAAATCTTTTAATGATGAGTTCGGGTAATTTTGATGGAATTGATTTTAACTGTTTAGCTGAAGATCTTTTGGGATATTAAATAAATAAAAAAGCCCTCATTTGAGGGTTTTTTTTAGCTATTCATAGTCACAATAAATTCTTCATTTGTTTCCGTTCTTAGTAGCCTATCTCGCATAAATTCAATAGACTCTACTGGCGTCATATCTGCAAGATGGTTTCTGAGCACCCAAATTTTCTGAGTTATATCTTTACCTAGTAGTAGATCTTCTCTACGAGTACTAGATGATGTAACGTCAATAGCAGGGTATATTCTTCGGTTAGATATTTTTCTATCTAATTGAAGTTCCATATTACCAGTACCTTTAAATTCTTCAAAGATAACTTCATCCATTTTACTGCCTGTTTCAGTTAATGCAGTAGCTAGAATTGTAAGTGAACCACCGTTTTCGATTTTTCGAGCAGCGCCAAAGAATCTTTTTGGTTTTTGTAATGCATTAGCATCAACACCTCCGGTAAGAATTTTACCAGATGCTGGTTGAACAGTATTATATGCTCTAGCTAAGCGAGTTATTGAATCAAGTAAAATAACAACATCATGCCCACATTCGACTAGTCTTTTTGCTTTTTCTAGAACAATATTAGCTATCCTAACATGTCTATCAGCAGGTTCGTCAAAGGTTGACGCGATAACTTCAGCGTCTACACTTCGTGCCATATCAGTAACTTCTTCAGGTCTTTCATCGATAAGTAAAATCATAAGATATGCTTCTGGATGATTTGCTGCAATAGCATTTGCAACTTCTTTCAGTAAAACAGTCTTTCCTGTTTTAGGTTGCGCTACAATAAGTCCTCTTTGTCCTTTGCCAATGGGAGCAAATAAATCTATCATTCTAGTTGATAGTGAACTTTTGCCGTTTTCTGTTATATTAAATTTTTTATCTGGAAATAGCGGTGTTAGGAATTCAAATGGCACTCTATCTCTAACAATTTTTGGATCTCTACCATTAATTTTTGTAACCTTAATCAAAGGAAAATACTTTTCACCTTTTTTGGGTGGTCTAACAGTTCCTCTTACCGTATCACCAGTTTTTAATCCAAATAATCTAGCTTGTGAATGTGATATGTATATATCATCTGGGGAACTTAAATAATTGTAGTCAGATGAACGAAGAAAACCAAAACCATCAGGCATCATTTCTAAAACTCCTTCTGCTGTAACAATTCCGTCAAACTCATGTTCATCTAATATTTTTTTATTATTGTTATTAGATTTATGACGATGATTTCCATTTTTTTCTTGTTGTTTAGAATGTTCATTGGAAAATTTAGACTTAGAATTTTCTTTGTTTTTCTTTTCTCTAATTTGTTTTACTTCTTCAGATTTTTTTTCGGTTGATAGTTTTTTCGCCTGAAAATCTAAAATTTCGTATACAAGTTCTTGTTTTTTTAATTTTTGGTACCTTGGTACTCCTAAGTTTTTTGCAAGTTCTTTAAGCTCTGGTAACAGCTTATTATTTAATGTATGTATATCAATCATTTGATATTATAAATTTTGAGTTATTTTTTTATGTGAATTTTTTAAGAAAAAAAGTGGATATTTGTTATGGTTCAGAAAAACCTGAGTGCAATTATACTAATAATTTATATTAAAACAAGTAATGTCATTAATTTAATCCTTTAATTTTTTTTATATGATACAAAGAGTGCAGTCTATATATTTATTTTTTTCTATAATTTTTATGATATCAATAACCTATTTCTTTCCTGTTTTGATTAGTAATGAAGGTGAAAATTTTTTTATTCATCAATCAATTTATGCACATATAACAATTTTAGTTTCGACCTTTTTGTTGCTTTATTCCATATTCTTATTTAAGAATAGAAAAAAACAATTGTTATTTAATCAGATTAGTAAGTTTTTACTGTCAGCTACTTTCTTTATTTTGTTCTTTACTAAGGGAGAACTTTTTCCTGCTAGAGGTATGTTTGTTTTTATTATCCCTTATGTACTCATTCTCTTAGCTAATAGATTCATTAAAAAAGACGAGAAATTAGTTCAATCGGCTGATAGGATACGTTAGTGTCTATTAAACTCTATAACTTCTAGATTTTTTACTTCTCCTTTTTCGATATCAAATCGTAACATCGTAATGACTTTGTGAATACCGTAGTTTCCTGCTGCACCTGGGTTCAAGTGTAATATTTCACGATTCTTATCATACATTACTTTTAAAATATGAGAATGTCCACAAATGAATAAATCTGGACTATTTTTTTCTAATTCTGCCCTTATGTTTTTAGTATAGTTGTAGGGGTAGCCACCTATATGAGTTATCCATACTTTAACATCTTCGCATTCAAAACGTAAATCTTTAGGGCAAATAGCTCTAATCTTGTGGTTGTCTATGTTGCCATATACGGCCCTCAATGGTTTGAAAGAAGATAGTTGCTCTATCACTTCTATTGTGCCAATATCTCCAGCATGCCAAATTTCATCACAATTTTTAAAGTGCTCAAATACTTTAGGGTGTAAACTAGAGTGTGTGTCAGAAAGAAGACCAATTTTCATTAATAAATTTATAGTGTTATTATACGATTTTTTTCTACCCAACCACTTTGTCCATCTAAAAGTTTAATAAGAAACATATCTTCATTTTCATTTAATATTAATACTTTATTGCCTATGTCTACATTTTTACTAGAATTATAGATGATGTTATCATCAAATAACTTGGTTTCTTTAAGAATTATTCCATAAACTTTGTTTTCTTGAATGTTGGCATTATACATCTGAGCCCCAATTAAAAAACTAATTATGATACTTAAAAGTAATCCATTAAACTTCCACTTTTTTCTATTCATAATAAATAATATTAAAAGCAACGATGAAAGCCATATTCCAGTTATTAATAAAACGCTCCACATCTTTAGAGAAAGCCGTTGAGTGATATTGTTCCACCAACTTATGTAAAACAGTTGAGGTATAGGTTCAGTTAAAGTGATTCTATTTTGAGCTAAAGTTAGGTTGTTTAGAGCGTCTTTATCTTTTTTTATTTGAAGAGCTTTTTCGTAGTAATAAATACTTAAGGGAATTTTGCCAAATTGATAGTATGCATTGGCAAAGTTAAAATAAAGCTCAAAAGAACAATAGTTGGAATCTAAAATAGTTTGGTAATTGTTGATTGCCTTAGCATATTTTTCAGTTTGATAGTTTTCATTGGCAGTAATAAATAGGCTATCTAAATGGGCTTTAGATAACGCTGTTAAAGACAAGAATGTAAATAAGATGACTAATTTATACTTCATTATTTTTTCAGATCTTGTTCTACTTCTATTATTACAGCTGTGGCTTTCTCATAAACCTCTTTCATGTCTTCAGTTTCTAATGCTGAAGGTGCAAAACGACAAAACTCACATTTTTCTATAATTGATGTGAAGTTCTTTATTACTGTTTTTGTCACTCCATTTTTATAAAAGTAGTCATTGATAGTTTCTTTTGATAGATTAGCAATGTTTACGTTAAATTTATTGGAAAAATAATTCCAAAGAGACTTTTCTATTTCTTCAAAAAATTGCTCTTTTTTATCATTTTCGAGGTGCTTTTGAGCTTTTTTGAGTCTTCTTTGAGCAAAAACAAGCGATTTTCTATATTTTCTTAAAACGGGATTTTTGTTATTCTTATCCTCAAAATATAAATAAATAAAGTATGCAATAACAGCTAAAATTGGTATTGAAACTAGTAAAATAAATAGTGATTTGTTAAAAGGGTTTTTGTCAAATCTCTTTAAGGTTGTGTTTGCTTTTATTGTACTAAATGCTTGAGAATTAGTGTTGTTTTGAAGTTCTTCAGAAGATAAGTATGAGTTCTCGTTGTTTTCGCCTTTTAGAACATTTATTGTTATGTCTTTAGTTTTAAGGGTTTTGTAAGACTTTGTTTTGGTATTAAAGTAGCTAAATCCTATTCCTTCTATGGTGTATTCGCCTTTGTATCTTGGTATCAATAGGTGTTCGAATTCGACACTTCCTGCGATTCCGTTTTTTGTACTAAATGTCTTATCTTTTTTTTGTGGGTCATAAGCTTCAAAGTTTGAAGGGAAATTAATAGGAATATTATCAATTAAGTGGATATTGCCATTTCCCGAAAGTATAAGCTTATAATTAATAGCTTCATTGGCATCGGCAGTTGTTTTGTCTACAGACGATTTAATTTCAAATTGACCTACTGCACCATTAAAATTTTCAGGCGCACCATCTGGTAAATCTTTTACATTAACCGTAATATTTTTTGATTGTATTTTTTCTTCAATATTTTGATAAGAACCAAACATTCCAAAAGGATCTCCAAATGGGTCTCTTCTGTTACGTTGTTTTTTAACTTGTACAGTAACGTTTATTTCCATCGGGTCAATATTTAGCTTACCGCTTTTTTGAGGTGTTAATATAAATCGACTTATTTCCCAAACCTTGTGTCTAACACCATCGATAACTTCTAATTTAGGTGTTGATTTAGTTTCTATATCTTCTTTCCAAAAGCCATTAAGTTCAGCTATAGTTGAAATATTAATGTTAGCTAAATTTATTTTTGAGTACAATTTATAGCTGACTACTATTTGTTCACCTTGATAGATGTTTCTTTTATTAACATTAGCTTTTACAAATACATTTTCAGCTATGTTGTAACTAGTACTAGACTTGGTCTTAGGATTAGCTTGTGTTACATTTATTATACCAGATTTGGAACGAATAAGCTTTCCATTGGAAGTAATACTTGCTTCTCCAATATTGAGTTCGCCTTCCTGGAGTGCAGTTACGTAATAGGTGTAGGTTGTACTTTGAGAACGACTAATTTTACCATTAATTATTTGCATACTACTGCTTGAAGATTGATTAGGTCCGCTGATTTTTCTTAGCCCATTAAAGGTAGGTGGATTAAAGCCTGTTCCTTCTCCGTCTAGAGTGAAATCTATTCTAAATTCTTCGCCAACAGCTACTGGGTTTTTGCTAACATTTAACTCTAAGGTTTGTCCAAATGAGAGGAAAGGTAAAAAAGCAAGTATGTAAACAATCCAATTTTTCATCTACCAATCCTTTAGAATTTTGAGTTTAACTCCTTTTTGCTTCTTTTTTTGTAATTCCTCCTGAAGTTCTTTTTCTTGTTGTTGTAGAGCATCTAAAATTTGTTGAGCTTCTTCTTCAGTCATCTCATTAGGGTCTTGAGGTTGTTTGGGTTCTTCTTTTTTCTCTTCTGATTGCTCACCTTTTTCTTCTTGGTTTTCACCTTTACCTTTTTCTTCTTCCTCTTGCTCTTCTTTTACCTCCTTCTTATCATCTTCTTTTTCTTCTTCCTTCTGTTCTTCTTTTTCTTGCTCTTGACTTTGATTTTTCATTCGCATGGCATAGGCCAAATTGTGTTTAGTATCTAAGTCTTTTGGATTGTTTCGCAGTGCATTTTTATAGGCTTCTATGGCTTCTTCTAATTTTTGCTCTTTAAGTAATGAATTGCCCAAGTTATGATAGCTTTCTGACTTTTTTATTTTATCATCAGTTTTTTCTGAAAGTGCTGTGAATAATGAATTAGCTTCACTGTAACGTTCTTGTTTATAAATTGCATCAGCCATATTAAAGGAAGCTTCGTATGAGCTCTGGTCTTTTATCAATGCTTCTCTATATAGTTGTTCAGCATCACTATAGGAACTGTCTATATAAGCGGTGTTACCTTTTCTGATTTTACTATTGTGATGCTGTGCAAAAACAACAACTGAATTTAGTAAAATAAATAACGTTAGTCTAATTTTCATCTTCTTCAAACAAATTAATTTTACTACTCCATTTATTTTTTCTTCCTTTCATTAGCGTTTCTATAATTAGAAGAATTATAGCTAATCCAATAAACCATTGGAATCTGTCTTTATAATCAGTAAATACTTTGGAGCCAATTTCTTTTTTCTCCATTTTGTTTATCTCCTTAAACAAAGCATTTAGACCACTTTGAGTAGAATTGGCACGAATATACGAGCCTCCTCCTGATTGGGCTATTTGTTTGAGCATTTCTTCATTTAAGGAAGTAATAATAGTATTCCCTTCTCTGTCTTTTTGATAAGATGTTATGGTGCCGTATCTATTTTTAATTGGAATAGGACCACCTTCAGCAGAACCCATCCCTATAGTGTGTATAAAAATGCCTAATTCTTGTGCTTCTTTAGCCTTTTCAATGGCATCATCTTCGTGATTTTCACCATCTGTAATAATAATTATGGCTTTATTCTGGTCATTGTTTAAATCAAAACTTTTTATAGATAATTCAATAGCTTTTCCTATTGCTGTTCCCTGAGTAGGTACTATACTAGTATTGATTGTAGATAAAAATAATTTAGCAGCAGAGTAGTCGGTTGTAATTGGTAGCTGTACATATGCATCACCAGCAAAAACAATCAGTCCTATTCTGTCTCCATCAAGTCTATCAATCAATTTAGATATGGATTGTTTAGCTCTCATTAAGCGGTTAGGCTGTAGGTCTTCAGCCAACATACTATTTGATAAATCAATAGCAATCATTAAATCGACTCCTTCTCGTTTTACCTCTTCCATTTTAGAGCCAATTTGTGGGTTGGCAATGCCTATAATAAGAGAGCTAATTGCAGAAGCAAACAAAATAAATTTGAATCGAAGCTTAAACTCTGAGGCCATTGGCATAAGTTTATAGACTAGCTTAAGTTGTCCAAAAACTTCAATAGCTTTCTTTCTCCATCTTGCAGAAAGGATAAATCCAAGTATTAGTATCGGTATCAGAACCAATAAAAACAACCATTCGCTATTTTCGTATCTCAACATTATGTTATGCTTCTAAATATAGTGTGCCTTAGTATAAACTCAATAATTAATAAAGTTAATGCCAAAAGTGCTAAAGGATAAAATTCTTCTTTTTTCTTATGATATTCTTTAACTTCAATCTTTGATCTTTCCAATTGATCGATTTCTCTGTAAATAGACTCAAGAGCTTTGTTTGAAGTTGCTCTAAAATACTGACCGTTAGTAACAGAGGCTATGTTTTGTAGTGTTTCTTCGTCTATTTGTACTTCAACATCTTGATATACTGTTGTGCCAAAAGGTGTTTTAAAAGGGTAAGGGGCATATCCTTGTGTGCCTACACCAATGGTGTAAACTCTTATGCCGAACTTCTGTGCAATCTTTGCAGCTGTTAAAGGAGCTACTGAGCCTTGATTATTTACTCCATCTGTCAATAGAATAATAACTTTACTTATAGCCTCACTTTCTTTTAGTCTGTTTACGGCAGTAGCTAATCCCATACCGATAGCAGTTCCATCTTCAACCATTCCACTTTTAACATTTGCAAATAAGTTCTGCAATACTTGGTGGTCTGTAGTTAATGGACATTGAGTGAAGCTTTCCCCACTAAATATTACTAATCCAATCCTATCATTTGGTCGTCCTGAAATAAAATTCATAGCCACATTTTTTGAAGCTTCCAATCTATCAGGTTTTAAATCTTGTGCTAACATACTTCCTGAAATATCCATTGAGATTACAATATCAATACCTTCTGTAGTCATATCTTCCCAAGACAACGTCGATTGTGGTCGGGCAAACGCAATTATTAGAATGGTTAATGCTATGGCTCTAAATAGAAATAAAAGATGACGTCCTTGTGCCTTCCAGCTATTTTGAGTAATACCTTTTAAAGAAGAAATTTGCAGTTGTGCGGCTTGTTCTCTTTGTCTTAAGAAATACCATATCAATAGCAATGGTATTAGAGCCAAGGCGTATAAAAAATCGGGGCTATAGAATGTCCAGTTATTCCACATCATCGATTTCTTTTTGAGGTTTTGTTTGATGAATAAAGTCGTGTCCAATTTTTAGACTTTCTTCATTTTCTATTTTTAAAGGTTTGGCCTTGGCGAATTTTGCTAAATCAGCTCTAGTCAAAAGTTCTTTTAGCTTAGTAGTATTTATTCCTTTTTGGTTAAGCTGAAAAAGAATTTCTTGCGTAGGAATTTCCATTGCTGGGGTGCCAATACCGTTTTCAATATAAGTTCTAATAATTTCAGAAAGCTCACTGTAGTATTCCTTTACATGATTTTCTTGCCATAATTTTTTGGCATTTAGTTTTTCTAGTTCTTCAAAAGCAATTACATAGGCTGGAATTTCTCTTTCAACATTTTTGATATTAGTTGGAGTTTTATCACTGTTTTTGATAAACCATCTAATTGTGTAAATCAAAAGGGCAAGAATTAGAAGTGCTAGAAGATAAGGGCTTAATTCCTCAAAACTTATTGGAGTATGTTTTGGTGCTTTAATATCTTTAAGTTCAGCATCTTCTACCATTTCTATTGTATTTACCATAATGGCAATAGAGTCACTAATAAACGACTTAAACTGAATAGATGGTATATAATAAACCCCGCTATCCCAAACTGTTAATACATAAGATTGTGTGAGTTGCAATCCTTCATCAGTTTTTATGCTGTCTACTAATGATTTGGAAACAATTTCTAGAGCACCTATTTTATCAGTGAAATGGGGTAAACTATCGCCATCTGAAAGCTCAGCTTGTATGCTGTAGTTTATTTGATCGCCAATAAGTATATTAGTGCTATCAACTTTCACACTAAGTTGTGCAAAAATAGTTGTGGGCAGTAAAAGAAGTGTTAGTAGCTTTTTCATTTCCCTCTTCGATTAAAAAATTGTATTAATGGCTTGATATAATCTTTATCAGTACGTAGTTGAATGGTATCAACACCACATGTTTTAAACAATTGATTTATGGATTTTTCATTTTCCATATAATTTTTGTGATAAGTCTCTCTTATTTCTTTGCTACTAGTGTCAATCCATTTGATTTGCCCTGTTTCAGAGTCTCTCATTTGAACAAGTCCTACATTAGGTAATTCTTCTTCTCTTAAATCGTGAACCCTAATGGCTACTAAATCGTGTTTTTTATTGGCTATTTTTAATGGAGCGTCAAAGTCATCAGCAATGAAATCGGAGATAACAAAACAAACGCTACGTTTTTTTATAATATTGTTGAAATAACGCAATGCTTCACCAATATTTGTTCCTTTGTTTTCAGGTTCAAATGCTATTAATTCTCTAATAATTCTTAGAATATGAGATTTTCCTTTTTTTGGCGGAATGAATTTCTCGACCTTATCACTGAAGAAAATAACTCCGATTTTATCATTATTTTGAATTGCCGAAAAAGCAATGACTGCCGATAACTCAGTCACTAACTCTTGTTTCATTTGATTTTGTGTTCCAAAGTTTTTGGATCCACTGACGTCTATCATTAGTATGACTGTCATTTCTCTTTCTTCTTCAAACACCTTGATAAAAGGGTTATTGAAACGAGCCGTAACATTCCAGTCTATGGTTCTGATATCATCGCCAGGTTGGTATTCTCTTACCTCGCTAAATGCCATACCTTTTCCTTTAAATGCAGTATGGTATTCCCCCGCAAATATATGATTGGAAAGACCTTTAGTCTTCAATTCAATTTTTCGAACTTTCTTTAATAATTCGCTGGTCTCCATTATGGGATTTCAACAGTATTTAGAATTTCAGTGATAATATCTTCACTTGATATGTTTTCCGCCTCTGCTTCATACGACAAGCCTATTCTGTGTCTTAGAACATCGTGACAAATAGAACGAATATCCTCAGGTATTACATAACCTCTTCGTTGTATGAAGGCAAATGCTTTAGCTGCAGATGCTAAGCTGATACTTGCTCTTGGTGAGGCACCAAAACTTATTAGGTCCTTGAATTTAGTTAATCCTGATTTTTCTGGAAAACGTGTAGCAAAAACGATATCTATAATATACTGCTCAATTTTTTCGTCCATATACACTTCCTTAACAAGTTCTCTAGCAGCGATTATCTGTTTTGGTTTTAGTATTTGATTGGCTTTAGGAAAAGATTTTGCTAAATTATTTCTGATTATTAGCTTTTCTTCGTCTTTAGTTGGGTAACTTATAACTACTTTTAACATAAATCGATCAACTTGTGCTTCTGGTAGAGGATAAGTTCCTTCTTGTTCAACTGGATTTTGTGTAGCTAAAACAAGAAATGGCTCATCTAATTTGAATGTTTTATCTCCAATTGTAATTTGGCGCTCTTGCATAGCTTCTAAAAGAGCAGATTGTACTTTTGCAGGAGCACGATTAATTTCATCTGCAAGTATGAAATTTGAAAAAATAGGTCCCTTTTTGACAGAAAATGTTTCATTTTTAGGACTATAAATTTGTGTTCCTAAAACATCGGCTGGTAATAAATCAGGTGTAAATTGTATTCTACTAAAATTAGCATCAATTGTGTTAGCTAAAGTATTGATAGCTAATGTTTTAGCTAATCCAGGAACACCTTCTAATAAAATGTGACCATTTGAAAGTAAGCCAATTAAAAGTCGTTCTGTCATATGTTTTTGTCCAACTATGACTTTATTCATTTCCATTAACAATAAATCAATGAATGCACTTTCTTTATTAATCTTATCGTTTAATTCTTTAATATCATTATTTGAGCTTGTTTCCATAGTTATAATTTGTAAAATGCAAATTTAATAAAGTGGTTTAATTTTTTCAAAAATTTAACGTTACAAATCTATTTCTATTGTTTTTATGTTAAAATTTAAATTAAAAAATATGTTTTGATTTTTTTTAAAAAATTAATTTTATAAATTCAATTGAATATTTTTGCACTATTCAAAAAATGAAAAGATATTTTGTAGAAATAATGTATGATGGAGCTAATTATCATGGTTGGCAAATTCAGCCTAATTCAATAACTGTTCAAGAGCAGTTAGAAAAGTCAATTAGTACAATTTTAAATGAAAAAATTAGTCTTGTTGGTGCCGGCAGAACTGATGCTGGTGTTCACGCCAAACAATTTTTTGCTCATTTTGATTGTGAAAATGCTCTGAGTGATAATAATTTTATTTATAGGTTAAATTCTATTTTACCTAATGACATTTGTATAAAATCTATTTATGTTGTCAAAAATAATGCACATAGTCGATTTGATGCAGTTTCAAGGACCTATGAATATATTATTTGCCAATCAAAAAATCCTTTTTTAATTAAGGGCGCTTATTATTTAAACAAACCATTAAACTTAGATAATATGAGTAAAGCAGCAAATGTTTTATTTGATTTTAGTGATTTTACAAGTTTTTCAAAACTTCATACTCAAACTAAAACTAATAATTGTCTAATAAAAAAAGCATATTGGAAGCAAAATAATGACACTATTGTATTTACGATTGAAGCCGATCGATTTCTTAGAAATATGGTAAGAGCAATAGTAGGTACATTATTAGATGTCGGGATTAACAAGAAGACTGTTAATGATTTTGTTGAAATAATTAAATCTAAAGACAGATCAAAGGCCGGTATATCTGTTCCTGCTCACGCCTTATATTTAACCAAAGTTTGTTATCCAAAATCAGTTTGGTTATGAGTGAAAAAAATGGAAAAACCTTTGATATATTACTGTTAAATAGAGTTTTGACGTATGTTAAACCTTATTTAAAGATTTTTTGTGGAACTGCAGTTTGTGCAATTTTAATCGCTTTTTTATCGCCTGCAAGACCATTATTAATTCAATATGCATTTGATAATTATATTATTACACCAAATGAAAATAAACTACTTTTAATTACGTGTTTTTTAGTTGTTTTGTTATTTGTAGAAAGTGTTTTACAATATCTCTATACATATTGGTCTAATTATTTAGGACAAAGTGTAATTAGAGATATTAGGTTAAGCATTTACAAAAAAATAATAAATTTTAAACAACAATATTTTGACAAAAATCCAATAGGTGCTTTAGTTACTAGAGTTGTGTCAGATATCGAAACAATTTCTGATATTTTTTCTCAAGGTTTGTTAGTGATAATAGCAGATCTTCTTAAGTTAATTGTTGTGCTAATTGTAATGTTTTTAACTGATTGGAGATTAACTTTATTCAGTTTGGCATCAATTCCTTTGCTGTTGATAGCTACATATTGGTTTAAGAGATCAATAAAATCAGCGTTCCAAGATGTTAGAAAGCAGGTCTCATTACTTAATTCTTTTGTTCAAGAACATATTGTTGGTATGTATATTGTACAATTGTTTAATAGAGAGGATATTGAGTTTGAAAAGTTTAAAAACATTAATAATGCTCACAAAAATGCTCATATAAAATCTATATTTTATTATTCAGTCTTTTTTCCGGTTGTTGAAATATTATCTGCTATATCAATTGGTTTATTAATTTGGTGGGGAGGTGTGGAAGTTGTTACAACCAATAATATAACACTTGGAGAATTAATTGCATTTATTTTGTACATTCATATGTTGTTTAGACCTATAAGACAATTAGCTGATCGTTTTAATGTTCTTCAAATGGGAATGGTAGCTTCAGAACGTGTTTTTAAAGTTTTAGATACTGATAATTCAATTATAAATAACGGAAAAAAAACCATAAGTAAATGTAAAGGTGTTATTGAATTTAAAAATGTATGGTTTGCATACAATGATGATGATTGGGTATTGCGTAATGTCTCATTTAAAGTTTCCGCAGGAGAAAAAGTTGCAATAGTTGGGTCAACAGGAGCCGGTAAATCTACTATTATTAACTTATTGACACGTAACTATGAAATTAATGAGGGGATGATTTTAATAGATGGAATAAATTATTTAGAGTATGATTTGTATTCATTGAGAAAAAATATTGCTGTTGTATTACAGGATGTTTTTTTGTTTTCAGATACAATCTTTAATAATATTGTTTTAGGAAGAAATATAAAATTAGAAAAAGTAAAAGCATACGCTAAAGAAATTGATTTGGATGAGTACATCCAATCATTGCCAAATGGATATTTTTTTAATGTAAGAGAAAGAGGAGGTATGTTATCCTCTGGCCAAAGACAATTGATTTCATTTGTTAGAGCTTATATCGATGAACCCTCAATATTGGTGTTGGATGAGGCAACTTCTAATATAGATTCAGAAAGCGAATCGTTAATTCAGCATTCTTGTGAAAAAATAACTAAGAACAGAACTTCAATAATTATTGCTCATCGAATAGCAACAGTAAAAAATGCTGATAAAATTCTTTTATTTGATAATGGAATTCTTGCTGAAGAAGGATCTCATCAAGAGCTTCTTTCAAAAGATGGGAAGTATAAACTTTTATATGAATTACAATTTAAAAACTAGTTAATATAAAGTATTTATATTAATGAAATAGTTTTCGTAAATTGCGATTGTTAAATTAAGTTTTATTATGAATATTGCTAAACCTCAGTTTTTATTGACTTTATTGTTTGGTTTATTAAATTTTAATATTTATTCACAAATTACTACTAATTCTAATGCTCCGTATAGTTCCCCAGTATATTTAGTTGATAGTCTTCTTCTAGGAGAAGGGGTCGTAGCTACTAATCATTTATTTCAAGGTGATCCTTTGCAAATAGGATTCTTTAACGGTGAAAATAGCAATATCGGTTTGGACAGTGGTATTATAATGGGAACCGGTGATATTATTGAGGTGGTTCCTGGTGCTTTTGGCGGTTTTTTTGCAAATGCTGTTAATGATCCTGATTTGTTAGAGCTTGCTAGTTCTGTTCCTGAATTAATTGGTCAAGATTTTAATGTAACATCTGTAAATGATGTTGCAATATTAGAGTTTGATTTTGTTCCTGTATCTTCATATTTATCGTTTAAATATGTTTTTGCTTCAGAAGAATATTTTGCTTACGAAAACACTCAGTTTAATGATGTTTTTGGTTTTTTTATTTCAGGTCCAAACATTGTTGGTCCTTATTCAAGTCCACCTGAATTTCCAAACGGAAGTATTAATATTGCTAACTTTGAAAGTACAGAGTTAAATAGTTTAGGAGTTGAGCTGCCAATCACAATTTCATCTGTAAACGCATCTTATAATCCTTCTCTTTTTGTTGAAAATCAAAATAATGGAAATAACACAGTAAATTCTGTAGTTGATGGCTTCACAACTGTTATTACTGCTGAAGCTAATGTGCTTTGCGGTGAAACTTATCATATAAGACTCGCAATAGCTGATGGTACAGATACTGGGTTGTCATCTTTTGTTTTATTAGAGGCTGGAAGTTTTTCATCACCTCCACTTACTGTAGATAATAGTTTGGGAGTTGATACCAACGAAATATTTACAAATTGTGGCGCACCTGTTACATTAACGGCAAACGTTGCAGGAGAAAACTATGATTTTCTATGGAACACTGGTGAAATAACTCAAAGTATAATTGCTACTCCTGGATATTATTGGGTTCAAGCCACTGACTCCACAGGATGTACAGTTCAGTCAGATTCATTAAGAGTATATTCTCAGCCAGTACCTGAGATTATTTTACCCAATCAAGATAGTTATTGTGAAGGTGATTCTTATATAATTAACCCAACAATTAACAGTGGAACACCACCATTTAATTTTAACTGGGGAGGACTTGAAAATGATGATCAAATTGAGGTTAGTGTTCCTGGTAATTATTACTTAACTGTAACTGACTCCAATGGCTGTTCTGATTTTCATAATATAGAGTTGCTTCAACAATCTCTTCCTGAAGTATCTTTCTCACCACAAGAGATTTTAGTTTGTGGTGGAATTCCTGTTGAAGTAAATGCATATGGTGCTGAGACCTACAATTGGACACCAAATATTGCTTTGTCTTCTGATACTGGAAGTACAATTGAAATCTCAACTTTATCATCAATTACATACACATTAGAAGGTATTGATTCAATTGGATGTTCATCTACAATACTCGTTTCAACAACTGCTGCTGATGACTTTTCTTTAGATATTAATGCTAATCCGGTTAGTTGTCAAGGATATTCTGATGGTTCTATAACTATTTTACCTCAAAATACTGCTATATCACCAATCCAATATTCTATTGACGGAGGTCAAAATTATTATAACTATTTCTCATTTGAAAATTTAAATTATGGCAGTTATGACATTAAGGTAAAAGATGGGATTGGTTGTGTTATATCAGATAGTGTTTTTGTTGAATCTGCTCAGCCTGATATAGAAGTTTTAATTACTTCTGTTGATGTTAATTGTACATATGATAGTACAGGATTGGTTAGAGTTGAAGAAATATCCGGAGGAAATGTAAGTTCAGGATATTCTTATACTTGGTTTAATTCTGGAACGAATCAAGTTGTTGGTACTGATTCAGTTTTAAATGTACCAACTGGCGGTTATTATTTAGTTGTTGAAGATGATAATGGTTGTCAAGCTACAGATGAAGTATATCTTTCAGAACCTACTCCTATATCAATATCTTACAGCAAGAATGATGTAACTTGTTATGGAGGTTCTGATGGACAAATTACATTAAGCATTAATGGAGGCGGTACTCCCCCTTATGAATTAGATTGGGTAAATTTTGGTAATTTAAACACAACAAATCTAAACAACTTAGAAGCAGGATTTTATGATTTAGAAATTTCCGATTCTAATAATTGTGTTACTTTTTTAAGTATAGAAATAACAGAATCTTTATCACCTCTAACAGTTCAGTTACAAAATCAGAGCATAAGTTGTTTTGGTTTTGCAAGTGGTTCTGCAAGTGTAACAGCGAATGGCGGTACTCCTCCATACTTTTATGAATGGAGTAGTGGTCATGTCACTTCTTCAGCAGACCAGCTATCTTCAGGATCATATTTTGTCCAAGTAACCGATTCAAGAGGTTGTAGTGTCATTGATTCTGTAGAAATATTAGAGAACAACGAAATAATTTCACAATTAACTTCTACTCCAACATCT
>CEVR01083505.1_pt1 | contig 27064 bp, 23 predicted proteins | sample 356541 | NCBI WGS metagenome assembly CEVR01 (sample SAMEA2623734, study PRJEB7988) | marine metagenome | isolation source: saline water (ENVO:00002010), including
CCTCGAAGGAAACTTCGTGCCGGTTCGAGTCCGGCCCCGGGCACCAACATCTCCACTTACTTTATTCAAAGGACGCTTTAACCAAGATGGATAAAGATAATATATGGATTCTGGTTTATACAAAGCCCAATCAAGAAACACGAGCTAATGAGAATCTCAGGAACCAAGGCTTTAAAACTTTCCTTCCTTTAATTTGTTCTTCAAATAGAGGTAATGCAAAGATTTTAAAGCCTGTTTTCCCTAGATATATTTTTGTCAGACTAGACTTAAATTCAGGCAATTGGAACTCTATAAAATCTAGTTATGGAGTAAGTGGTATTGTTATGTTTGGTGAAGAATTTACTCCAATTCCATATCAAATAATCAAATCGCTTAAGAAAAAACTAGATGCCAAAGATATTTACGAAGAGAAGATTTTGGATACAGATTATCAGGAAGGCGATCAGTTAATAATTAAAGAGGGAAAATTTGCAGGGATTGAAGCTATCTTTTTATCCAAGAAGTCTAAAGACAGAGTTAGGCTCTTATTAAATTTACTCAATACACAAATTGTGTCTGAAATATCTATATCAGATATAGGTTCGAAAGAAATAATAAAGAACTTTAAATTTTAAGAATTACGCAAATTAGATTTGTTTGTTCAAAACTTGAACTTATAGTATTATGCTTGTGTTCATTATATGAACGCTCAAAAATAAGGTAAAAAATTTGGATTTTTAGCAAAATCCACTGCGGTAGCTATGGCAAAAAATAAAAAAGATTCTGAAACTGATTTAGAGATTCTTAGAAATATAGAAGCAAACCCAAAACTTACACAAAGACAAATCGCTAAAGATTTGGGAATGAGTTTAGGTAAAACAAATTATTTAATACAAGCTCTTCTGAAAAGAGGTCTTGTTAAAGTAAATAATTTTAAAACATCAGATAATAAATTAGGCTATTTGTACTTACTTACTCCAGAGGGTATAGAAGCAAAAAGGAAGTTAACTATGGTATTTCTTCAACGAAAATCTGAAGAATTTGATAAACTTAAGCAAGAAATGGAACGCATAGATAAAATATGAATACATCACAAGAAAATAATGAACCTGTTTTTGAGGATGAGGTTGATCTTAGAGAACTAATTAGCGTCGTCTGGAAAGAAAAAATAGCTATTATCGTAGCAACCGGTGTAGTGGCTTTAAGTTCAATATTTATCTCTTTATCGCTAACTAATTATTACACTTCAGAAGCTGTTGTCATTGCTAGGGACCAACAAGACACGCCACTATCAGAATTTTCTGGCCTAGCTAGTTTGGCCGGAGTTAACTTAGATAATGCAGGTAGTTCATTATTTAAAATGATGGCAATCATTGAATCGAGAGAATTTGTAAAACACCTTATAACTTTTGATGATGTCCTTCCTTCTATAATGGCTGCGAAAAGCTATGATGCTTCTTCCCAAGAATTATATTTTGATCCTGAAGTTTACGACTCTGAGACAAAAACTTGGACAAGAGAAGTACCCGTAAATCGAGCTTTAGAACCGTCTTATCTTGAAGCCCATAAGGAGTATCTCGAGATGATTTCTATGGTTAAGGATAAAATAACTGGGCATATATCTATAGGCGTGGAACATGTTTCACCTGTTTTTGCTAAAGAATTTTTAACTCTAATTATTCAAGAGGCTAATAACTTGAATCGAGATATAGACATTGAAAGTTCTAGCAAGGCTCTAACTTACTTAACAGCAGAGTTGTCTCAAACACCTCAACTAGAAGTGAAAAAATCAATTAGTAAGTTAATTGAACATCAATTTGAGACACGCATGATGGCAAGTATTCATGATGATTATGTATTAATTCCACTAGAACCCCCTTTTATTCCTGAAAGGAAGTCGGGACCAATTAGGTCTCTTATTGTTATTTTATCTACTCTAGTTGCAGGCTTGGTAAGTGTGATGACAGTGCTTATAAGGCACTATTTTTAAAGAAGAGCAAACAATTAATATTTATCATTTTTAAGGTTTATCTATAAAAGTTTAAAATTGACTTGAGCTCAGATATTGATTCAAGAAGGTTAGGGCAAAGAAGTAAACTGAGTTTTCCGTGAATACCTAAACAATAATTAGTATTAATATTGAAAAGCCCTGAACAAAATTCTTATGGTTAATAAAATAAAAATAACTGTAGTTGGATCTGGATATGTAGGAATGTCCCTTTCTGTACTTTTAGCTCAGCACAATGATGTAACTGTTCTTGATATTGATACTGAAAGAGTAGATAAAATAAATAAAAAGCAATCTACAATTGTAGATACTGAAATTGAACAGTTCTTAAAGAATAATTCTTTGTCCCTAAAAGCAACTGTGGACAAAAAAATTGCTTACAAGGATGCTAACTTTATTATAGTTGCAACACCCACTAATTATGATTTAGATACTAATCGCTTCGATACGTATTCAGTAGATTCTGTCGTTGAAGATGCTCTTAAATTTTCTCCTCAAGCTTTAATTGTAATTAAATCTACAATTCCTGTTGGTCATACAAAATTGCTGCAAGAAAAATTTAAGACTAATAGAGTTATCTTTTCACCTGAATTCTTGAGAGAAGGTCAAGCCTTAAAAGATAACCTCTACCCATCGAGAATTATTGTGGGCAGCTATTGTAAGTCAGGTCAAGAATTTGCTGAACTACTCAAACAAGGCTCTAAGAAAACAGATGTTGAAACTCTTTTAATAAGATCTACCGAAGCTGAAGCTGTCAAACTTTTTGCAAACACTTATCTTGCCATGAGAGTTTCATTTTTTAATGAACTTGACTCTTATGCGCTTGCAAATGATTTAGATACAAGAAGTATTATTGAAGGGGTTAGCCTCGATGAAAGGATAGGTGATAATTATAATAATCCATCCTTTGGTTATGGAGGATATTGTCTACCAAAAGATACAAAACAATTACTTGCTAATTATGAACATGTACCCCAGACCTTGATTAACGCAATTGTTTCCTCTAACACTACACGAAAGGATTTTATTGCTGATGAGATTAGAAAACTCAATCCAAATGTTGTTGGATTTTATAGGTTGGTGATGAAAGCAGATAGCGATAACTTCAGGTCCTCTGCTGTTCAGGGAATTATGAAAAGAATTAAAGCGAAAGGTGTCGAAGTAGTAGTTTACGAGCCAGAGCTTGGCGAAGAGGAATTTTTTGGGTCCAAGGTAATAACTGACCTAGATAAATTTAAAGAGATGAGTGATGTGATTGTTGCAAACAGAAAAGCAGATTGTTTGAGTGATGTTGAAGATAAATGTTTTTCTAGAGATCTCTTTGGAGATAATTAGGTTTCTATAGAACTAAGTTTGTGCTGATAAATTAGGAAAACAAGAACTGTCTATGAAAGTATTGGTAACAGGATCGGCAGGATTCATAGGTTCAGCCCTCACATTAAGGTTATTGGAAAGAGGGGATAAGGTTGTAGGTATTGACAACCACAATGATTATTACGATCCAGCGCTTAAAGAAGCTAGACTATCTCGTCACGCTGATCATCCTAACTATGTTCACGTTAGAATGAATATTGAAGATCGTGAGGCTATGGAAAAAGTCTTTGAAGAACATCAATTTCAAGGTGTAGTTAATCTAGCAGCACAGGCCGGTGTTCGTTATTCTATCGAAAATCCTTCAGCTTATATTAATACTAACTTAGTCGGCTTTGGTCATGTGCTGGAAGGTTGTAGACATAATAACGTTGGGCACTTGGTCTATGCTTCTAGCAGTTCTGTGTATGGTTCTAATACAAAAATGCCCTTTTCAATCCATGATAATGTTGATCATCCGTTAAGTCTGTATGCTGCAAGTAAAAAAGCTAATGAACTTATGGCTCATACTTATAGTCATTTATACAACTTGCCCACAACTGGTTTACGTTTTTTCACAGTGTATGGACCTTGGGGCAGGCCTGATATGGCACTTTTTAAATTTACAAAAGCCATATTAGCCGGTGAAAAAATACAAGTCTTTAATTACGGAAATCACCGTAGAGACTTTACTTACGTTGATGATATTGTTGAGGGTGTAATCAGAGTTCTTGATAAGCCTGCTCAGGCAAATACTAACTGGGCTGGAGATAGTCCAGATGCAGGTACTTCGTTAGCGCCTTGGCGACTATATAATATTGGAAATAATTCGCCTGTTAATTTAATGGACTACATTGAAGCTATAGAGAGTGCTCTAGAAATTAATGCTGAAAAAGAACTCTTACCATTACAGCCTGGAGACGTTCCAGACACTTATGCTGATGTAGAAGATCTAGTAAGAGAATTTGACTACAAGCCTTCAATGAGTGTTAAGCTAGGTGTTAAGAGCTTTATTGACTGGTACAAAGAATACAACAATCTATGACTGATAAAAAAATAGCTATTATAGGTCTTGGCTATGTCGGCTTACCTTTAGCAATTGAATTCGGAAAAGTATTTAAGACAGTAGGTTTTGATACTAATAAATCTAGAATTAAAGAATTGTTGGCAGGTAAAGATTCAACATTAGAAGTATCCTCAAAAGAATTACAAGAATCGCCAATGCTAAGTTACTCAACTGACACAGAAGACATTAAAAGTTGTAATATTTTTATTATCACAGTACCTACCCCAATTGATAAATATAATCATCCTGATTTAGGGCCGCTTAAGAACGCAAGTGAAACTGTAGGGAGGCATTTAAAAAAGGATGATATTGTTATTTATGAATCTACTGTTTATCCAGGAGCAACAGAAGAGGTTTGTGTGCCAATACTTAGTGAAAAGTCGGGATTAAAATATAACCAAGATTTTTACTGCGGTTACTCACCTGAAAGAATTAATCCAGGTGACAAAACACACAGACTCACAATGATAAAAAAAGTGACATCAGGTTCAACACAAGAAACAGCTGATAAAGTGGATCAGTTATATCAAAGCATAATTACTGCTGGCACACACAAAGCAGAAAGTATGAAAATAGCTGAAGCTGCTAAAGTTATTGAAAACACGCAAAGGGATGTAAATATAGCTCTAATAAATGAATTAGCTAAATTCTTTAATAAATTAGAGATTGATACTGAATCAGTGCTCGAAGCAGCTGGAACAAAATGGAACTTCCTACCGTTTGTACCTGGTTTAGTCGGCGGTCATTGCATAGGGGTTGATCCATATTATCTAACTCATAAGGCTAGTGAGGTTGGATTTGATCCCGAGATGATACTATCTGGTCGTAGTATAAATGACGGTATGGGAAATTATATTGCTAACGAGGTAACTAGGTTAATGACAAAAAAAAGTATTAATTTAGTAGATGCTAATGTTTTAATCATGGGCTTAGCTTTTAAAGAGAATAGTCCTGATATCAGAAATTCTGGAGTAGCGAGATTAGTTGCGACTTTAGAGAGTTTTAATTGTAATGTAGATGTGTATGATCCATGGGTTAATGATCTTGATGCACAAAAAGAATTTGATATTCAAATGTTAAAGCAACCTGATAATGGAAAATATGATGCAATTATTATTTCTGTTGCTCATGATGAATTTAAAGAACTATCTTTAGATGAAATAAAAGCTTATGGAGCTAGTAATCACGTACTCTATGATGTTAAGTGCATACTTAGTCAATCCGAAGTAGATGGAAGGTTATAAAAAGAAATAATATCCTTAAAAAACTAAGGTAAAAACCATATTTAATTGAATCTAGGATTTTAGTATTCAAAATTTAACTTAAGAAATATCTCCTTTAAGTGCGGAGAATATCTTTACTTTTTTTATAAGAATTTAATAAAGAAATGTTAAAACAACTTTGGCACCACTTATCTAAGCGCCGGCAAAGACAATTTGTTTTTATGCAAATTTTAATCGTTGTAGCATCTTTTTTTGAAATGGCTAGTTTAGGTGCTGTAATTCCATTTTTAACTGTTCTATCTGAACCAGAACTTGTTTATGAGTATGAATATCTAAGACCTTTTATTCAATTTTTTAGAATTAATGATGCTAGTCAGCTTGCACTTCCCATAACTTTGACATTCATTGCCCTAATTCTTTTGTCAGCAATAGTTCGTTTAGTTTTGCTGTGGACACTGGTTAGACTATCACAAATGGCTGGGGCAGATCTTAGTATAGATATCTATCGTCATACTCTTTTTCAGGATTACTCAATTCATGTAGCACGTAATAGCAGTGAGGTTATTAATGGAATAATAACTAAAACAACTACTGTGACTAAAGGCGTAATAGCTCCTGTACTAAATTTGATTAGTACATGCGTAACAATTGTTGGAATTATTGCTGTTCTTCTATTGATTAATGTCTCAGTAACTTTGATTGGATTTATAGGATTTGGAGGGGCTTATTTGTTAGTGATTTACCTCACTCGCAGAGATCTCAAGAAAAATAGTCAGAACATAGCTGAAAAATCTGACTTAATGGTTAAATCCTTGCAAGAAGGGCTTGAGGGAATAAGAGAGGTTCTTATTAATAATAATCAACAATTCTATACCGAATTATATCGTAATTCAGACCTGCAAATGAGAAGAGCAACTTGGAGAAATGAAGTTATTTATTCTAGTCCGCGATTTGGGATGGAAGCTATTGGAATAGGAATAATTGCATTATTTGCTTATTCAGCAACCCTGAACTTAGGTGGAATTGATCAGTTCTTGCCAGTATTAGGTGCTTTTGTACTTGGTGCGCAAAAGTTATTACCTGCAATCCAAAAAGGCTATGCTTCATACAGTAGAATAAAGGGAGGAAGGTATTCTTTAATAGATGTCATAAATCTTTTAGATCAGCCAATTCCGGACCATGCAGATCTTCCCCCTCCAACTCCTAATTCTTTCAACGACTCAATAGATCTAAAAGATTTATCTTTTAGATATTCAGAAGATACACCTTGGGTACTCAAGAATATTAATCTTAATATACCTAAAGGTTCAGTTATTGGAATAGTAGGAACTACGGGTTGTGGTAAAAGCACACTACTTGATGTCGTCATGGGACTACTTTCACCAACAAGTGGTGAATTAAAAGTCGATAATCTACTCATTGATAATGAAAACAAAAGGGCTTGGCAAACACATATTTCTAATGTTCCGCAACATATTTATTTAACTGATGGAACAATTGAAGAAAATATAGCTTTTGGCATTCCTAGAGAACAAATTGATCATCAAAGAGTTGAAAAAGCAGCAAAACAAGCTCAAATAGCTGATCTAGTAGAGACATGGGAAAACGGCTATCAAACCTTGGTAGGTGAAAGAGGAATGAGATTGTCTGGAGGTCAACGTCAGAGAGTAGGTGTTGCCAGAGCTTTCTATAAAAAGTCAGACGTATTAATTCTTGATGAAGCAACTAGTGCACTTGATGATGAAACAGAGTCGGCAGTTATGGAAGCAATAGAAAATATTGATGACGATGTCACTGTAATCATTATCGCCCATAGATTAACGACATTAAAAAGTTGTGACAAGATAGTCAAATTCGAAAAAAATCATTCAACTCAGATATTAACTTATGAAGAAGTTATGAGTTTAAGTAAAAATATAGGAGATATCGATGTTAAATAACTCTTCAATTTTAATTACAGGCGGAACAGGTTCATTTGGCAATGCATTTATACCAATGACTTTAGAAAAATTTAATCCTAGAAGAATTGTGGTTTTTTCTCGAGATGAAATGAAACAGTGGGATATGGCCAAATTATTTAAAGATGATCCACGAATACGTTTTTTTATTGGTGACGTTCGTGACAAGGATAGATTGCGTCGTGCATTGGACGGCATTGATTATGTGGTGCATGCAGCTGCAACTAAAATTGTTCCAACTGCTGAATATGATCCATTCGAATGTGTAAAAACTAATGTAATTGGAGCTATGAATTTAATAGATGCCTGTATTGATAAGAAGGTTAAAAGAATTGTAAGTCTTTCAACTGATAAGGCCAGTAGTCCGGCAAATTTATATGGCGCAACAAAACTAACTTCAGATAGATTATTTGTTTCAGGAAACTCATATTCTGGAAGCCATGATACTAGTTTCTCAGTTGTACGTTACGGCAATGTAATGGGTTCGCGTGGCTCAGTCATTCCATTTTTCTTATCTATAGAGAAAGATGGCGTATTTCCTATTACTGATGATCGAATGACGCGTTTTATGATTTCTCTAGAAGAGGGGGTGGAATTAGTTTGGCATGCTCTTAATGACATGAAAGGCGGTGAAATCTATATTAAAAAAATTCCTTCAATGAAAGTAACCGACATTGCAAAAGCTATTTCTGCAGATACAACACAGGAAATTGTGGGTATACGCCCAGGTGAAAAATTACATGAACAAATGATAGGTTTCGAGGATGCGCCTTACACATATGAGTATCCAGATCATTATAAAATTTTGCCTTCTATTAATGACTGGAATAAAGACCCTGCAAGGATAGGAGAGGGTAAGAAAGTTGAACCTGACTTTACTTACTGCTCAGACAGCAATACAGAATGGATGGATATAGAAACTCTTAAAGATTGGATTGAGAAAAATCTTAAAAATATTGGAAAGATATAAAAGTTAAATTCCTTAGAAGTACGTGAAGAAAGAATTGGATAAATCTAATATAAATAAAACTGCAATAGCATTTTTATCTGGATCTGCTGGAGAGTTGGATTGGGTTTTGCCTATTCTAGATTATCTATTAAAAAAGGATTTCAATCTAAAGATCATATTTCTATCAAGGCATGTTTTAAAAAGTGTAGAGACAAATAGCATGTTAAAAGACTATGTTTTTCAAGACAATAATAAAATCGAAGTCGTTTTGCTTGGCGGTTACCTCTGGGAGAAAATTGAACGCATCAGCTACCTTTCATATAGACTTTTTCTCAAATTAAAACTCAATGAAAACCCTTTTTTTTGTAATCTTTATAAACTATATGACAAGGTTTTTGAGGGATTTTTTATTTCACGTCTTCCTTCAAGTATTTTAGATTTAAGAAATGATAAAAACATATTCTTTAATGAATATCCAAGCTTAAGAAGACCAAGGGATAATTGGGTCAAGCAAAAATTCAATCAATCCCTCTTCTTCTATTGCCCTCACTCTCCTCATATTTACGCAGAAGATTTGGATCGAGAATACCCAGAATCCAACTCCATAGATTTAAACAAGAAAAATTTTCTTTTAATGGGCCATCCTGCAGATTATTTTATGATTAATGACGATAGAGAGCTAGCCTCACCTGACTTAGAAAAGATATTTACAGGCCATCCTAAATATTCAAATAACTGGCTTCATAGCTTACAAGAGACATCAAAGAATTTCAGAGATACAGCCAAAACAAGAGACAAAATCAATATTCTGATTCTTAGCAGGGGTGCAGGCAGTTATTTAGATGACGAGTCTCATAGGAATTTAGTAGAAAATACAATTAAAGTCATCCGTAACCAAATACCGAACTATAACTTATTGGTAAAAAAACATCCTAGAGAGCTTAATTCGCATTGGGATCATTTCATAGATGACCCTTCTATCAAAATCGTGAATGATCATATATTAAATATAGCTACCAAAGCCGATATTGCCATCACATATTGGACTTCAGGTGCAATGGACTGTCGTACGCTTGGTGTTCCGGTTATAGAGTATTTCGATCCAAATAAGCATTCTAAACAGCAAGTAGCTGAGGGGAATTCATACACAACAATTTATCGTAAGCTTGGAGTTGTATTGGCTGCTAGTAATAAGGAAGAGCTAGATGTAGCAGTATCAAAAGTAGTAAATGAGAACTACACGATTGCTTCTGATACCCCTCACTCTTTCTATGCTGAATTAATAGCTAGTTCAAATCAATGGCATGAAAAAATAGATGAAATACTTTTATCTAGTAATCTTATAAATAATCAAAATTAGAAATGAGCAGTTTAAGAGACCCAGTTGGAACAGAGCAAATTGAATTGATGTTTGCTGAAGATCTAAATTTTTTTGTTAACAAAGAAGTAGATCAAAGGACCTTTTTTCAGAAACTTAAAATTAAACATTTCCTTGCTTTACCGTCAATAGTCCTAAAAAGAATATACAAAATTCTCCCACCTATTTGTAAAGATATATTTTTCTGGGCATGGGTTCCACATAGAGCTCCAGCATCAAAGTTTTTTGCTAGAACAAGATATGCCGAGTTAAGGACATTGATAGATATTAATTTATCCTTTCTGACTCTGAGATCAATTCCTTCAAAGTTATTTGATTCTGTAAAAACTACTTTTGATGCGGGTTTTTATTCTACTAATCTTGCAGATGTATCTGAGTTAGATTTATTTATTTCAGATGTTATTCATTACGCCAGTCCTACTCATGCTGGTGCAAGACCATACTTTAAAGATGGAAAAGATCAGAAGATAGAAGGCTCTTTTTCTGCATATTACAATTTCTCTGAAGAAGATAATAAAAGGATAAGTACTTTTATCCTGAAAAGAATAGATAAAGATTTCAATAGTCACCTTTCAGCTTTGGCTGGTTATAAATGTAATTTTAAAGACATCTCCTATTCGCTCGGAATAGTTTATGGAGAAAATTCAAATTCTGAAATGCATCAAGATACTTTTGCAAGTATTGCAAAAGGTTTTATCTATCTCCAAGATGTTAGCACTGATAATTCCCCTTTTGAATATATAGAAGGATCTTATAAGGATGCTGCGTTTAGGTCGTCTCAAACAAATAGAGCTGTTATTGAAAATGATACACAAAATTCTGGTGCAACAAGATTGAGAGGAGGAGAATTAGACGATGCAATTAAAAGACATAAACTTAAAACATTTACAGGTCCGAAGGGTCTTTTTATATTGGCCAATACTGCTGCTTATCATAGAAAAGGTTCTCATAACTCCCCTAAACCAAGAATTACCTTAAATTTTGAGATTAAAAGGAGAGGTTTGTTTAGTAAACTTTTAATTAATCTGCTTGCTATCATGAAATTTAAAATATTTAAAAAATAAAGAAAATTATGGATAAAAATAAAATCTCAATTACAGAAATAACTGATCAACTTATGTCACTTAAAAAAAGTGGTGTTGTTGGCATAAAACAATCTTTTGAAGATGAAGGTGTTATTCTTGAAGATGTATTAAGGATAAAAAGACTGTGTGACAAATTAGAGTTAAAACTTAATGTCAAAATAGGAGGCTGTGAAGCTATCTCCGATATAAACAATTGTCTTTCTTTAGAAACTTCTGGGATCGTTGCTCCAATGATTGAATCTGAGTTTGCTCTAGAAAAATTTGTAGAATCAATTATTTCAAATACAAATGATCAAGATCGATCTGCAATAGATTTTTTTATTAATATAGAAAGTAAAAGCGCGATTCAGAATTTAGATAAAATACTTAGTTCACCTTCTTCTAAATTGCTTAAAGGTATAGTTGTTGGTCGTTCTGATTTAACTAAATCTTTTGGTTATGGCAAGCAAGACGTAAACTCTAAAGAGATTTGTGAAATTGTAGAAAATACCTTTAAAGAAGCTAAATCTTTTAATTTCACTACTATTATGGGAGGTAATATAGGTCATAGTAGTACAAGATTCATAGAAGACCTAGTTGCAGATAATTTGCTAGATAAAATTGAAACCAGGAATGTAATAGTTGATCTTGCAAAATCTGGAACAAAAGATATGGATGACTTAATTAAAAATGCTTTACTATTTGAATCACAATGGATGCAATATAAAGCTCAGTTTTATAATAATATAGGAGAGTCTTATATTAAACGTTCTAAGACAATTCTAGATAGAATTAGCTAATTTATAAGAAATATGGATAAAACAATATCAGCACGTTTTCTGGCTCAAAAAAAACTTTTTGATACTCAAGGATATTTTAAATTAATCTGCGGTGCTGGAAATGAGGACCTAGAAGAGGTCCGAAGACTTTCTATGATTTACACACTTTCTGGTGCTACAGGTATGGATATTTCGGCAACTCCATCTGTAGTTGAGGCATGTATGGATGGAATAGATAGGGCATATGAAATCTCTCATAAGCTAAAAAAAGAGATAAGAATTAGACCATTTATTATGGTTAGTGTTGGAATGCCGGGTGATCACCACGTAAGAAAATCTTTTATAGATCCTGATTTGTGTATCATGTGTGGTTTGTGCGTCGCTCCTGTTTGTCCAACAGATGCCATAGATTGGGATGGACCCAAAACATTGGCAGTTGTTAATCAACCTAAATGCATTGGATGCGGAGACTGTAGTGCTATTTGTCCAAAACCAGACATAATATCCTATGTGCATAACGAAAAAGGTCTTGAAGAAGTTCTGCCTGAATGTATAGAACTAGGAGCAGAGAATATTGAACTTCATGCTGCGGTGGCAGAAGATGAAGTGATCATGAAAGAATGGGAAATAGTAAATAAAGCCAATCCTGCAAATTACAATTCAATGTGTCTTGATAGATTGCATATGGGTAACTTTGGATTAGAGAATAGAATTAAACAGGCAAAAGAACATAGTGGCGAGAAACTAATCATACAAGCTGATGGCTATCCGATGAGTGGAGGAGAAGATGATTACAATACTACTTTACAGGCTGTAGCTACAGCTGACGTTATAAATAAAGCTTTTAATATGGAGCTTAATAAAAGAAAAAAGAAAATTGTTTATAAGAAAAATAGAGAAGTAACTATAACTACATCTGGAGGAACTAATTCTCTTACCTTAGATCTAGCCAAGCAATCAGGAGTAAACATACAAGGGGTCTGTATTGGAACTTTTGCAAGAAATATTATCTACAAGCATGTAAAAGAAAAATATGACTATGAAGACTCTGCCTTCTGGAAGGATTTAGATAATATAAAAGAAGCCTGTGATATATCTGAGAACCTCATCAAATCAAATATTAATTAAAAAATGCCAAAAAAAATTGCAGTAGATTTTGATGGGACGCTTTGTGAATACGCGTTTCCAAAAATAGGAAATCAAACGCCGGAGCAGAAAGAATTGTTAGAACTGCTTATTGAGTTAAAAAAAGAAGGTCACAAGATAATACTTTGGACTAATAGAGGGGACAATGAAGAATATAAGGTTCTTACGGAAGCAGTAGATTGGTGCAGATCTAAAGGGCTAGAATTTGATGCAGTAAATGAAAATTTACCAGATCAAGAAAAGATCTCTGGATATAGTCCTAAGATTATGGCTGATTATTATATCGATGATAAAGCTCTACAATTTGGAGAAGAAGTTTCTAGGAGACAATCTTTAGATTTCATTAAAAATAATTTCAATAAATAAAAATATGAGCAGACAGAAACTAACAGCAATAGTGCCAGTAAGAAAAGGTTCTCAGAGAATCAAAAATAAGAATTTTAAGCCTTTTGCAGGGAAAAATTTGCTTAGGATCAAGTTAGAAATTTTAAAAAAGATAGATATTATAGACAGTATTGTAGTCAATTCAGATTCTGAAGAGGCTCTTGCCATGGCTGATGAATTTGGAGTAGAGCAGTTCCGCAGGGAGGGTTATTATGCAAGTTCTGAATGCAACAATAGCGATTTCTTTCAAAATCTTGCAGAAAATACCGACTCGGATTTTATTATGTATAGTCCATGCACTGCACCACTTATATTGGAAGAAACTTATTATGACTTCATAAGCAGATTTAGGAATGGATTAGATAGATCAGATAGCCTAACTACTGTTAGTCCTGTAAAAAGTCATTTGTGGTTAGATGGTAAGCCTATGAACTATGATCCGAATAATTCGCCCAATACACAAGATCTTCCTGATATTCTTAGATTAAACTATGGTTTATCACTTATTTCTAAGGAAAATATGATTAAACATAGGAATATAGTTGGCTCTAAGCCATCATTTTATAAACTCGATGACTTTGAAGCAGTAGATGTTGATAATCCAATTGATTTTGAATTTGCTGAATTTTTATACCTAAAGTACAGAGTTTAGTTTTTTAAAAATCTGAGTGAATCTCTCAAAGCTTTAACTAAAAAATATTTACGATACTTATTAAATTCAAATAAGAAAAATTAGAAGGAAATATTTTCAGTGATAAATTATAGTAAACAAAACATCAATCAAGATGATATAGATGCAGTAATTGAAGTCTTGAATTCTGACTTTTTGACTCAAGGACCTAAGGTTCCTGAATTTGAAAATGCCTTAAGAGACTATTGCAGTGTAGATTATGTAAAAGTTGTATCTAATGCTACAGCAGCTCTGCACTTAGCCTATTTAGCAATAGGTATAAAGAAAGGTGACGTCGTATGGACATCGCCTAATACTTATGTCGCAACAGCAAATGCAGCTTTGTATTGCGGTGCAGAAGTTGACTTCGTTGATATTGATGCAAGAACTTATAACATGTCTGTTTCGTCCCTTGAAGCAAAACTCCAGCAAGCAAAAAAAGATAAAAAGCTTCCAAAATTAATTGTACCAGTTCACTTTTCTGGCCAAAGCTGTGAAATGAAAGATATTTGGAAATTATCACAGGAATATGGTTTTAAGATAATAGAGGATGCTAGCCATGCTTTGGGTGCAGAATATCTAGGTAAAAAAGTTGGTTGTTGTGAATATAGCCATATGGCTTTATTTAGTTTTCATCCAGTTAAGATGATAACTACTGGAGAGGGTGGTGCAATAGTGACTAATGATAAAGAATTAGATGAACAAGTTTCCTTATTGAGAAGCCATGGCATAACTAAGGATGAAAATAGGTTTCTTAATGAAAGCCATGGTAATTGGTATTACGAACAGCATTTCCTTGGCTACAATTATCGTTTAACTGAAATGCAAGCTGCATTAGGTATTAGTCAATTAAAAAGACTTGATAGTTTTGTTGAGAAGAGAAGAGAAATTGCTAGGTTCTATTTAAATAATCTGAAGGAATTAGTTTTACCTTTTCAGCATCCAGATACCCATTCATCATGGCATTTATTTGTAATTCAAACCGAGAATAGAAAAAAAGTTTTTCAAAAATTAATAGAAGCAGGAATTCAGACGCAAGTACACTACATTCCCGTTAATTCTCAACCTTTTTATGATCGAGAAAGGTTGAATAACAGTGAGAGCTTATATAAAAACTGCTTGAGTCTTCCTATCTATTTTGATCTAACGAAGGATGAGCTCGAAAAGGTTGTGAAAAACTTAAGACATGATTGACGCTATAAAAGAAAGTATTTCTAAAGATTTTACTAATCTCAGCTTCGATGTTACAAGTTGGAAAGAGGTCTTGAAAGACTCCTTAGAAGTTTCAGTATTTCACTTACAAAGTTCTATTAATTATTATGCAGCGTATCATGAAGGAACCAATATTTCTTTCTTATTGCATGAAAACAATACTCCTCTTGTAGTATTTCCTTTATTTGCTTATACAGAAAACAATCAATGGATATTATCTAGCAATGGAGAAGGCATCATAGCGCCATTATTTATCCAAGGTACTCCAAAGAAACTTAAAAAAAGACTTGAGAAACAAATAGCGGAAATTATTTACATTATTGCTCATGAGCTAAAAATAGAAAATGTAAGATTCTTTGAGCCAAATCTAATTTTATCCAGTTGGTATCTGCTTTGGTTAGAGAAGAACAATAAAGATTTTCTAAAATATCAATTGGCTATAGATTTAAGGAAATCGATTGAAGATATAAGGCTGGGTTTTCGTAAGAGTTATAAACCGCTTGTAAACAAGGCCCTTAAAGAATGGCAAATTGAAGTTTGTGATAAAGATCATGACCAAATTTTCGAGGAATTTAGATTGTTGCATTTAGAAGCCGCAGGCAAGGAGACAAGAAGCAGAGAGTCTTGGACCATTCAAAAAGAACAAATAAAAAATAAGGAAGCTTTTTTAGTTACTGTAAGAGATGAAAGTAAGCTAATAGGAGCTGGTTTTTTTAATTATACAAGAGACATGGGAATGTACTCAGTAGCTGCATACAAGAGAGAATTATTTGACAGACCTATAGGTCACGCAGTGCAAATGATTGCGATTGAAAAACTTAAAGAGCTTGGTTGCAAGACATACTACTTAGGTCAAAAAGCGTCTTCTGGTCTTTCAACAGAAAAAGAAATATCTATTTCTCATTTTAAGGAAGGATTTGCTAGCCACATAGTTGCACAGCCTAATTTAGAAGTAACTATTTAAAGATTCTTGCTACAAAAATATATTTGTAACTCAAGCTTGAGGTAACTTTACGTGAGTAAATTAGGACTTGGTACTGTTCAATTCGGAACTGATTATGGTTTAAATTCTCTTGATGGTCAGGTTAGACCTCAAGAGGTTAAAAAGATTTTAAATTATGCTCGTTCAAAACAAATTGTCCTTTTGGACACTGCCCCTGCCTATGGTAATAGCGAAGAAATACTCGGCGGGATAAATAATTCAGAATTTCAAGTAGTCACAAAAACCAGACACTTCGATACACTTAAAATCACTAATGATGAAGTTAGTTTATTAAATCAAGATTTTAATAACTCATTAAAAAAGTTAAACCAAATAAAAATTTATGGATTATTGATTCATAATGCCGATGATTTATTAAAACCCGGTGGTGAGAAAATATTAGATCTACTGCAGAAATTTAAACAAACAAATAAATTAATGAAGGTGGGTGTTTCTGTATATGACCATATAAAGTTGCACTCAATACTTGATAACTTCGATATAGACATGGTTCAACTGCCATTTAATATAATTGATAGAAGAATGCTAGACAGTGGCATGTTAGCTTCACTTTATAAAAAAGGCATAGAGGTGCATGCACGTTCAGTATTTTTGCAGGGCTTGTTGCTTATGTCAGCTAAATTAATGCCAAGTAAGTTTAATAGATGGAATAATCTATGGAAACTATGGCATGAGTGGTTACATGATAATCGAATATCGCCCGTTGAGGCCTCGGTTAGATATGCTATCTCCTTCTCTGAGATTTCAAAAGTTTTAGTTGGAGTAGATTCTGTAAATCAATTGAAAGAAATATATAAAGCTTCATCTGGGACCTTGCCTAAGATTCCTGATGAGCTACAAACAACAGATGCTGATTTATTGAATCCATCGAATTGGGAGCAATTATGAAGGTTGTTGCATTAGTCCAAGCAAGAACAGGTTCAGTTAGACTGCCGCAAAAAGTCTTAAAGCCTATTTTAAATAAGCCTATGATTGAGTTATTGCTATCTCGTTTATCCCGCTCTACCGAATTAGATGAAATTGTGGTGGCAACATCAAAGGAGAAAAGGGATGACAAATTAGAATCAACTGTAGAGTCTTTAGGTTTCAAATGCACTAGAGGGAGTGAAAAAGATGTATTAGATAGATTCTATAAATCTGCTAAATTCTTAGAAGCTGATGTAATTGTGAGGATCACAGGAGATTGTCCACTGGTTGATTCTTATCTTGTTGATGAATGTATTCGAGAATATAAGAAACAGGAAGTAGACTATTTTTCTAATATAGATCCAGTCACATTTCCCGATGGATTAGATATAGAAGTTATGTCATTTCAGTCTCTTGAACGAGCTAACCTTGAGGCAGAAACAGACTTTGATCGAGAACATGTGACGCCATATATTCGAAATTCAGATAGTTTTTCAAAATCTTCTATACAACATGAAGAAGATCTATCTGGCCAAAGATGGTCGGTTGATGAGCCAGAAGACTTGATAGTAGTTTCAAAAATCTTTGAATATTTTTCGCCAGATATTTTTTTTGGTTGGAAGAAGGTAATAGAATTATTAGAAATTAGACCTGAAATATTTAAAGAAAATAAAATAATAAAAAATAACGAGGGAGCAAATATGGGTACAGGACAAAAACTTTATAAGAGAGCAAAAAGAATTATACCCGGTGGAAATATGCTACTTTCCAAGAGGCCTGAAATGTTCTTACCTGAACAGTGGCCTTCGTATTTTAGTAAAGCTAAAGGCTGTAAGGTTTGGGATCTAGATGGCAATGAATTTATTGATATGTCTATTATGGGCATTGGAACCAACATATTGGGTTATGGTCATCTTGAAGTGGATGAAGCAGTACATAAAATAATTGAAACTGGCAATATGGCGACTTTTAACTGTTCTGAAGAGGTTCTCTTGTCTGAAAAATTACTTGAATTGCATCCATGGGCAGACATGGTTAGATTGGCTAGAGCAGGGGGCGAAATAAATTCTATGGCTGTTCGAATTGCTAGAGCATCTACAGGCAAGGATAAGATTGCCATTTGTGGTTATCATGGCTGGCATGACTGGTATCTATCTACCAATCTTAATAATGACAAAAATTTGGACGGGCACTTATTACCGGGCTTGCAAACTGATGGCGTCCCTAGAGGGTTAATTGGAACGACACTACCTTTTAATTATAACGATATTGATCAATTAGAAGCATTAATAAAAGACAATAAAGATGAGATTGCTGCTATTAAGATGGAAGTCTCGAGAAATGAAGGACCAGAAGATAATTTTTTACAAAAGGTAAGAGATTTAGCAACTGAGAATAATATCATTTTAATTTTTGATGAATGTACTTCGGGTTTCAGGGAAACTTTTGGAGGTCTGCATAAGAAATATGGAATAGAGCCTGATCTTGCTCTCTTTGGTAAAGCTTTGGGTAACGGCTATGCAATTTCTGCCTGCATTGGTAGGCAAGAATTTATGCAGGCTGCACAACAAACTTTCATTAGTTCTACATTCTGGACCGAACGTATAGGGCCTTCGGCAGCACTAAAAACCCTAGAAGTGATGGAGAGGTCAAAATCTTGGAAAACTATTACCGAAATAGGTAATCAAATTTCTAAAAGATGGAACACTCTCTCCAATAAGTTTGAATTAGATATAGATACATGGGGCTTGCCTGCACTAAGTGGCTTTACATTTAATTCAGAGAATAACTTGTATTATAAAACTTTTATTACACAAGAAATGTTAAAGAAAGGTTATCTAGCAGCTAACAGCATTTATGTTTGCACTGAACATACACAAGAATTAGTAGATAGTTATTTTGAAGCACTCGAGCCTATATTTGAAATCATAAAGGATTGTGAAAATGGGCAGGATATAAATTCAATGCTAGAAGGGCCTGTATGTCATAGTGGATTTAGTCGTTTGAACTAATGAAAGTGATATTTCGTGTTGATGCTTCATTAAAAATGGGGACAGGTCATGTTATGAGATGCTTAACATTTGCTGAAAAGCTAAAAGAGAATATGGCACAAGTAGAGTTTATATGCAGAAAACATAATGGTAATCTGATTGATAAAATTCTTGAAAGAGGTTTTAAAGTTTATAGTCTAAAATCAACAAATTCTAACTTTAAAAATAACTCAAAATTACGTCATTCTCAATGGCTTGGAACAACGCAAGTTAAAGATGCTCGCGAATGCATTAATATTGTTGAGCATAAAGAGGTCGATTGGTTGATTGTTGATCACTATAGTTTAGATGAGGAGTGGCAGAATCATCTAAAGCCTTTCTGTAAAAAATTGTTTGTTATTGATGACCTAGCTGATAGAAAACATAAATGCGATGTTTTGCTAGATCAAACTTATGGAGCAGAAGAAAGAGACTATAAAGATCTTGTGCCTTCAAAATGCAAGCTTCTACTTGGTTCGAAATATGGACTATTGAGACCAGAATTTTTTAAACTAAGACATAAGAGCTTGAATTCGCGAAACAATCCCAAATTGCAAAAGTTACTTATTAATATGGGAGGAATAGATTCAGATAATATAACCGAGTCTATTCTAACCCAACTTTGTCAGAGTAATTTATCAAAAGACACAACCGTTAAAGTTGTAATGGGATCAAATTCACCTCATCTTGAAAGTGTAAAGTCTAAGTCTAAAGATATGCCCTTTAGCACCGAGGTCTTGGTTGAAGTAGATGATATGGCTAAACTAATGGCGCAATCTGATCTTGCTATTGGAGCTTCTGGGTCAACAACATGGGAAAGATGTTGTCTAGGGTTGCCAAGCATACAGATAGTGACAGCAGAAAATCAGGAAAACCTAGCGGAAAAATTAGCAAAAGAGAATATCGTAAGACTGATAGAAGACGTGAAAGAAATAAGCAAGATTCTTGTTGAACCTATTGACTGGATGAAATCTGCAAGCAGTCTTTCAAAAGATGTTTGTGATGGCTTAGGAAGCAATAGGGTTTTTAATAGTATTTCTAACAGTTTAATTTTTCTAGATGGCGTTGGAGAAGTTGATCTTCATAATTATGTTAATTTAACTGAAGAAGATAGTAATCTAGTTTTAAGTATGCGAAACCATCCAAAAGTAAAGATGTGGATGCACAACCAGGATGAAATATCTAATGATGAGCATATAAACTTTATTAAAAGTCTAGAATCTTCAATAGACAAAAGATACTTTCTGATTAAACACAAAAGAACAGTTGCCGGTGCAATAAATTTTAGAAAGATTAAATATTCGGATTCTGTTGAATTTGGAATTTTTACAAACCCCTTTTCAGAAGTAAAAGAACTAGGTAGATTGCTTGAATCTGTTGCCTATGAATATGCTGTTCAGTATTTGAATGTAGATAAGATTAAATTAGAAGTTTTTGAAAGTAATGATCGTGCGATAAATTTTTATAATAAATGTGGTTTCGAGTATATTAAAAGCAAGCAAGTAAATAATAGAAAAATTGTCTCCATGGAAAAAAGAACACACCTATAATCCATGGTCATCAAAGAAATGAATATTAATGGCAGAAAAATAGGCCCGCAAGAACCTCCTTATATTATTGCTGAGATGTCTGCTAACCATAATGGAGATATTAAAAATGCATATGGAATTATTGATATGGCGATTACTTGTGGAGCTAATGCAGTTAAGTTGCAAACCTACCGTGCTGATACATTGACTATTAACAAAAATTCATCTGAATTTATGATCAAAGGCGGACTGTGGGATGGAAAAAGTTTATATGAATTGTATGAAGGAGCCTTCATGCCTTGGGACTGGCATAAGCCTTTGTTCGAATATGCCAATAAAAAAAACATAACTATTTTTAGTTCCCCATTTGATAATTCTGCTGTAGATTTATTGGAAGATTTAAATGCACCAGCCTACAAGATTGCTTCTTTCGAGGCAGTAGATTTGCCCTTGATTAAGTATGTTGCCAAAACAGGAAAACCTATGATTATTTCTACAGGAATGGCGGATGCAGAAGAAATTGAAGAAGCAATAAATGCAGCTAGAGAGGGAGGATGTAATGAGTTAGCAATCCTTCACTGTGTAAGTGCTTATCCGGCCCCAGCCGCTGATTACAATCTAAGGACTTTAGTTGATATGCAAAAAAAATTTGGTCTTGTTACAGGATTATCTGACCATACTATTGATAATACCACGGCTATAGGGGGCGTTGCCTTAGGGGCTTCAATCATAGAGAAACATGTAACTCTAAATAGAAATGGTGGAGGGCCAGATGACACTTTTTCTCTAGAACATAATGAGTTGAAAGAATTAGTTGAAGGTGCAAAAACAGCTTGGCAATCACTAGGCAGTGTTGATTATGGAAGGAAATCCAGTGAACTTGGAAACGTTCAATTTAGAAGGTCTTTATACTTTATTGAAGATATAGAGAAAGGTGAATTAGTAACTAAAGATAATGTGAAAAGTATTAGACCTGGTTATGGCATAGCTCCTAAATTTTTCGAAGAAATTCTTGGAAAGAAGTTGCTAAAAACTGTCAAGTCAGGCACTGCAGTTAGTTGGGATTGCTTAGAGAAATGAAAAAAATTATTTGGATAGATGTTGGCACACATTTTGCTCAAGAGCATACTTCTATTTTTGGTTCCAATATAAGATTTTATCTTTTCGTCTTCAAACGATTCTTAGGTGGGAAGTTGCTTAAAAGAGGAAAATTTGTAAGTTTTAGAGAATTAAGAGTTATTTTAGAATCTAGGACTACTATTAGAAAAAAATCAGATAATTTCTTTAGAATTTTTATTGAAGCTAACCCAAAAGTTGCTAGGAAAAAGAATTTTTATCCTGAAGCTGACATACTTTTTAATCTAGCTCTAACTGATGAAGAATTAAGACCAGCCTCAATAGCAAAACTGTACATTGGAAATGGCGATGTTCTTAGTGAAGGTAATTCTTTATTCAAGGAGAAATATCCTTCTGATGAGCAAAGCTATATTGCTACATTAGGAGTAGCTTCTAAAACATTTTTTGATGAATTAAGTCTGTATCTTGATAAAAAATTTGGTGAATATATTGTTTTGTTAAGATTAAACTGTGAAGGAGTTGAAGATGCTGTTATTTACTCCGTAAGCGATAGTTTTGGTAAAAAATTAAAATTAGTTTGTGGTTCTCTTAAAGATGTAGAAGAACTGAAAGGAATTGAAGCAGCTAAAAGTTTGGATGAGTTTATGGAAGCAAAAGAATTACCATTTATTAAGTTCTCTTCTGGTATTTATACTTGGCCTGAGGCGCATGCTGCCATTCTTAAGTTACTCGATGGCAACAACGGTCAATAGATTAAAATGATAAATAATTTCTCTAAAATATTTTTAATACCAACGGGTTAAATTTCTGCAACATTAATCACTAAAACATCGACACTCATGGCAAGGATATTGGCTTTCGACTCACTATATACTGTTAAGCCATTAAGGCGATTCTATTTAGCCTCTGTGCGTTATTTGCTAAACCTTAAAGACCCATCCAATAAAAAATTAATACTTTATAGGTTGGATCAAGATAATCTGCTTATAAGAGATAAAAGCAATTTAAGTGGCCTGAGCACAGGCCTTCATCAGAATAAAATTGATGCATTAAGTATCCAGTTTTATCGACATCTCGAAAAGTCTTCTCAAATAAATAAAATTTCCATAAAGCAATTACCTATGTATCAACTTTACACAAGGCAGATTAAATTAAAGCTAGCTGGTATTTTGAATTGTGTTTACAGAATAAATAATTTATCGAATGAATGTGATGGAAATATAGAAATTATTACTGATTATCAAACTGAATCTATTATGAGGGAAGCCATTTCTTTTCTGGACTTGAATCTGGAAAAAATTTATTGGAAAAATAGTAAAATTCTTTCATTAATTATCTCATGCAACTCATTGATAATGCGGTTAGCTTCTTTGGTGAAAATGACCTTATCAAGAAGTACCCTTCCTGAAGAATACTATCAGAAAGAAGTAAACCCGAGTTTTCCTACGGTTCTTCTTGCCTTGCCTAGGAGAAGGCCAGAGGATTTTTATACTACATATGTCGAGGAGCTAGAAAAAAATTTTAATGTTATTTTTTATAGTCATGGATTTTTTCAAGAACCTCCAAAAGGCTATAAGCTCAAGAAAATTGAAAGAAAGAAAGGTCTCTTGAAAGGTGCATTTAACTTAAAAACCCTTTTATTGAGTTCCGAAAGTTATATTGCTGATACCTTATTAATTTTTAAGTACCACTTTAATTTGAGCAGAAGTGTAGATGTGGTGGATTCCTTATTTTCTAATAAAATTGATGTTTTAATTAATCGCCAGCAGACTAATGTTATTGATAATTATTTAGCAATTAAAGCAAGACAGAAGGGTGTCTTCATTTTAGGAGATATTTTTGAAGAAATATTCTTTTGTGATCATGCTATCTGTTCATCAGAATCTCAAAATACTGAGTCTGTAAAGTTAGCATTAAGTGATAATGAAAAGATAGTTTATAGGGGAAGTAATTCTTTAATTAAGTACCGTTTAAAATCTTTTAACGAGAAGAAAGGTCATTATTTACACGATCTTCTAGGGGTTGATCCAGAAAAAAAAATAATTTTTTATGCTTCTGATCCATCCAAGGAAGAAAGCCAAAGGTACTTGACTGAAATGTTTCTCATAGATTCTTTTTCTAATTTTGAAGATTATATTCTTGTTATTAAAACTCATACACAAGATACAGGAAAGATTACTTATTCATCTTATTGTGACGCAAATAGTCCTTCAAATATAATTTTAATAGGAGACGTTAGACAAAAGCTTAAGCTGGCCTCGAATAACTTTCATGTCTTTGATAATTTCGATTTTAATGCAGCCATCCACTCAAGCGACGGATTTTTAACAATGTCATCCTCTTCAATACTTCAAGCCTTGGTTTTAGGAGTTAAGTCAGGAATTGTTGATAAGTTCGATAACGGATTTTATGACTATCTTGTTAATTATCAGGCTACTATGCTTATAAACAGTAAAGAAAGCTTGAAACTTTTTTTAGAAACCGAAAAACTAGATATTTCAGATAAAGTTTTAAGTTATTGTGGATTGAAAAATCAAAATGAACACTTTGATACAGGAGAACATATACTTAGGTGCTTGGTGGAATTCAATAAAGATAATGCAGCAAAACTAGCTAGTAGATAGGTATTAAGTGACATGAATACGCATATTATAAAAAAACATACATTGTCTTTAAAAAAAGACACGTTAAAAAAATTTCTTTACTTCATACTTTCCATTGTTTACGGCGCTTTTATTATTGCTTCATTACAACTTCAATTTTATTTGGGAAGTGGAGATATAAATGCTTATATTCATTTCTTCGACGAAGCAGGAAATGATGCATCAGTACTCACTTTAAGAGGAGATTACGCATTTAGAATTGCTGTATTTGCATTAACAGAATTTTTTCAACAATCAACTATCACCATATTAAGCTGTATGGGCTTTTTAATTGCGTCAATCACCTTTTACATTTATTCCGTCAAAGTTAGATCTAAACAATATTGGATATATATTTTACCCTTGTTTCTTATGGTTTTCTTCACACCAATTGTGCAGGTGTTGTTTTCTTCTGGCATTAGATCCGGTATTGCATTTACTGTTCTTATGATAGCTTTTGTTTACGGGAGAGGAGTAAGTAAATACCTTTTATTTTTACTATCAAGTGCAATTCATTTGTCCATGCTGCCTATTTTATCTTTATATTTCTTATTCTATATTCTGAATAATAAATACTTTAATACACCTTTTGCGGTCTCTCTTTTTCTGCTTTTAACAGGTTCTTTCACTATTGCTTTAGGTGCCAGTGTGGTTCACGTTGAGACTGAAGTTTCATCCAGCATGTTATACAACCTTCTTATTCTTTACGTTGGACTTTTAATTATATTCGTGAATAAAAAAGCCCAAAAAAATGTTTATGGATTTATGTCTGTTGGCCTAATTCTAATCTATATATCGGGGCTTTTGATTGATGCCTCTTTTATTCGATATGTAGGTAACGCCATTATTTTGTACTTATTTTTTCTTATCAACAAAGGTGAAGTAAAAACTATTCAAGTGTTTTCGGTAGGTTTTGCTCCTTTCTTCTTGCTTACCTTGTACTATTCGATTGCGAACTGGGTATAACTACTACCGATGAAAAAGAATATCGTTATTGTGGTTAGTGCCATGAATTTGGGTGGTGCACAGAGGGTAGTTTCAATTCTGTGCGATCATTGGTCTAAAAATGGTTATGATATTACTCTCGTAGTTACATTCACAGGTGAAAAAAATCTTCATTACCAAGTCAACAAAGATGTAACTTTAAAATATTTGACTAACAGTCCTTTTTTCCCAAAAAATAAAGTAATAAATCTTATCTGGAAGTTGTTTGATCTTAGGAAGTTAATTAAGGATATAAATCCTGATGTAATTATTTCTTTCCTTACAAGAGTCAATGTTGGTTCCGCTTTATCAACTATAGGTATTAAATCCTCTTTAATTATATGCGAGAGAACCTGGACTCCTTTTGCAACTTTAAGTAAAAATTTTTATTGGATGTATAGGCTCTTATTCAGGGGAGTTAGTAAAATTATAGTTCAAACAGAAGAAAGCAAGGTATGGTTAAGTCAGAATTTTCCAAGTAGCGAGGTTGCTGTAATTCCAAATCCAGTTGTATATCCTTTGCCTCTGCATAATGAAAGATCAGTAAATCCAGATAATTTTATTTTACAACCTAAAAAAATAATTCTAGCTTCAGGCAGATTGCACAGATTTAAGCAGTTTGATTTATTAATCAGGGCTTTTTCAAAGATTAAAGACAAGTTTACAGATTGGGATTTAGTAATATTGGGTGATGGCGAAGAGAAAGCTGCTCTGAGCAGAATTCTACTTGATCTTAATCTTGGTGATAGGGTGCACCTTCTTGGAAGTGTTGGAAATATTGCAGATTGGTATAAAAGGGCAGATTTATTTGTTTTGAGCTCTATGGCAGAAGGGTTTCCTAATGTTCTTCTAGAGGCAATGACTTATGGAGTGCCTTCTATTAGCTTTGATTGCGACACTGGTCCAAGAGACATGATCCGAGATGGAGTTAATGGTATTTTGGTTGATCCTAAAGAAAAAGAGTCAGGTATCGTAAATGCCCTTAACATGATGATTAATGATGAAAAGCTTCGTCTTGATATTGCAAACAACTCTGTCCTTTTGAGAGATAAATATTCGGTAAGTAATATTATGAAAAAATGGGATAACGTTTTAGATATTTAATTCGCATGTGTGGCATATTAGGAAATTTTGGACATATTGAGCGTAATGATTTTACGGCTCATATAGGAGAAATTTCGCATCTTCTATCTAGGAGGGGACCAGATCAGACAAATACTATAGACATAGAAAACTTTTTTGCCGTTCATTCGAGGTTAATAGTTCAAGGAGCTTTGGATGATGGAATTCAACCGATGAGTTTCAAGAATATAGTTATTTTATTTAATGGTAATTTATATAATAAAGATTCGCTCAAAAAAGATCTAGAATCATTGGGTTACAAGTTTAAGGGCATATCTGATACTGAAGTAGTTGCTGTTTCGCTTTATCATTGGGGCACAGAAGCGTTTAGTAAATTTAATGGTTTTTTCGCTATAGCCTGCTTTAATTCTGATAATAAAAAACTCATATTAGCTCGTGATAGGCTGGGCCAGAAACCTCTTTACTATTCAAAAAATGAAAATTCTGTTTTCTTTGGTTCAACAGAGAAGTTTGTACCGAAAAAATTTTTTGGCAGTCAGAGAATAGAATCATTTATTGATTTTATAACTTTTGGTTTTATTCCTTCACCGAATACGATGTTTGAGAATCTATTTTCAGTTAATCCAGGAAGTTTTATAGAATTT
>CEVR01035906.1_pt1 | contig 26906 bp, 29 predicted proteins | sample 356541 | NCBI WGS metagenome assembly CEVR01 (sample SAMEA2623734, study PRJEB7988) | marine metagenome | isolation source: saline water (ENVO:00002010), including
AATTATGGCTCGTTCTCTTCAAGAAGAAAATAAAGTTGCCATTGATATGGCAAAAGCATACGCAGGTAACCGACCACGCAGTTTTTATGTCAGTACTAAAAATGTAAAAGGCCGTGTAGATTACCGCCCGAACGAAAATTTTGACTCTACTGATAATGTTGTTTCTTACTCGCATCCGGGGGCTGATATTAATAATCTTGTTATTGGGGGTGGGCAACGTGTTGGTATGGGCACTATGTCGAAGCATTCGTTCATGGCGATTGACCCGCTCGTTGACGATCCAGAATTTGAACACGACACAGTAATAGGAGAGCAGTTAGAACAAGCTCTTCTTTCTTCTGTGCAACAACAAGCAGCAGAAGGGATTATCCCTCCAGCAGATTTGGCTCGCATTATGGATCTTGTAACTAATGATCAAATGGAACTTGCTGGCGCTGTAGAAAAAGTACAAAAAGAAGCCCAAGAACGACAAGCCGAAATGGTAGATCCGTTAGCTCCTGAAGCTCAACCCGGATTAGCTCTTCCCGGCATGGGAGCAGAGTCTATGCCTGCTGAACCTTTACCGGGAGATGAAGCAATGGCACCTTCTCTTGAAGAACTTATTGGTGCGCTCTAATGGTTAGACCAAGAAAACAAGCTCCGCAAGCTGCAACTGGACAAGAATACGGTGCAGCAAAAGAACAATTACAAGCACAAGAAATGATGCCTTTGCCAGAAGACGTAACAGCAATGGGAAGACCAGCATCAATTTCTCCTGCGGATACTCCACCAGCTTTTGGTCCTAGTATGCGACCTGAAGAATCAATTACTGAACCTGCAATGCAACAACCTCCTGCATCCGGGGTAACAGTAGATAGAGCACGGAACTTTTTGCAAATACTCCCAGTACTTTTGCCTTTAGCTTCGTCTGATTATTCTTCTTCAGCTACTCGCAGAGCTATACGACAAATGGAACGTGTAGCTTTGCAAATGCCACGAGAATCAATTGCACCAGAAACTGGTAATTATGGGGATACCTAGCCGAGCATCAGGCATCGCTAATGCAGCGTTTCAAGCAACAGCTTCAGGCGTTGAACTATTTACAGATATTGTCAAAGGCGTTTACGACGACGAAGATGAATATGATGGTGTAGCAGGCACTATTTGGGGTTCATGGAATGACAATGTTTTAGGCGAAGGCGGCGTTTTACAAAGTCTTTTTGGGCCTGAAGGTGTAGGCGGCCAAATAATTGGCGGGTTACCTGAATACGATCCAGAAACAGATCCTTGGTGGATGGCAGGACCCGGCGCATTACGTACAGGTGGCCGTCCAATATTTAACGCAGCGTTTGACGCTATAGACACTGTTTACGAATACGGTGTAGATCGACCTATAGCTGTAGCTATTACTTTAGCTAATGCCGGTCTTATGGACGGTTTTGTTCTTAACTATCTTGACCCACGAGTATGGCAACAAGTAAACGAAATTCTTGGTGTAGCTCAGTACGGTCAAATTCTTGGTGATGAATTTGCTTCGTGGCTTCCTGAAGGTGAAGGTGGCGGGCGAAGTTCTGGACAAGCTTTAGCTTTAATGGTTAATCGGACAAACATTTTAGATCCGACAGAAGTAGAACGTGTTGAAGGCACTGCTCAATACAAAATTATGTCTGGCATTGCTGATGCTGCAATGCAATGGTATTTAGATCCTTCGAATATTGCAGGCATGGCTGTTAGAGGAGCAAAAGCTTCCAACATCCAAAAAATGAAAGCGCTTGTAGCTGAAGGAAACTATCAAGCAGTTTTAGATACAACTGGCTACAGAAACTTTAAAGAAGCAATTAATGATTTAAGTATTCAAGTTGACGGGTTAAGTGAACAATTTCGGAAAGGACAGGGGTTCACTAAATCTGACGAAAGTTTAATAAACAAATTATCAATACAAATTTGGAAAGCTGCTCGGAAAGGCAATCTTGGTCGAGGTTTTAAAAACTTTACGATAGACCAAGCAAAATCTTACGCTGTTTTATCTGGCGGTCTTGACATTAACAAGATGGACCAAGCTTTTGATTATTTAATCCGCATACAACTTGGTGATGTGCAAGCTCTTGATGATATGCGAAACATTGCTACTGACTGGGTTAGATCAACTTTAGAAGGCGGTCTTTACGCAGAACTTTTAGAAGTCGGTGATGAACTAAAACATTTAGACCAACTTGAAGAACGCATTGCTTTTGGACTTAGCGACGAAGCAGGTGATACCGCAATTCTTTTTGAAGAATACCCAGAACTAATGGGTGAACGGTTAGACCCTGCAAGCGTTATGGACACAACAAAACCAACACCATTAACTGCGGATACAACGCTGACCGTTGATGACATTATCGAAAATAAAAATCTTATAGAACAAAGGTTAAAGCAACGACAAAGAGAAATTGAAAGCGAACTGTTTATAAACGAATACGCTTCAATGCCGTTTGCTGCTGCCTTAATTATGAAACAAGAACGGTTGCGGACTATGGCACAATACGTGTCAAACCGTGGCGAACATGCTGGTTTAAATAATTTCGATGAAATGACAAACGCAGACAGCGACCTTGTTACAGCTGCTGCTAACGAAATTTTGATTGAAAATCAAATCAATATTCTAGATCCGCTTCCACAAATTGGCGAAATGTCTAAAAGCGGAATAGCTGCAAAAACATTTATTTCTCAATCAAAGTTTGGTCAATCAGTTGGCAACAACATGATTGTTCGAGCAATTGTAGAAAAAATCCCGCATCAATTAATGAACTGGGATGACCCAGCACAACAAGTAATTACATTTGAACGAATGCTTCGAGATGCACAAAATGTTGTGTATGACGGAGTAGATCTTGTAACACACACAGGTAGAGATATAGACGCAGTTTTAGGACGATTCACTGATTTAAAAACTCAACGAGAAAAACGAGAATTTTTTGATTCAACAGTTCAAGGTTTAAACCAAGGATTAGTAACTCTTTTCCATGGCAAAACCGCAATCACAGACAACATGCGTGAAATGACTAGTGTTTTGCAACGTCAATGGGGACGAGCACAAGATACTTTGCGTGAAAAAGCACGAGTAGATCGACGTTATTCAAACTCAGATTACACAATTGTCGATCACGCAAGTGACGGAGTAATTGACCGACGGTATCTTCCGCTAACACCAGCCCAGTTAAGAGAAGCATCGTTAGTTCCTCGTTACGATCTTTACCAACAAGCATTTGGTGATGTTCCGGGTACAGTGCCTACAACTAAATTCCAAAAAGCTATGCAAGATGCTGCAATAGCAGGTAAAGCAGGGGCTCGTGCAACATTAGGAGCAGCACAAAAAGTATCTACAGCTTTTACGTCAGTATGGTCACGGTCAGTTTTGTTACGTCCAGCTTGGCCTTTGCGAGTCATCATTGACGAAGCTGCACGTTCTGCCGCAACAATTGGAGCGCAAGCAACAATTCAAGGTTTAGCTTCAGGAATGAACGACCTTAGAGTCGCATGGTTCCGTAAACACGGAATTGATGTTGGCGATCCAATAATGCAAGAAATGTTGTCAGAACTTATGGCAGGGCAACGTGCTGACGAAGTAGCAGCTTTAGGCCCAATTTCTGCAACTATGCAACCAGCAGAATTTCTTCCTAAACGCTGGAAAGAATGGGAAGACGGTCCTTGGGAATTAGCTCCTGACGATTACAACGAAATTTTGCAATCATGGAACAAAGCTGAAGCAGCGGGTAACACTACTAGAAGCACCCAAGAACTTGTTGAAGAAGTTATTGCTCGTGAATACGGTGCTAAACGAATTTTTAAACGAACAGCTTTAACAACAGGGCTTGGTTTGTTACTTGCTGGTCCTGTTGGGGCTATGTCATTTGCAGGTCTTTATTATTTGCAGGCACGAAACACATTGCAACGTGTAGCAAGATCTGAAATTAACGCAAATCAAATGTTTGCTTTACGCCAAGTAGCTCACGGTGATCTGCGAGCAGAAATAGACAACCTTCGTAAACAAGTATCAGAACTTGATCCAGATGATGTTGCTACTGCACGTCGGTTAGGACAAGAAGCAGAAGAACTACAAACAGCTACTCGTCTTTTAGAAACACAAGCTGAAAATCTTACTGTTCACGAACAAATGTTAAAAGACAAACTTAAAGCATCTAACAGAGATCTTTACGACAATTTCGATAAAGTCGGTTTGTTAGCTGCTGAAAGCGGATACAACAACTTTTATGTTGGTGGTTATTCAGTAGAAAATGCTTTTGGAAATACCCCAACAGACGTATCTATTTACAAAAACGCAATTTCTTCAGACAATTCAATGCGTCAAATTTGGGATGGCACATCAGTTGTTCAACGCCGCACAAACCGGCAACGTTCTCGTGAACAATACGATGTAATGGATACGCAACAACGGCCTGTTTTTGCTAAAGCGTATAACGACACAGTTAATAGACAATGGTTACCTAAAGGTGATGCAAACGGACCATTTCAAAAATTTATGCGGTTGTTTTGGGAAGGCAAAACAGACGAAGAAATATTTAGATTTATGCAAAACGAAGGCAGAGTTGTAAGAGATGCTTTCGGAGATGAACTAGCAAATCCAGAATCACTGCGTAATCACATTGAAAAAATACGTATTGAAGCAAATGCTTACATACCTAATCTTCCTGAGTTTGCACACTTACGTAAAAAAGCAGCAACTGGCGGACAAATTGATTGGGTAAGAGACATAGTTCCAGTTATTGAAAAACGATTTAATGGCAACGTAGAAGAAGTACGTCAAGCCGCAAATACAAACGACTTTGGAAAAGTAGTAGCAGATGCTTCTTTCCAAGACATTGTTGATAAAAAAGTATTACAAGTACGAGTTATGGGGTGGCTTGATAACGCATTTGAAAATATAGGCACAATGCCAACCGATGCTTTAACTAGAAGCACCGTGTTTAACGCTGTCTACCAGCGAGAAGTAGCACGTCAACTTGGCGGTCTTGAAAATACTCCTAACAATTTTAGATTGACAGGCAAAACAGTAAAGCAAATAGAAGATCGAGCCCGTGTAGTTGCTATGTCAGAAACAAAAGATCTTCTTTATGATCTTGCTGAACGAGGCAGGTTTGAAGAAATAGTTTCAAACTTAATGCCGTTCGTTGGAGCGTGGCAAGAAGTTGTTACCCGATGGAGCGGTATAGCGGTTGACAATCCTTTAATGATTGCCCAAGTAGTTCGTAACTGGCGTTTGTTAGACGCAGAAGATGACGAAGGTACAAAACTTTCAATATTCCGTTTGCCAGATATTTTAAAATATGAATGGCAATATGGAGCAAACGTAAAGCTATTTGGCAAAGCATCAATTCTTGCAGATACTGCTGTAAATCTAAACGTTAAATCAGCTTCAATGATTGGTGGATTACCCGGAGTTGGGCCACTTATTAGTTACCCGGTTTCTGAAGCAGTAATAGCTAATCCAGAACTTGAAGATGCAGTTGGATGGATACTTCCTTTCGGAGTTTATGAAGGACAAAGATCTCTTTCCAGATTTATTTCAGCTTCTACATCTCCATGGCAACGAGCAGTAGCAGGTTCTTACACAGGAGGTCTTGGATTAGATACTCCTGAACGTGCAAAAACAATGTTGCGTATCACAATGGATCTTGCTGCCGAGTATGAAGCAGGTGGCGACACTATTGATAATGAATACGACTGGGGTGTTTTTGAAGACGAAGTAGCACGCCGCACAAATCAAGTTTTAATGATTCGTGCTTTTGGTGCTTTAAATCTTCCTTTCTCATTCAGAATGCAATCACCTCATTGGTCAATCATTGAGGAATACCACGAAGTCTTAAAAGAAAACGGTGTTGATGCAGCAGACACATGGTTATTACATAACCATGCAGATCTTTGGGTTGTAACTGGCCGTCAAACAGCAGCAGCAGGTGTAGCTACAGCAACGTTAGAAGGACAAAGAGGATATTTACGACACAAAGAATTATCTGACGCTTGGCCTGAAATTGGTGGGTTTATTATTGGACGTGTTGGCGCAGCAGATGTTCGATTTAACTTTAGTAAAGCAACTCAAATGAAAGAGTTAGAAGAAGGACGCCGAATTAATTTAACGCCTAGAGATATTTATGAAGGCGCTCAACAAACTCGTGGTTGGAAAACGTGGAACGAAGTTACAGACCACATTACTGATGAATTAAATGCAAAAATGCGGTTAGGTGAATCTGGAGATATACAAGCCCATCCAGAACTTCTTCAATTCCGACGAGCAGCGGCAGTAGCTAACGGACAAGAAAACCCTGCTTGGTACCGAGAGTATTTAGCACCAAATAACCCGTATACAGCAGCACGCATAATGCAAGGATTCAGAGAAGTAATTTCTGATCCAACGTTTGATTACAGACCAGAATGGCCGTTTGTTCAACGCTTTGTTGATTTACATGATTCAGTTGCATCTTCTATGAAAGCAAGAGCAGAAGATAGCGGCAATCTTGAATTTTTAAAACTTAGTTATGAAGGGAACGTAGACCTTAAACGCAGTTGGCATGAAGGTGTAATAGAATTGCGTTTACGACCTGATTTCGTAGATATTTACGATCGTTACTTCAGCAAAATTGAATCAGTTGTACCTACTAATTTTCCTTGGAATTTCCCTATGATGAATCGCAATAAAGAGTTGACCTGATGGCTGACGAAGACAACCCAAATTCTGCTGCAAAGCAACGTTCAAAAGCATTGAGATACTCAGAAACATACGAAGGTCCTGCTGCTGTGAGCCCAATGTCACGGGCACTTTTTGACGCATTATCTTTAGGTGGTTCTACCGCTGAATTAGCTGATTTAATGATCCAAGCATCTGATGATCCAGAAATATTAGAGTATGCCCAAGTAACCCAAGGCATTCCGCCTTATAGATCAAATGTTGACCCTAGAGGATTTCAACCCGGCAATATGATACCGGGTATCAATGATCTTTTAATGGCCGCTCCGTTTCCTGTAAGCATTCTTGGATTTGGTGCTAGTCGGATGCAAGAAGGCGAAGAGTCAAAACTTGCTCGTCAAGAAATAAAAGAAATACAAAAACAATTAGAAGGTTTTGAACGTTTAACTGAAGATCAAAAATTAGAAATGACAGAAGAACTGGCTTACCCCGGTGACTTTGACATGATTATTGATCTTTACGATATGGGTAATGTTTTAGGCGAACGAATGCCGCTTTTCTACGGCAATCTTAGTTTGACAGAACGAGGCTTATTCGCCGAAACCCCCAGCTATAAAACTTTAACTGCTGAACAAATCAAAAAAGCAAATCCTGATTGGGACGATCAACGAGTTAATGATCTTCTTACACCGCCTTTTGACAGTTCAGCGGGTCGTGCTCTTGGTGCTATGAATGCTCGTTATGCATCAATAATGGTTCCTATTTCTGCTCAAAGAGCACAGTCAATGGGTTACGCACAAGACGCTATTGGAGAAATGGAGCGTGTAGATTACCAATTGCTAGCTCCGGGTGAAGACACTCCACAAGGTTTAGAAGCATGGGGGCCTGAAGCAGAAGTCCAAATTGAAGAAGGCGAATTTGTTTTCGGTATAGATGACGCTCTTGCATATTATGAAGCGTTACAACCAGATCAACAACGACAATTCGCTATGAGTCTTTTAGCGTTAGGGTTTATGGATGAACAATCTGCACAAGGAGTGCAATGGTTGCTTGACCCTGACCAAGTGTTTACTGATGATGCTGTAAGACTTGCTTTAACAAAAGCAGCAGACGATTACGGTCGAGAATTACAAGATGTTTTTGGTGTTGCTGACCCAACGAACTTAGAAGAAACAGGTATCGAAGGCGAAGCCCGAGGCAAATTTATACCTATGTTAGGGCGTCCCGGTGGCATGTTCGATACTGAAGAAGCTCAAATAGACGATTTTGAATCGTTTATTCGTCAAGCTCGAATAACTGCCGGGTATCTTGCTTCAGTCCCAACTGAATCAATTACACAAACAGTTAATGAATGGTCGTGGCGTAACCTTGGCAGAGCAGCAGATCCAAGTCTTATTCGTATGGGTTTAAATCTTGCAACTGAAATTAATGAAAGTCCTTCGAATTTGAAACCCGGTGGAGTTAGGTTTGGAGAACTTGCAGCAGGTGTTGAATCAGGGTTACGTGCAGGTGCTAGCGAAGAAGAACTTAAATTTAATCAAGGCAATGTATTAAACAGAGTTTTGACAGCATATTTGGCGAGAGGCTAGTTATGGCTAGGTTTGTTGATAGAAACGAAAATTGGAGTAAAGCTTCTACAGTTCCTGAAACACAAGTAGCTATAGCCCTTTACAACATTGGTGTTAGAGGAAAAGATTTAACAGATCTTTTAGCTATTGCTTATGGAGAAAACGGCCATCCTTGGAGTACCGGACGTATCGCTTTAAATGGCAGAAACAAAAATCTTGGGGTTGAAGATTCGTGGGGGATATTTCAAATAAATCGAGATCCAACAGCAAGAGGTGGTTCTATAGGTGACGTAATTTGGGAACGACCGGGTTACGAATCAAAAGGCCAAGCGTTTAATTCTTTAGAGGGCAATATGAAAGCGTTAGCAGTAACGCTTTCTGCGTTTTTAAAAACTAAAGACGGTGCTGTTCGTAAACAACGAAGCGGTAGAGGTGGCGTTTTTAATCATTGGTCGGCTTATAAAAGCGCAAATTGGGAAGCAAGAACAACTAGAGCTTTTGATGTAGCTAATTCAGTTTTGCCTGATTCTTGGAATAGAAACGAAACTCGTTGGGATACGTTAAGACGTAAAACGTGGACTGATCCTCTTATAGTTGGTGAATCTAAAGCAAACATTGGGCTTGTGCAGTTAATGGCAGGGCTCGACGTTGATGGAATAGCTGGCTCAAAAACACGAGAAGTAGCAGAGCAAGACGCTAACGGTTTTTGGCGGTTAAAGCCGGGGACTCCTGTTGATCCTAATATTTCTGGACAATTTGAACCGGGAGAGTACGAATACCCAGATTATGAATCAATAGTTGGAAGACGTGCTCCAGTTGTTCCCGGTGGCGGTCCTGTTATTTGGAATGATCTTGGCGAAATTGTAAGCGGAGATTCCCCTGTAATGGGTGAAGAAATTTCTTTTCAAGACGTTAATAACGATGGAGAAACTGTAACAACAGAACAATTTGAAGGTGGTAACCCAGAAGGTTTTGACCCTTGGGCTGCTGGTGATTTTGCTACTTTTAATCCTACAGGACAACTTGTAAATGCTCCCGGTGAAATAGCTGGTGCTCTTGGCTTTTTGCGTGGACGTGCTGACGCAAAAGTATTTGATCCTAGAACTGGGCAAGAATACGATTTTATTTCGTATATGGAATCGTCGCTTAGAGGCGATGAACCCCCTGAAATAATTGCTCAATGGATTGATACTTGGCTTCCACGCACAGCTTGGTATCAAAATACGCCTTCAACTGTTCGGACACGAATTGCTGAATGGTATTCACAAGGAATGGGCGCAGGTCAAGATGCATGGACTGGCGCTCGAAAAGGCAAAGTACAGCCTTATTATGATACTTTGCAAAATCTTATGGCAAGAGAAGGGTTTGAAGCTCCAGACGAAGCGTTATGGGAAGCAGCAAAACTTGGATATTTCCATGACTGGGATGAAAACAAATTCATTAGATTTTTTAGTGGTGAAGTAGTTGACGGTGAAAAAAGTAGTCAAGGCGATGTTTTCTTTTCAACAGCAACATCACCTGCTGGCAATATCGCAAACATAAAATCAGCTATGCGAACATCTGCAAATACTTATTTAATTTCGATGACACCTTCAGAAGAACGTGCATTAGCGAAACGTGTTTTTACTGGCGAAGTTCCAGTACAAAACATTGATCAAGTTTTTCGAGAAAAAGCTCGTTTGCTTTATCCTTATTTGGCTGACTTTTATGATGCAGGCGGCAACACAATAGAGTTTTTAAATCAATACGATCCGATAGTCCAACGAATGTTAGGGCGTTCTGCTGAATGGAATGGCCGAGATTATTCAATGGGGCAAGCTGCTTTAAATGGTGATTTAACTGATTTGTTTTATTACAGACAACGTGGGGGCAATTCGTTAGATCAAATACAAATGGGAGATCCAGAAACTCCGGGTGCATACCAAGCTTTAGATCCGTTTGGTAGACCAGAAAATATTACGCCTAAACAAGATCGACCTCTTACAGTTCAAGAATTTAAATTAGCTATTAAACGTAGCGGAGAGTACCAACAAAGTGGCTATGCGTTAGCTGAAATGGGTCAACTTCTTAATTACTTAGGTGCAGGAATGGGAGCAACACCGTAATGGCTACAAAAGAAACGCTTCGTCGAGGTAGTGACAATGATGTTGTTTTGCAATTACAACAAATATTGTTTCCTCAATCTCCTGAAGAATGGGACGGTAAATTTGGTCCTCGTACTGAAAGCGCAGTTAAAGGTTTTCAACAAGCACACGGTTTGTCTCCAGATGGGGTTGTTGGTCCTTTAACAGCAGCGGTTATTAATGCTATTGGTCCACAAATTCTTGATCCTGAAGGATTAGGAGTACAAAATCCTGCTGTAAATGTGCCTGCATTAACTGATGCAGCATCTTTAGGCGTAGATTATCCTGAGCAAGAACCGTTTTTTGCTTTACCAGAAACTCCAACTGAAAGTTCACAACCAAATCTTGATACAGGTGGAGATACTCCATTTCCTGATACAGGTGGAGATACTGACGATACTTTTTCTGACAGTTTTGTTCCACCTGCAACTGGACTTCCTAACGAAGAAGCAGTTTTTGAAGAAATTGCAGATCAGTTTTTTGTAAATCCTAACGCAATGACTGATGATTTAAATGAAGGTTTTGCTTACAATCCTCAATCACCAGATCCTATGGGTTGGAATAACCCTTACAGGTCAACAGAACCATTTGATTTTCGTCAAGGTACATGGCAACTAGCTGATGTGCCTGCTGAATTTGGGCAACGTGAAGAAAATTTAACTGCCGCTGGTATGGCAGCAGAGTATTTAAGTTTTTTTGGTCTTGGTCAAATGATGCCGTTTGTGTACGACATGATTATGGATGATGTCCCTGCGTCAATGATTCTTCCACAATTGCGAATGCAACCAGAATACAATGTGCGTTTTCCTGCACAACAGTTACGTTTGCAACAAGGTTTAGGGTTTTTATCAGAAACTGAATACATAGGTCTTGAAAGTAATTTTCAACAAATAGCAAGTGCAGCAGGAATACCTGATGGGTTTGTAGACAAAGCCGCAATTACAGAATTAATTGCTAACGATGTTTCTGCTTCTGAATGGCAAGCAAGAGTTGTTTCGGCAGAACGAGCAAAAAATCAAGCAGATCCAGAAACAGTTAGAATGTTACGGGATATGTATGATTTCGCTGAAGGCGATATTACTGCTCTTTATTTAGACGACACTAAAACACAAAATATTGTTGCTGCTCGACGAGAATTATCTGATTTAGGATTAGCTGTACGAGCAGATCAAGTGTTGAATACACGTACTGCTGACATTGTTCGACAAGATGTTGGTAAATTACTTGGTCGAGCTAATGTTCAAGAAAGAGAAATTGCTTCAACTTTGACTCCTTTGCGGGGGCTTACTAGCAATCTTCTTGGAGAAGAAGCAATGAGTGGTGGTACTTTAACTCGTGGTGCATTTAATCTTGATGCGGCAAGTGCAGAAGCATTACAACAAAGAAGAGAAGGCCGAGTAGCTTCTTTTGCAGGAAAAGCTGGGATGATGGCTTCAACTGCTGGGATAACCGGTATGGGTGAAGCTACTTAAAACTTGCATTGTGCACATTAAAAGACTATAAATATAAATGTTGTTCGGCCCTTTCGGGGTGAGCCGTGCAACACCTCCATCCGAAGTACCACCGCTGAGGATGCGTATAGGCAGGTGAGTGACATATGACAGACACTAACTCCACTGACAACAGTGAAAGTTCTGGCAGTTCAACTGAATCGAAACCGAATTGGCGACGAGATTTAGAGAATCGAGCTAAAGAAGCTGAACAAGAAGCAGCATCTATGGCAGCGCAACTTGAATCTTATCAACGTCGGGATACGTTCCGTTCAGCAGGGCTCGACCCTGATGATGCTCGTGTCAAGTATTTCGTTAAAGGTTATGATGGTGAACTTGATGCTGAAGCTATCCGGCAGGAAGCTATGGCAGCAGGTTTTATAGGTGAAGATTCACCTATGCCTCAACCAAGCGTAATGAATGATGCTTTAGCAGTGGAACAGCGTATCCAAGCAGCCGGTGAAGGCGGAGAGCCAGTTGTTTCACCCGACCTAGAAGACCGAATTAAAGCAACAACTAATCAAGATGAATTGCGTGCTTTAATGGAATCTGAAGGCATTTTATGGGGTGCAACTTCCTAATTTCCTAGTCATTGGAGTCCGACTTTAAGGATTTCAAGTGGCATATACAACCACCTCCACACTTGACGATCAGGTAAAAACGGCGTTTGATCAGGTTGCGTACTTTGCTTTGCGTTCGCAGCCTTTGTTCGAAATGGTCGCTGATGTCAGGTCCACCGCTCAGAGCCACAACGGTTCTGGCGTACAATTCACGTTCTACGCTGACATGGCACAGGCAACATCAGCCCTCACTGAAGGTTCTGATGTAACTGCTGTTGCGTTGACAGACAGCGCAGTAACCGTAACTCTTGCAGAGTACGGTAACGCTGTCATCACCACCGCTAAAGTGCGTGGAACATCGTTCCTCAACGTAGATGCTGATGCGGCCAACATTGTTGGTTACAACATGGCTGACTCGATGGACAAAATCGTTTCTGATGTCGCTAACGGCGGCAGCAATGTAACGCATGTCGGTCAAACAAGCCGTGGCGCTATTACAGCTTCTGATAACTACAGTGCTGCTGAAGGACGTAAAGCTGTTGCACAGCTTCGTACTCGTAACGCACCGGGTTGGGACAACGGCAACTACATGGCGATCATTCACCCTGATGTTTCTTACGATCTTCGTGGAGACACAGCGGTAACTGACGTTATTAATTACCAACTGTACCAAGACGGAGCACCAATCCGTGCAGGTTCAATTGGTACTTTCAACGGCATCGAATACATTGAGAACCCTCGTGCAGGTCTAATTGCCGACGGTGGTTCCGGTAACGTTGATGTTTACCAAACCCTTATCTGCGGTCGTCAAGCTGTTGCAAAAGCATTCAGCCGTGCACCCGGATTTGGACCTGAGCCAAGCATTGTTGTTGGTCCTGTGACTGATACTTTGCGTCGGTTCAACCCAATTGGCTGGTACCACCTTGCTGGTTATGGCATCTTCCGTGAAGAATGCATGCAGCGTGTGGAAGCAGCTTCCACTATTGGAGCTAACACCTGATAGTTAGTCCATAGAGGTTTGGAGGGGTCGGGTTTTCCCCCTTTCCCCGGCCCCTCCATTTTCCTCTGCTATCATTTAAAATATGCCTAAAGTAAACGGAAAAAAATACCCGTACACCGCCAAAGGAAAAGCTGCTGCTGCGGCTGCAAGGAAAAAGAAAAAAAATGCAAAAACCAAACGGTGATGTAACAATTAGGCCTAAACCAATTCAAGGAACGAGTAATACAAATGGCTAGTGGTCTTTACGTTGAGACTTTTGAAGCGGCTTTAAAGAATGACCTTGCTCTCGACATGGATAATGACACTTTTAAGTGCATGTTGGTGACAGCTTCTTATACACCGAACTTTGAAACTCACACAAATAAATCAGATGTGTCAAATGAAGTTTCAGGTACTGGATACTCAGCCGGTGGTGAAACTCTTACCAGTGTTGCTATGACTAGCAGTTCCGATGGAACAGGCACAATTAAATGGGATGCTGACGACGTTTCGTGGACTAGTTCTACGTTGTCAAATGTGCGAGCCGGAGTTATTTATGATGACACGGTTACGGACGATCGTTTGATTGCATACATAGACTTTGGGGGAGATTTTAGTACAACGTCAGGTACATTCCAGATTCAGTGGAATGCGTCTGGTATTTTTACCCTTGATTTGGTTCCGTAGGAGCAATAATGCCAAGTTCTAATTACCCAACTTCCCTTGATACAACCTCAACGCAGGTAACTCCGGGCTCTACTACTGATTTAGACGCATCGGGTTTTGAGCATGATCAGGTACACGGTGCTGCTTCTACTGCATTAATTGCTTTAGAAACTAAAGTCGGTATTAGTGCTTCGCCTGCTGCTTCAGCGTCAACGAACGCTGTGCTTACGCATACTGGTACAGGTACGACAGCGTGGTCTACTACGTTGACAAGCCCAACTATTGCTGGTGCAACTCTTTCGGGTGCTGTTGTGGGCGCAGACCAAATTATGTCTGCGGTTACCCATAAGGATTACTCTGAAACGGTGTATGCCGGTGGTAACACTGGTGCGAGCCCTGCAATAGATGAAGCTAATGGCAACACTCAAACTTGGACGTTAGATAATAACGCTACGTTTGCTTTGCCAGCAGATTCTGGTTTGCAAGCTGGTACTGCACTTACGTTAATTTTGACTCAGGATGGTACTGGGTCACGGACGGGCGCTTTTCAGGTAAATAGTGCTACGACGAATGTTAAGTGGGCTGGTGGTACTGCTCCGACGTTGACGACTACTGCGTCGAGGGCGGATATTGTTTGTTTCGTCACGTTTGATGGTGGTGCGACTCCTACTTGGTATGGGTTTGTAGCTGGTCAAGACTTCCAGTAAGGATTACTAATGCCTTTCGGCTTATCTAAAGCAACAGTCTTGGGTGCTGCCGGAAGCGGTGGCGGTAGTGAAGGCGGCACTTATGAATGGATTGCTGGGTACACAGTAGATACTGCTAGCAGTATTAATTCAGTATCGATGGACACTAGTGGTGCTACTGATTACCAAGAATGGTTTATTAAGTGGTCTTTTCTTGGCACAAATCCAACAGATGTAAATGTTCGACTTAATGGAGATACAGGCAGTAACTATTACAGCAATGAATGGTGGACATACAACAGCAATGCTGGCGCAAATGGTCTTTCTAGCCATAATCAGTTAAGAATGGTTTGGGCAGGTGGCACAAGTGCAGGTTATGCATCGCCTGTTTCTGGGATTATTAGTATTTCTGGTGGTAACACAGTCCGTAAACAATCTATTGAAACATTCACTTATAGAAGTTACGAGACTTATTCGACTTACGGTACTTATGACTTTGGGACTACGCTTAGAGCAGTTACAGCCTCAGCTATATCTAGTGTGACTTTGTTTGCTCAAACGCCAAGTAACTATTTTAGTATCGGGGACACTATTCAATTGTTTGGTGTAAAGAAAACGAGTAGCTAATGGCAGGAAATAATTGGATTCCAATAGAGTCAATTAGTGGTGCCGCTACTGATTATTCGTTTACTAGTATTCCTTCTGGCTATAAAAGTCTTATTTTAAAAGGCTTAGTGCAGTCATCTAATAGCACATATATACAAGAGGGGTACCTTAGATGCAACAACGACACTGGTAGCAACTACGCAGATTCAGAATTTGGTTATCACTCAAATACGACTACTATAAGACATGCGATGGCTGACAGTGTTACCGGCGGAACTGCTGGTTTTATTGGCGGTAGTTACTTAGGTGACTGGATGGCGCATGTAGAAATCCATATTTTTGGAAATGATGACTCGAATCGTTATACGCAATGGGTTGGAACTTCAGCTATGGGTGGAGGCGCTAACGGATATAACGTAACTATGTTTGCTGGCGGTCTTTGGAAAGACATGTCTGTTGTTACCCAAATAGATACTTTTGCTTTTAACTTTAATTCTAATTCTGTGTTGACTTTATATGGGCGGAAATAATGGCTGCAACATTTGACGAAATAGGAATTGTTACAGCAGACGGAACTTCCACATCGATGGAATTAACAGGCATCGATCAAACTTATGACGATTTGCAAGTTATTTTAGAAGTTTGGGTAGTAGACAGTGGCACCCAGCACACGGCTTACCTTACTGTTAATGGAGAAACTGGAACTGCTGTATACAACTCTGACATGATGTTCCAAGAAGCCAACGGAAGTTGGACGTATCAAGAAGACTACAATTCTTATTCAGGTTGGAGATTACAAAAACTTCCAACAGCATCTAGCGGTATTAGCGCTGTCAACGGCAACATGATTATAGATATGATGCAGTACACGGCTACTAGAACAAAGTCGTTTTTAATTAAACTTTGCACATTCCGGCCTGTTGGTTCAAACAGCGCTATTGGATCAGGCGGGTTAGGTTATAACGGTACTTCTGCTATTAGCAGCCTTACACTTACTGCAACTAGTAATTTTGGAAGCGGTTCAACAATGACTATTTACGGAATTACAAATTCATAAGGAAATAAAATGTCTGGTTACAAAATTGTTGTTGATTGTTCAACAGGAGAAAGCACTCAAATTCCTCTCACTGATATAGAAATAGCAGAGTTAGAAGCTAACACTGCTAGAGAAGAACGAGAGCGTCTTGAAGCAGAAGCCGCTGCTGAAAAAACTGCTGCTGATAAAGAGTCAGGTAATCAAAAACTTAAAGATCTTGGTTTAACCGACGACGAAATCGTTGCTATCACTAGCTAAGGATTGTCATGCCGTTTGGAACTTTTAAAGTAGCATTATTAGGTTCAGGTGCTGGTAGTGAGTCTGGTTGGGTTGTAGAACCCACTACCTCGACACATGGTGACGGCTGGATTTATGATATTGATTTAGATAGCGATAACAACGTTTGGTTTACCCAGTTAGCTTCGTCTGTTAATGAACTGCCTATAGGTCAAGTGATGGCTGATGGAACAGCAGGTGCAGCGAACAACTGGAAAAGAATGGACCCGAAGGGCGGCAACTATGGGTCTGGGCGTGGCATAGCGATTGATGATACTAATGGCAAAATTTATTTAGCTGGCGACGGCGTTAATGATGGTGGCTCTCAATATGAAAGTTTGTTAGTTGGGATGACAGATGGCACGCTTGTCCAAGACTGGGATGTAATGCGTGCTTACAGTTCAGGAAACGGGTTCTTTTATACGTGCCCTATAACTGTTGGTGCTGATTATCTTGGTACTGGTAGAAGCGTATTTTCGCTTCCTTACATTTACGATAGTGCCCAAGGCCATTATTTTGCTGTCATAGGTCAGAATGACGCTAGTGATGGGTCAATACAAAACCAAACTGGCGGTTCAGGCGGATCGACAGTTCGTTATTACGGTTCTTACGGCCAATCTATATACCCATATAGCGTGATTAGAGCAACTACTAGTTCAAATCCGTGGGTTTACGCTGCATTTCGGACATCTACTATGCAACGCTTTGGATTTTTTGGCAATCAATTAAATACTACGACCTATAACAGGCGTGCTTATACATTTTATAGCGGCAGTTATGACCCACAACTAGGTGGTATTTGTGAATGTGACGCTGATTATCTTTACATAACAGTGCAAGAACCCGGACCAACTTCTGAACTTACTTTGCTTAAAGTAGCTAAAAGCGATGGTGCTATTAGTTGGCAACGAAAAATGATAATCCATAATTTTTCGAGTAGCAGCACTCATTACACGACGCCACCTGTAACAGATTCAAGCGGCAATATTTATGTTGCGTGGACTCTTACAGATACACAAAGCATTGTAGGAAATTATTACAGAATGCATTGGGCTTCTTGGGATAGCAGCGGAAACCTTCGGACTCTTGATGGCACAGGAGTAAAATCATTTTTTGATACTTCAGGTAATCAAACTTACGTAAACACGATAAAAGTTAGTTCTGACGACAATTTTGTTTATATATGCGGTACAACTAATAGCCCTTATGATCCGTTTATAACAAAATTTCCGACTGATGGAACAGGAACTGATAACACCGGAGCTTTGTCTGGTAACACTGACGGCACGTATCATTATCGAAATGATCTTGTTTACACTGAATCTGCTGGAGATATCGAATACGATTCACAATACGCAAACATAACTAACTGGGCTGACTGGAATCAAACCAATGACGATGTAAACGACGCAACGCAAGCTAGTGGTGTTGCTGTGCGTTTGGATGAGTTGGCATAATGTCTCACGAACTATATATAGGACCTGACGGAACGTTTCCATTGCATCCGGGGGATATACAAAGAGAACACCCTGATTGGAAAATAGGAGATGATCTGCCTCCTAATTGGCGTTACGTAGTCAATGTCGCAAAACCAGAAGACATTCTTATTTATCCTGAGTTTGGTGAAGGAGAAAGCGAACTAAATACGGCTCCTATCCAATACACAACTTACGAAAAAGAATTAATTTACGATGCTGACGAAAGACAATGGTCTATTGTTTGGAACCCTGTGACATACGACATTGTTGAGGAGCCACCTCCCCATGAAACTCGTTGATGCTCCCGGCAAAGTCAACACTGGACGGCCTCTCAAACCGTTTGGCATAGTTGTTCATCACACTGCTTCGAATCGTAACGCAGACCCTGACAACGTAATTGCAATGTGTGTACGAGGAGTCAACAAAGTCCCCGGACCTTTGTACAACTACATCATTAAACGTGATGGCACTATTGTTAAGTTGACTGCTGAGAACGTGAAAGCTAACCACGCTGGTCGTGGGTTGCAAGCTGTGTTGACACGGATGCAGCAGAATAACCCTGTTACTGGTGACGCTACGAGCCCCGGCAAGATTAGTGCTAACTCTCGTTTGATAGGTGTTTCTCTTATTAATGACGGGTTAGGGGAAGACATACCCGAGACTCAGATGGACGCACTTGTAGAGTTGTGCGCTTTTCTGTGTGACGGGCATAACTGGAACCCTGACTGTGCTGTTATAGGGCACAAAGAATGGACTTCACGCAAAGTAGATCCTTCGTTTTCAATGAGTGAACTACGAGGAATGATTCAGCGACGCATGGTAACTAGCAGTCCTGTAATGACTTTGCCTAAAGAACCAGAGGATGGACTTGTTCCGTTCCCCGGAACACTCCGTAAGGGCTCACGTAGCCAAGCAGTTGTTCATGTTCAACGAGTAGTGGGAGCTTTAGCCGACGGAATATTTGGGCGTGGTACACTCGCCAAAGTAAAACAATGGCAACGGGTTAAAGGACTTGTTGCAGATGGCATCGTTGGTCCAAAGACTTGGGCGGCTATGCAGATACGGAGACAAGAAGTTGTTCAACCAGCGTTTTATTAAAGATACTTTAGAACGTGCTGTCGCTACTTTCGCTCAGGCGTGGGTGGCTGCTATGGCAGTTCCCGGTCCAGATTGGATGGACTCATTGAAGGTCGCTGGAGTTGCGGCCCTTGTAGCTATTGGTAAAGCTGTTGCTGCTCGAAAAGTGGGAGATCCTGAAACGGCATCAGTTACCGGTTAGAAAGATGAGGCTGTTCGGTGCCGCTCCCTGCTGTCAATCCGTACAACAAAGATGAGATTGAATATCAAGAGCCGGGGTTCGACTACGCTCCAAAATATCCGGGCAGCTACGATTACAACGAAAGTGGCATCCAATATCGGGAAGCTAACTTTCCTTACACAAAACGTGATGCGACTGTATCTGCGAGCACAATTGGGTGTTCAGCAGATCTGTCGCCCGTTTTTGCCTATGTCTATACACCTAAACGTCCCGGCGGCGTAGCGTATAGGTCAGGTTATGACTACAACAAAACAAGCTTCGATTACAACGAACGTGATGCCTCCGTTCCAGACAACCGTGTCTTGGTGGATTACAGCCAGTCGGGTGTTAGCTATTCTCAGTCTGCTGACACTGGTCATACTGTGGCAGCGATTGCGACGCCAGCCACAATCGGTGTTACAACGACGTTTTCGGCAAGCCCGTCGGTCCCGGCAACTGTTACACCGGCAACGCTCGCCTGTCCGGTAGTAATTGTTTCAACAGTTACTGCGAATCTAATCGTTGTACATGCTGGTATAGAAGTCCCAGCTACCCTCCCTAGTGCCACAATCTCTGCGACTGTTACACCGGCTGCTGTGGCGTGTCAGGCAACATTCCCCGGCCATACGCTGTACATAACTGTTGATGCGACACCGGGAGTCATTGCTGGTACAACAACAATACCTTCAGCAACTGCTAGCGGTAACTTTACAGCTACCCCAGCAACTATTGCTATAACAGCAAATATTCCTTCAGTGGAAATGTATGAACGGTTGGTTATGCCAACAGAAAATACATTGCCACGAGCAATTAACCCACAAGATAGTTCTCCTGCTGCTTATGCACTAATGAGACATTTTGCACCCGGAGCTAAAGGAACAAATATTTTTATAATCAACGGAACAACAGTACAAACATATTTGCCAGCTAATTGGTCTACTGTAACTCGTTGGATATATGGGGGACATGAGAGTCCAACTGATTTATCATCTACAGAAGTATCACTTTTAGCCGCTGCTGGCTATTCGTTTAACGCAGGACCAGAATAATGCCAATTTATGTTTACCGTTGTCTTGATTGTGGGCTATCGCATGATATTCGTCATGGCTTTAACGAAACTTACGACGGAGTATGTCAAGAATGTGCTGGAGTAGTTCGTAAATACTTTGGACAAGTTCATATTTCTGCTTCTGCTACACCGACAAAAGGTATGCATGATGGAAAAGCAATTGATTGGGCTGGGAGTAAAGCTAAAGAAAGAGCCAAAGAAAAAGATATGGACGCCTATAAACGTCTTCGATCTGAAGGTATTCAGCCGAAGGGCATTGATGGCGCTGCCAAAATGGAACGAGAAGCATCTACTACACACGAAATTACAGCAGGAACTTTGCTTCAAGGTCCAAAATCAGAGAAAAAACGTAAAGAAAAAGCCCTTAACGATGTTCTTGGGAGCAAATAGTGACAGCACAAATATGGATTGATGAAACAAGAGACATGCTGTTATCAGGTTATGTTGAAGAACTTTTGTTAGTTGGGGCTCCAGCAGTAGAAAACAATACAGGCACAGCTTTTACAATTACTGAAGCAGCTAACTCAGGCATAGTAAAAGGTGTCATTATAGAAATAAACGAAGAACTTATGTACGTTACATCGGTAGATGGAACAACAGTTAATGTTCTTAGAGGTTATGGCGGTTCAACAGCATCTTCTACAGGGCATGCAGTTAATTCAATAGTAAGAGTTTCTCCTAAATTTCCTACACATAGAATTATTGATGCTTTAAACCATGATTTGCGTGATCTCTCTGCACCAAATTCTGGAATGTTCCAAATGAAATCAACAAGTTTTATTTACAATGCACCTACAGATGGATACGACTTAACTGGTTTAACAAGCGAAGAAGTGCAATCAATTTATTCTGTAACTTATGCAGAGATTGGTGTAGAAGCACGAGAGCCTGCTGTTAGTTCTTGGAAACTAAAACGAAATAGAGATACAGCTACGTTTTCCAGCGGTATGGCACTAATTCTTTACGGAGCAGCATGGCCCGGTAAAAAAGTAACTGTTCTTTACAAATCTCCTTTTGGTTCTGTGACTAATGGAAGCACAACATTGGCGTCTACTGGTATGCCAACTACTGCTTATGATTTACCTCCTCTTGGGGCAGCTATGGCGTTAATGACTACACGTCCAATACGACGAGAGTTTTTAGATGCTGAAGGCACATCAAGAATGGCTGAAGAAGTACCGCCCGGCGCAATATCAGCATCTTTTAGAGATCTAATGGGTCGTAGAAGGTCACGTTTAGAAGCTGAATCAGCACGATTAGCAGCTATGTACCCTCAAAACCTTAAAGACAACTCGTCGAGTAGACCAGTTGGCAACTGGGGCCGGTACTGGTCGTGAGTTTTAATGCTGAATCGTTACCAGTTGAACTGGATGGTGTCTCTTATTTAGTTGACACTACACAGTATCGACGTACAACGGTTCCTGTTGCTCGTCAACAACGAGACAACAGCAGAGAAGCTGGAGAAAACACTTTAGACACAACTGGTGCATGGGTGCGTTCTCAAACTGACTGGTCTTTAGGAGCAGGACAACTTTATTTAGATAACGAAGACTCAGACAGAAAACGATTTTATTCTTCTTCTGGAATTGACATATGGACTAAAGGACAAATTACTTTACTCCCTGTAACTGAAACACCAACTGGTACAAATACTCCATCGTTTACAACAGGTGAAATTTTTACGTTAGCTGTAACTAATTCATCTGGAGTTGAATACATTTATGTTGGGCAAGCAAACAAACTTTTTTGGGCAACAAGTCCTGCTGGCTCTTCTCCAACATGGAACGCAAGCGCCGGAATAACTGTTGGTGGCACAATAACTAGTCTTACTAGCGATGGAACTGACGTATATATTGGTTTTGCTAGCGGAATAACTGTTGAAAAATCAACTATAGGTTCAAGTTCAACTAGTTCTTTTGGTTCTTTAACTCCGAATCTTATAAAAATTGTTGCAGGACGTATCGTTGCTGCTGACGACAATTCAATATTTGAATTAGATGCTGCTGGCGCAAAAGCTTCTTCCTCATTGGACTACTCATTACCTATTAGTTCTAGCGAATGGGTTTCTATAACTGCTGGGGCTAATGGAATTTACGCAGCAGCAAACACTGATAACTCAGGATCTATTTATTACATAGGAGTAAGCAGCGCAGACGGAACTTTGCTAACACCAACCATTGCTGCATCTTTACCTCGCAACGAAACAATCAACGAAATTCTTGCATACGGTGGAGTGCTAGGTATAGCAACTAGCGTTGGATTTCGTGTCGGTTTAATAGACCAAAGCTCATCCGGTGTAACAATTGGACCTGTTATAGATACAGGTGGTGAAGCATTCGCATTAGAAGCAGACGAAAAATTTATGTGGTGGGGCACTAACTACGGCACAGCTTACAGAGCAAACCTAGCTACATTCACAGACACACTGGTTCCTGCTTACGCAACCGATCTTGTTTCAGCAGCATCAGCAACAGCTTCAGATAAAATAACTTCTTTAACACGTATTAAAAATGCAGGGACACCCAAACTATTTATGGGAGTCGAAAGTTCCGGCACCGCAGTATTGCAAAGAGAGCACTACAACAACGAACGAGTCGCATCAGGGTCTTTAATTGTTGGCGAAATAACTTGGTCAACTGTTGTGCCCAAACTTTTACGCTCAGGTGTTATTGATTTAGACCGTTCACAATACGAAAACCTTAAACGTGTTTACCCTGCAACTGGTGTAACTTACAACGCAGCTACCGGCACATACACACTGGGCTCAGAAACAACTACACCTGTCGGCAGCATTACTTTAACTGCTCGTAACGGCGCTAACACTGCCTCTGTAATCCCTTCATCAGGTTCATTACAAACAGGCATCCCAGAAACTTTTACCTTTTCAGACAACGTAAACACTGCTATCTCTTACGACTTAACGATCACACTTACTCGTTCAGCATCAGATGCAACCAAAGCACCTGTTTGTCACGACTGGCAATGCACGGCTGTAGCTGTACCTCGACGCATAGACGAAATTATTTTGCCTGTTGTTTTAAGACGAAACGTTTTAACAGCACGTAACTCTGGCGCACCCGTAGCATTAGCTGCCGGAGCGACCTTTACAAAACTTCGTAACTTAATGGAAAGTGGTAACTCGATTGTTTACAAAGAAGGCAGCCGCTCAGAAACAGTAACTATAGAGCGTTTAGAAATGCAACCTGAACGACTATCCGATGATGGGTCGTGGTGGGAAGGTACGCTATTAGCACGGCTCCTGACAGTTCCGACTTAGCCGTAAGGGATATGTCTAAAGTTCTTTTCTTTGACATTGAAACAGCACCTAACTTGTCTTACGTGTGGGGTCAATGGCAACAAGATGTCATCGAGCACGCCAGAGAGTGGTACATCATATGTTTTTCATACAAATGGGAACACGAAAAGAAAACACACGTCGTATCTTTAAACGACTTTGATCTCTACAACGAAGATCCTGAAAATGATTTCGATGTTGTTTACAAACTCTGGCAATTATTAGATGAAGCAGACATAGTAATAGGCCACAACTCAGACGCATTCGATATTAAAAAAGCTAACGCACGTTTTGTTTACCATAATTTTGGACCAACTGGCCCTTACCAAACGGTTGACACATTAAAAATCGCACGTAAACATTTTAAATTTAACAGCAACAGACTCGGACATCTCGGGGAACACCTTGGGCTCGGAGGAAAAGAAGTCACAGGAGGATTCCAAACATGGGCAGGTTGTATGAAGGGTGAAGCTAAAGCGTGGGGAACCATGAAGAAGTATGCCAAACAAGACGTAGATCTGTTGGTAGATGTTTACGAACGGTTACGTCCGTGGATGACAAACCATCCTAATAGAAACGTAATTGATTCAACTTCTCGTCATTGTCCTACATGTGGCAGCGACAGGTTACAAAAACGTGGGATTCGGTGTACTCGAACAATGAGTTACCAAACATATCAATGTCAACGTTGTCGTTCTTATTGCAGAGAAAGACTAACTAATAGCTCTGCACGTCCCGAAGTAGTTTAATCAAAATTATATCTAGCTCGTAACGGTCCACGTTCTTGATCAGGCGCAAGAATACGTTCTTTGCATTTTTTGCAACGACATTCTCCAATTAAATATTTAGCAAGAGTGCCATGCTTTTTAAAATCTTTTTTCTCCCAGCGGATGTGGCCGAGATCATCCATGAACATTAGTAATCTTCAGGATTAGACGCATCATCCTTAAATAGTTCAGCTACACGCATGGCTTCTTCTTTGCTACGAAACCATTCACGTATTTGGCTATCACAAATAACGGCATATCCTCGGACACTTAATCCGGCGCCTATTCGTGCTGGTACTTCTTGGACTTTAATTTTCATCGCTTTTCTCCAATCACGATGTCACCTTTATTTTACCACGCTAAGTGTTAAGGGCGGGGTATCGAAAGTAAAAAGGAGAGTAAAAACTCTCGATACCCCATTACCGAGAACCCATCCCCGGCTAGCCCTTACCTAAATCTTTTCGTAGTTCTCTCAATCTTTTTATATTTTCATCCATTGGCAACGCATCACGTTTATCTATTGCCATGGCATTCAAAGTCTTTTCGATGTTAGCAACGTTACTTGGATTTTGCACTACCTTTTTTTCGTCAGCTATACGACGCAAAGCAGTTTCAAAAGCTTTCTCTGTAAAAGCCCAAGTAACATTCAATGCTTCGTAACACTCATTTAATGACCACCCTGCTGTATGTGCAGTTTCAACAATGTGTCTAATCCTAAGTGGCTTTACACCAAAAGGTTTTTTATCCAGTTCCTTCCACCATCTGTTCAGCATCTGACTCAGATCCTTGAACTCTGGTGTCGAAGGCACTTCCAACTTGATTACCTCTCCCATCTAATCTCTCCTTTATTAATTGGGCAAAAGTATGCATTTCCATAACAACATACGCACCGCCAGTTCCAAAGTTACGTCTTTTAACTAACGCTGCACTGAATTTGGCGTCTGCGTTTATTCGTTCTTGCTCTGTTTCTTTCATAATTTGAGACAAAGAAGACAAAGCATCCTTCCTGTTTTTACATTCAAACACAAATTCAGGAAGGTCAAGGCACCGAATATCTCCGACATCTTTAGTACCTACAAGCGGGAGTCTCATAAACTCATGCTTTGTGTAGCTTTCAAGATACCTAACACACTCAGTTTCCCAAGCAGTCCCCTTCTGTTTAGCTTTGCTCATTCAAACTCTTCAATATCTGGTGGATAATCTTCGTCACCCTCAACATAATTATCGTAAAAGTCAAATGAAGTTTGAATAACAAATGACATGCTTTGCATCATCTTGTTGTTAGGGTCCATCTCTCCATTACTAGGATGATTGTCAAACCCATCAATAATTTTTGCTGCTTTCATTTCTATACGATTAGCAAAATCTTTAGGAACAACAAAAGATAAAATTGTGAGTTCATCGTTAAGAATGGGTACGATCACACTGTCCATTAAAAGGGCTCCTCACCATCTGCAAAAGCATTTTGTACAGTCTCTACTGCTGCTTTCGTAACTCTATCACTAGGGCTACCCTTAGGATGCCAACGCCATGAAGGACCACCTTCGTCAGCGTAAAGACATAATTTAGTGCGATTTTCACCTTCTTTCGTTTCCCATTTATCTTGTTTCATACGACCAGTAAACATGACACGACTTCCTTTAGGTAACTCTGCAATGCGTTCAGCTAAATCGCCAAAGCATTTAACATCGAACCAATGAGTTTCTTTAGTGTCATCTCTGCCAGTTGTAACAGCTACAGGCACAGTGATAAAAGCATTACCTGATTGAGCGTAACGTAATGTTAAATCACTACCTGTGTTTCCTGCTATAGATATATTACTCATTTTCTTCTTCCTCTCTTTTATTGAGAATGTCTGCGAGAACATAGTTCCCGTCATGTTTATGCCAGAGATGTAAGCCAAGACCTAATCTCATAGCACACCTTTTAATACCATCAGACGCACAAGCTTTTAAACGTGCTCCGTCTGTTTTCCAGTTGTTTGGATTTTCGCATTCACCAACCTCTTGTATCGAGGTAGTTCGTCCATCAATGTCAACAGTAAGAGTGCAGAGGCAACCAGTAAGAGTACCGTCAGCATCCCGAACAAGAGTATCAATAGCAAAATCATATGGACCTACTATCCCTAATAGAAACTGCGACACAACGCCATGAGGCACATATGAAGCAGAAAACTTTCCCGGTTTAGTTTCAATAAACCTGTCGGAAAATGGTGTTGCTAATTTATTTAACTGACTCATCAGTCTCCTTTGTTACAAGATTAATTACATCAACAATGTCTATGTCACCATGCTGTTCGCACACGTCATAGTACGGGCAGTAATTACACTCCCAAGGAATTTCTGT
>CEVR01172637.1_pt1 | contig 26731 bp, 26 predicted proteins | sample 356541 | NCBI WGS metagenome assembly CEVR01 (sample SAMEA2623734, study PRJEB7988) | marine metagenome | isolation source: saline water (ENVO:00002010), including
ATTTTCTTATGAAAACGGCAAGAAGGCTCTTGATGGTATCTCGTTAGTGGTCAAAAAAGGTTCATCTATAGGATTAATCGGGGAGTCTGGATCTGGAAAAACTACTCTAGCCGAGATAATTCTTGGACTTATAACTCCTCAAGAAGGTAACATTTTACTGAATGGTATTAATTTAGAAAATAATAAAAAAGCCCTCAGATCTCTGGTAGCCTACTTGCCACAAGAAATATTTTTAGTTGATGGCACTTTAAAAGAAAATATTGCTTTAGGAGAAGACTTATTGGAAATAAGAGAAGAGGATGTCAGGAAGGCAATTGTAAAAAGCAGTCTAGAAAATTTTGTAAATGAACTTCCCAACGGAATTGATACATTGATAGGTGAAAGGGGGGCACGTATTTCAGGCGGTCAACGTCAAAGAGTAGCCCTTGCAAGGGCTTTTTATCATGAACGAAGTGTCTTAGTTATGGACGAATCTACAAGCGCTTTGGATGATAAAACTGAGGAGGAGATTATAAGATCAATTTCTTCATTAAAGGGAGATACAACCACAATTATAATAGCTCATAGAGTATCAACATTAGCTAATTGTGATTTAATCATTAAAATGCATGAAGGCAAGATTATAGAACAAGGCTCTTATAATGAAATAATAGGAAAAGGAAGTTTGGATGTTCAATAACAAGACAATCTTAATTACTGGAGGAACCGGATCATTTGGGAAAAAATATGTAGACGTTCTTCTAGAAAAATACAAACCTAAAAAAATCATCATTTATTCCCGAGATGAGCTAAAGCAATTCCAAATGCAGGAAACTCATAAAGATCTCTGTATGAGATTTTTTATTGGAGACGTAAGAGATTACGAAAGATTGAACCAAGTAATGGACTCAGTAGATTTTGTGATACATGCTGCCGCTCTCAAACAAGTTCCAGCAGCTGAATATAATCCCATGGAGTGTATAAAAACAAATATTCATGGAGCTGAAAACGTTATTAAAGCAAGCATCAACAATAATGTAGAAAAGGTTATTGCACTGTCTACTGATAAAGCTGCAAATCCCATAAATCTGTATGGAGCAACTAAACTTGCTTCCGATAAACTTTTTGTTGCTGCAAATAATATGGCAAGCGGTAAAAGATCAAGATTTTCTGTTGTAAGGTATGGAAATGTTGTCGGATCTAGAGGATCAGTAGTGCCTTTCTTCAAAAACCTTTTAAAGGGAGGTTCAACAAGTTTACCTATTACTCACCCTGACATGACTAGATTTTGGATCACTTTAAGACAAGGCGTAGAATTTGTATTAGAAAATTTTGAAAGGATGCATGGTGGAGAAATTTTTGTACCAAAGATTCCGTCTATCAAGATCACAGATTTAGCTACTGCATTATCACCTGATTCAAAACAAGAAATTGTAGGAATAAGGCCTGGTGAAAAATTACATGAGGTTATGTGTCCTGCAGACGATTCTCACCTTACGGTAGAATTTAGAAATCACTATGTCATCAAACCAAGCATAAGATTTCTTGAAGAAAATGATTTTTTACAAGATCTAAAAGGCGAGAAGGGAAAGTTGGTTGAAAGTAACTTTGAATATAGTTCCGGTACAAATCCAAATTTCCTATCCCTAGAAGAAATTCTTAAATATGACTCATGGGCAACAAATTAATAATTCCTTATGGACGTCAAAATATTACTGAGGAAGATATAAAGTCAGTTGAGAGGGTCCTGCGGAGTGATTTCTTAACACAAGGTCCTGAAGTACCTAATTTTGAATCCAACTTCAGTAATTATGTGGGATCTAAATACAGTGTTGCAGTCAATAGTGCCACTTCAGGTTTACATTTAGGTTGTTTAGCTCTTGGCTTAAAGAGCGGAGACAGACTATGGACAAGTGCAGTAACATTTGTAGCCTCTGCAAACTGCGCACTGTATTGTGGAGCTAGTGTTGATCTAGTTGATATAGATGAATCAACTGCAAATATGTCTATTGATTCACTCAAAAAGAAATTAATTCAGGCAAAAAAAACAGACACCTTGCCGCACATAGTTATTCCTGTGCATCTATCCGGACTATCTTGTGATATGCAAGAAATAAAAAAGCTATCAGATGAATACGGCTTCAGCATTATTGAAGATGCAAGCCATGCTTCTGGAGGGTCCTATGATAATTCAAAGATTGGATCATGTGATTACAGCGATCTGTCAGTTTTTAGTTTTCATCCAGTTAAAAATCTTACTAGCGGGGAAGGAGGAATGATTACTACGAACTCAGGGGATATTTATAGAAAAGTAAAATTACTAAGAGAACACGGAATTAATAAAGAACCCGAATACATGACGCTCAAGTCAGACGGCCCATGGTACTACGAGCAAATTGATCTTGGGCTTAACTACAGAATGACAGATATAAGTGCTGCCCTAGGCAATAGCCAGTTGAAGAGATTAGAGGCTAATACGATTAAGAGAAATGAAATTGCTGACTTTTATAATAATGAATTTGAAGGTCTGCCACTAAATTTGCCTTTTCAAGACTTAAATAATATTTCTGGAAGGCACTTGTATGTTATCAGGTTAAGAAATGAGAACATACGTAAGACTCATCAAGAGGTTTTTATTGATTTGAGAGCAAAAGGAATCGGCGTAAATTTACATTATATTCCCATATATCGACATCCCTTTTATAAAAAATTTACTTTTGATATGAACTCTTTTCCAAACTCCGAAGCGTATTATGAATCAGCGATAAGTATACCCATGTTTCCTGAGCTCAGTGAAGAAGAACTTGACTATGTAGTTCAATCTGTGAAAAAGGCAATCGCTTAACTTTTAGTCTAAATTATGAAATTAGCATTAGGTACAGCTCAATTCGGAATGAAATATGGTGTAGCTAATAAACATAGTGACTTTAGCTTAGAGAAAATTTCAGAGATTCTTCAATATGCCAAAAAAAATAACATTAATACTCTAGATACTGCTGTCAGTTACGGAGAAGCAGAAAGAAGATTAGGAGAAATAGGAGTAAATGAATGGAACATCATTACAAAACTTCATTCATCAAGAAAGGATCAAAACGATCCAAGCGGCTGGCTTGATAAGCAAATTGAAGCTTCATTACATAACCTTAGGATTCACAAACTTTCTGGAGTTCTTGTTCATGATGCAAACTTACTGAAGGAACGGGATGGAAAATTAATATGGCAGAGATTAAATCAACTAAAAGATCAGGGCTTGGTAGAAAAAGTAGGAATCTCAATATATCAACCTCTAGAATTAGAGCTTTTATATGATGAATTTAATTTTGACATAATCCAAGCACCCTTCAATGTTTTTGATAGAAGAATAGAAAAAACAGGTTGGCTAGACAAGATTGAAAAAGAAAATAAGGAACTCCATATCAGATCAATTTTTCTCCAGGGATTGCTATTAATGCGCTCTGATTTGAGGCCTAAGAAATTCAAAGCTTGGCAACAAACCTGGGAAAAATGGGAAAGTTGGCTGTTAGACAACAAACTAAATGCCCTCGAGGCATGTATAGGAATGGTTTTTTCAAGTCCTGGCATAAGTAAAATAGTTGTAGGTATAGATTCTTTAAAGCAACTGAAGGAAATAGTTACTTCTATAAAAAAAATTCATTCAATCAAGACTCCATCATATTTAACATGTGAAGACGAACTTCTGATTAATCCCTCAAACTGGAACTCTCTGTGAAAATTGTTGCCATTGTTCAAGCCAGAATGGGATCTTCCAGACTCCCAGGAAAGGTTTTGAAAGAAATAAATGGAATGCCAATGATTCAGATTCTTTTAGAAAGACTGAAATTATCAAAAAGAATAGATGAAGTCGTAGTTGCCACTACTAAAGCTGATTCAGATAACACATTGGTCGATTTTCTTAAATCAAAAAATTATCTTTATGCGAGAGGTGACGAAACAAATGTTCTTGAGAGATATATACAAGTAGCAGAAGAATTTAAAGCAGATATAGTTGTAAGAATAACCGGTGATTGCCCAATAATAGACCCTATGCTTGTTGACTTCGTAATTGATGAATTTTTTTCTACTGGATCAGATTATTGTACAAATACCATGCCCCCAACTTATCCTGATGGTTTAGATGTCGAAGTACTTCATTTTAATCAACTAATTGATGCAAGACACCTATCAGTAGATAACTCAGATTTAGAACATGTCACACCATCCATAAGAAGGAGAGAAGATATCAGGAAGATAAATGTAAGGCATATAGAAGATCTTTCTTCATTAAGATGGACGGTAGACGAATTTGATGATTTTAATGTCATCAAAGATATCTTTAATTATTTTGACCCAGATATATTTTTCTCTTGGAAAGAAGTTATGAGTCTTTATAACTCTAGACAAGATATTTTTATAAAAAATGATAGTATTAAAAGAAACGAAGGAATAACAATGACTAAAGGGCAAAAACTGTGGAGGAGGGCTAAAGGAATAATTCCTGGTGGAAATATGCTTCTTTCAAAAAGGGCTGAGATGTTTCTTCCAGATAATTGGCCAGCATACTTTTCTAAATCTAAGGGTTGTAAAGTTTGGGATTTAGACAATAGAGAATATATAGATATGTCTATTATGGGCATAGGGACAAATACACTTGGTTATGGACATGAGGAGGTTGATGAGTCTGTTAGAGAGGTAATTTCTAATGGAAATATGTCTACTTTAAATTGCCCAGAAGAAGTATATCTTGCAGAGAAATTAATAGAACTAAACCCGTGGTCAGACATGGTCAAATTTGCTCGCTCTGGCGGTGAGGCAAATGCTATAGCAATTAGAATAGCTAGGGCGGCCAGCGGAAAAAATAATGTCGCTGTATGCGGCTATCATGGATGGCATGATTGGTATCTTTCAGCTAATTTTGGTTCGGATGACAAATTGAAGGATCACTTATTGCCTGGTTTAAGTACTATAGGTGTCCCTGACACATTAGCAAATACAGTGTTTCCTTTTCATTATAATAACTATGAGGAGCTTGAGACCTTAGTTAAGAATAATAATATTGGAACTATCAAGATGGAGGTTACTAGAAACGAAGAGCCTAAAGATGACTTTCTTCAAAAAGTAAGGAAACTAGCTGATAAAAATAACATTGTATTAATATTTGATGAATGTACTTCAGGATTTAGAGAAACCTTTGGAGGGATGCACATTAAATACGGAGTAGAACCCGATATAGCTATGTTTGGGAAAGCTTTAGGTAATGGTTATGCAATTACAGCAGTTTTAGGGAAGCAAGATGTAATGGACGCAGCTCAATCAACATTTATAAGTAGTACTTTCTGGACTGAACGAATAGGCCCAACAGCAGCACTTAAAACTTTAGAAGTAATGGAGAAAAATGAATCTTGGAAAACAATAAGTGATACAGGTTTAAGTGTAGCAAAGAAATGGAAAGAGCTTTCCAGTAAATATGAAATTGAAATAAAGGTGTTTGGTATATCAGCTATTCCAATTTTCTATTTTGATAGCCCGCATAAGCTTGAATACAAAACCTTTTTAACTCAAGAAATGTTGAAGAAAGGATTTTTGGCTAACACAAGCTTCTACGCTAGTACTGCGCATACTAATGATATTGTAGAAGAATATTTTCATGCATTGGAGCCCATTTTTATTAAGATTAGTGAATGTAAATCAGGAGAGAGTATAAATGATTTATTAGAAGGTCCTGTGTGTCACGAAGGTTTTGCAAGGTTAAACTAATGACTAAAACGGTGATTGTGATTGTGGCTCATAGCGATGATGAAACTTTAGGAGCTGGAGGGACTTTAGCAAAACACAATAATAATGGCGATAATGTTTATGCAGTTTCGATGACAGATGGAGTTTCATCACGTGAAGTCGCTGCTTCTTCTATTGCTTCAAGATTGGATGCGGCAAAGGAAGCCGCCAAAAAAATAGGTTTCACATGGCTGACCCCTGGTAATTTTCCTGACAATGCGATGGATACAGTTCCACTATTAGAAATAATAAAATTTATAGAAAAAATTAAAAAGGAAGTTAAACCCGATATTATTTATACCCATAGTTCCACTGACCTAAATATTGATCATCAGTTAGTAAATAAGGCCACTTTGACAGCTTTTAGACCTCAAGCTAATGAAATTTATACGGAAATTCGAACAATGGAGATACCCTCTTCAACGGACTATAGTTCTAGTGAGAATTCTAAGTTTTCTCCAAACCTATTTGTCAATATTAAAGATACATGGCATACAAAGCTAAAAGCCTTACAAGCTTACAAAGAAGAGATGAAAGAATCACCAAATTCAAGATCATATGAAGGGCTAGAGAATTTAGCTAAATTGCGTGGAAATCAAGTTGGTTTATCTCATGCTGAGGCTTTCAAAATTATAAGAAAAATCGAGAGATGAACATAGTCATAGCCTGTTCTAAACAATGGTTTAATTATGATTTAATTTCTACAAAATTAGATGAAAATTCAATATATGTAATTTCAGAAAAAGACCAATTAAATGCTAATTTTTTAGAAAAGTTAGACCCTCGATATATTTTTTTTCCGCATTGGAACTGGATAGTCCCAGATAATATATTCAATATGTATGAATGTATCTTATTTCATACAGCTCCGTTACCGTTTGGTAGAGGAGGAAGTCCCATACAAAATTTAATTAGACTTGGCTATAAATCTGCACCAGTTTGTGCAATTAAAATGTCCGAAGTTATTGATGGTGGCCCCGTATATTTAAGGAAAGAAGTAGCGTTAGATGGAAATATTTCAGATATATTCACTAGAATAAATCCCGTAATTAATGAAATGATTCTTGATATCTGTAAGAATCAAATTATTCCCATACCACAAGAAGGAGAAGTCTTTGAATTTAACAGATTACAAGAGACTGATAATGAACTCCAACAAGATTATTCAATTTCTCAATTATATGACCATATAAGAATGGTAGATGGATTGGATTATCCTAAGGCACATATTTTCTTAGGAGACAAGATAATTGAGTTTCATTCCGCTGAGTTAAAGGAAGGTGAGTTAAATGCTAAGGTCAAAATCACCTCAAAGGATAATTAAATTTTTTATTTTGGAGAGGTAATTGGACATTGAATTTATTGAGGTTACTAAATCTAAGGAACATGTAAGTGAGCTTTACGGAATTCTTCAGAAGAGGAATCATAATATAAGCCATGTAAATATGCCCACTCTTAAGGAACATACAGATTTTGTAAAAAACCATCCGTACCGTAAATGGTACCTGATCAAAAAAGGTAGCTTATCTGAAGGTTCTATGTACATTCAAAATGACAACACAATAAGTATAAACCTTATTAAGGTGAACTTTTCAATTGTAAAGAAAGCACTAGACTTTATTTTTGAAAATCATTCACCACTAGAAGGAATACCTTCAGTTAGATCAAGCCAGTTTAATCTAAATGTGCCACCTTCAAATGAGGCTCTTATAGATTGTTTAAGAAGTTATGGATCAGAACTTGTTGAAATGAGGTATGTGATTAAAAAAAAATGAAAATTTTAATCATAGGTGGCACTAGATTTGTAGGTTTAAAAACAGCAAAAATATTCAGTAACTTAGGTCATGAAGTCACCACTTTAAGCCGATCAAATTTACAACAAAATAATGTTAAGCATTTAGTATCTGATAGGAAGAATCTTATTCAAATGCAGGAAGCAATAATCAAGGAAAACCCTGACTTTATTTTAGATATGGTTTGTTTCGACCGCTCTGATTCGCTAGTAATGATAGATTTGTTTAAAAGAGGTTTCTTAGGGCAAGTGCAGCACTATTGTGTAATTTCAACCTTCTTTTTATACAATTATTTTGACAATTATGAGTGTAACTTTAATGGTGATATAGAATCTATAAAGGATGGTTACACAAAAAGAAAGGCTGAATTAGAGAGAGAATTTTATAACGATAAAATTTTTGAAATTATGTCGATTGTTAGATTTCCTTTTATATTTTCTCACGATGACTATACAGGTAGATTCCAAAACTTCTGTAAACTAGTGATTTCTCAAAACCCTCTTGATTTTGATGATCAATATAAAATGTCGATGATAGAAGCTGACGAAGCTGCAAATTCTTTAGTTGAATTATCGCTAAAAGGGCCGTCAGGTTTTATTGATATAGCTAATAATGGTTGTTTGTCTCAAAGAGAAATGGCCTCTTCCATGTCTAGGCTGATTAAAATTAATCAATCTATTAAACCGGCTGAATTAAAACTAAATCCTTACAATCTTTCAAATAACCTTTGCTTACTAACCAACAAAATTCCGGATAGGCACTCTCTAAAATCAAAGTTGGATAAAGAATTTCTCTATTGGCAAAAAACTAATATGAGAGTTTAATGCGAACTTTTTCAATTTCCTGAAAAAAATGAAATAAAATAAGAAAGTAAAAATGGTTGATTACAAGGGTAATATATAGAACTTTAGTAGTTAAATTCTTATCTAGCGAAACGAAGTATTATGAAGATAGGCGTCATATCAGATATACATGCAAATATCTTTGCTTTGGACAATGTTCTAAAAGAGATGAGTAAATATGATGTCTCCAAAATCTTGGTTGCTGGTGATTTAATTGGCTATTACTACTGGCCTAAAGAAGTTGTAAGTAGACTGATGACAGATGAAGATGTTTTTTGCATCGCCGGTAATCACGAAAAGCTTTTAAAGAATTCTCTAGAGAATACTGATGATGCACAAAACTACAGAGTGAAATATGGTAGTGGGTTTGACCTCTGTAAAAAAGAATTAGATAGAAATCAAATGAATTGGCTTCTTTCTCTTCCCGAGTCCTTGTCTCTTTCTTTTGATAATATCTCCTTTTTTCTTAGCCACGGAAGTTTAGATAGTGTTGACGAATATATTTATCCAAATTCTAAAAGTAGTATTCTGGATCAAAATTATTCTTCTTGTGACTTCACAATATTTGGTAATACACATTACCCTTTCATAAGATGTAATAGAGATAAATTTCTTCTAAATCCTGGCTCAGTTGGACAGCCCAGAGATGTTAGTGCTCTTTCTAGCTTTGTAGTTATAAATACTGAAAATTTGTCTGTTCAGTTCAGCAGGGTAAGGTTTGATATTCAAAACATCTCCAATAAAATTCAAGAATTAGATCCTGACAATGAATACTTAAGAACAGTATTGACTAGGTAATATGAATATATTGATAGGAGGCATAGGAGGAGATATTGGGCTAGGTGCCGCAAGAATACTCAAAGCTTTCAAATGGAATGGGAAAGTATATGGCAGCGATATAACTAGTAACCATCCGGGACACCATGAATGCGATCAATGTTTTATCTTACCTCATGTAGAGAGCGATAATTTTCAAGAAATTTTAGAAAAATTGATTAATGACTTTAGCATAGCTCTTTATATTCCAACATCTGAAGCAGAAATAAGGTTTCTAAATAAACACTCTATAAGGAAGATATCTAAAGCTAAAGTTTTACTAACTAATAAGTTATTGCTTGAAAACTCACTAGACAAGTATATATGTCTTAAGTTTTTAGATTCCAAGGGCATCAATGTACCTGAGCATGGGTTGGTTGGACAAAATGAACCAAAGAAATATCCGGTAATTATAAAACCTAGAGAAGGTTCAGGTTCCAAAGACTTAAGCATAATTAACTCGTTGTCTCATTACAGATCGTTTAAGCCTCCCACTAATGTAGAAATGATTTGGCAGCAATATCTTATGCCAGATGAGGAGTACACATGTCCAGTATTTAGATCAAGAGCAACTGGAACAAGGACTATGATAATTAAAAGGACTCTTTTATATGGCTTTACATATAGTGGCGAAGTTGTTGAAAATGAATTAATTAATCAATATTTGTACGACATAACTGATGCAGTGGAGCTAAACGGAATCATGAATGTGCAATTAAGGCTTACACAAGAGGGCCCTTTGCTTTTCGAGATTAATCCAAGACTTTCCAGTACTGTAATGTTCAGGCACTTAATGAATTTTCAAGATTTAATTTGGTGGATATATGCAAATTCTTCTATTCCCGTTCCTGATTACTATGCACCCAAAGCAGGTACTAAGTTTTATAGAGGACTGACCGAATATATAGATAAATAAAATGAATAAAATAAATCAAAAAATTACAATAGATAATCAAGAAATATCGATCAATCATCCCCCTTATATAATTGCGGAAATCTCTGCTAATCATAATGGTTCGATTGAAAATGCATTTAAGCTTATAAGGCATGCTAAAGATTGCGGTGCAAGCGCAGTAAAACTTCAGACTTATAGACCTGATACCATGACTATAGATTTAGATACACCTGAATTTACTTTAGAAGGAGGCCTTTGGGATGGTAGAAATTTATACGAATTATACGAAGAAGCACATCTCCCTTGGGACTGGCATAAACCTTTATTTGAGTATGCTAAAGAGCAAGATATCACAATCTTCAGCACCCCATTTGATAATTCTGCTGTAGATCTACTTGAGGATTTAAATGTCCCTGCTTATAAAATAGCTTCTTTTGAATTAACTGACCATAATTTAATCTCATACGTAGCCCAAACTAAAAAACCAATGATCATGTCTACAGGTTTAGCAGATTCGGAGGAGATACAAGAGGCTATATCTGTAGCGAGAGAGGGAGGCTGCAGTCAACTAGCAATTTTACATTGTGTAAGTAGCTATCCAGCTCCTCACGCTGATTATAATTTAAGAACAATTGCTGATATGTCAGATAGATTTCAATGTGTAGTAGGACTTTCGGATCATACTATAAACAACGTATCTGCTATCTCAAGTGTAGGCATGGGGGCGTGTATAATAGAAAAACATTTTACGTTAGACAGGCTTGGAGGAGGACCTGATGATCCATTCTCTTTAGAGCCAAGAGAATTAAAAGAACTTTGTATTTCCTCAAAAATTGCTTGGGAGGCACTAGGTAAAGTTAATTATGAAAGGAAAGCGAGTGAAGAAGCTAATATAAAATACAGACGATCTATATATGTCACAAAGAAATTAACTAAGGGTGAAAGATTTACAACAGATAATTTGAAAATAATTAGACCTGGTTTTGGAATAGCCCCAAAGCATTTTACAAAAGTTATAGGTTTGACAGCTGCAAAGGACATAGAATTTGGATCACCATTATCTATCGAACTTATTGAAGAAAATTTAAGTCTCGAATAAAAGATGAATTATTTAAGTAATTTCAAGAGAATAAAAAACTGGATATTGTCCTCTGGTTGTTTTTGATCCTTTAATAATACTCTTTAGAGAAATGGGCATCTTATACAATCCAAAAAAATCAAACTTATGTCTTCTTTTGTAATTTTTATAAAAAAAAGGAAAATAAGACCTTACCATTTCATGACCTCCAATTGCTTTCAATTGATAATTTACATTTAAGTAGTTAGCAATGTGAGTGAAATTTCTCTGACTATATCTCCTAAAGCCATGCTTGAAGTAATTGAGAAAAGAAATAACACCTGGAATTAGGTGAATTTGCTTAGAGTTAGGAAATTCTGTAGTGAGTTCAATTAAAGCAGAAATATCATTTTCTATATGTTCAAGACAGCTTTGTGAGAATATTAAATCAATATTATTTCCTATTTTTGGCACATTTTCTCTTAATCTATCTTCACCTAGAGCTAACGATAGAAATCGTGTATTTCTATCTTCAAGTTCCGACCACTCTTCTCTGGGTGTTATATCTATTCCAGTATATTTGACCTGATAACCTAAGTTTCTGATCATCGTTGAGTAATGACCCTTGCCACATCCGACATCTAATATATTTATGGGCATTTCATTCGAAAAATTATTTTTTAGGTAATTTATCAAAAAGCCATCACAAGCAATACGTGCAGGGGAAAATTTTGTCCAATCCTTAGTTCCCCAGAAGACATAAAGATCATCCTCAATAATTTCAAAACTTTCTTCATTCTTTTCTTTATTTGAAAAAACTAACTCCCTTAGGAAATTTAATGAATAGAGCATGGTTTGCGCGAAGGTTGTGCTTACATCTCCTGATATTGAGTTACTTGAGCTTTTGAGATTGTGTCTCATTTTATGCGTTTTCACAATATAAAGTATAATACCTATTGTTTACTTAACCTATCCAATATACTTATATAAATTGATTAACTTAATATCATCTGAACAAAAAGACGACTTAAACCAAAACGGTTTTTTGATAATTCGGAATGTCTTTTCCAGCGAGGAAGTCACAAAATTGACAAATTATTGTACTTCTAAATGTTCGCTTCTTTCTTATGATAAATCTGTTCCAGGAGATGTTTTTGATGTTCCAGAATTGAGAACTATTTTATTCAAGAAAGAAATAATAAACTTGATGAAAGAAGTTCTTCAAAATGAAGTGACTTATTTTAGAGACAGTCAGATTCACTGCAAGCCGAATAGAAGAATCTTTCATACCGATGCAAGACACGATTATAAGAACCCCAGAGATTCAGTTTACCCTATATTTAGATTAGGTGTATTCCTGCAAGATCATAAAGACTTTAGCGGAGGTATAAAGTTCCGCTCAAATAGTCATAGACGAGTTATTTTTAATAAGCTTGCACTAAAAAACCTTCTTACGGGTCGAGGATTTCATAATGACTTAAGAGTTTATTTGAACACTGGAAAGATAGTAAACGCACGAACAAAACTAGGTGACTTGGTAATATGGAACCTGAGAACAGAGCACAGTGGAGGTGCTGTTCTTCCAAAGTTCAATAATGATTCTGCCTTCTTACCTAAAATTGATGAGTATTTGCCTAATTTCTTGAAGCTACCCGAACATGATAAACGTATGTCCATTTTTTATACGTTTGGTCAGGAATCTAAAGAACTTGAGGATTATGTCGATTATAAAAAAAATAATCTAAACGATCTAGAGCACAGAAATAATTTATCTAATGAAGTAGATATGCTTTCTGATCAGGCAAAAAGTATGGGTTTCTCTCTAAAAATATAGGAACATGATTAAACTACTTCTCAGCTTTACTAGGATAAGAATTATTATCAGCTTCTTGAGGGCCTTTTGGTACATAAAGGTTAAAAAAAAGCTTAATACTTTCAAAGACTCTACAGTTAATGTACATGAGCACACAATATTCTCTAATTTAAGAAGAGTTGTTTCAAATCCGGATTATCCTCACCCTAAAGCCAGGTATTTATTAGGCATAGATTTACAGCAAGACGGATCTAAGGTGAGAACTTTGATGAATCCAGTTATTTGTATAGATAAAATTTCAAACAATATATCTAATATAAAAGTTTTGATTATAGGTCCCAAACTAGAATCTGAGATTTTATCTGTCATGTCTTACGGTATTCCGCTAAGAAATATTAAAGCAATTGACTTAATTACTTATTCTCCTTGGGTTGATCAAGGTGATATGCATAACTTGCCTTATCAAGATGATACCTTTGATCTAATTATTTGTGGTTGGGTTATAGCATATAGTGACGATAAGCAAAAAGCAGCAGAGGAGATGATAAGAGTTTCAAAAAATGGATGTATAATTGCAGTTTCAGCTACTTATTCTCCTAAAACAAATGAAGAAATTGAAGAATCTAGGGGTTACCTAATTGGTAGCGAAGAAAGAATCGAAGACACTAAATTTTTAAACAGTCTATTTTCAAAAAACATTGGGGATATTTATTTTAAACATGATGTACCTGAAGAAGCCAAACAAGATAACGGAAAGATAATTACTATATTTGGGATTCAAAAACCCAATCATGTTTAACATAATTCTTCAGTAGTGAGTAAATTTGTAGCCCTTCCAATTGAAGTAAAGGTTAGAGACTTTCATTCTAGATTATTGCTTTCTTTATCTCTTTTACAAAATAATTTTGAGGTCATCATAGGCTCACAAGACTCACTTATAAGAAATATAGACTACATACCGCAAGGTATTTATTTTGATAAAAGCCTTTCTAAAAACAAAATAGATTTCTTTAAAAAGATAACCTCAAAGGGGTTTTCTTTAGTTTCGCAAGATGAAGAAGGTTTGTGTAGCCTCTTTAATTATGAAAGATATATTACTCAAAGAATTTGTCCTGAAACTCTAGCTTTAGCTGAAAAAGTTTTTACCTGGGGAAATTCTGAGGCAATGCTTATCAAAGAGAGGTATCCTGAATTCTCAGATAAAGTAGTGGTTACTGGAAACCCAAGGATTGATCTTTTATGTGAACCATTCAAGGCTATACACCACACTAAATCTGAACAACACAAGCATAAGTATCAAGAATACTTTCTCTTTCCATCTAGTTTCACAGTAAATCATGCCATGGGAAATGAAAACATAGATAATTTTTTAATCAAAATGGGAAGGGTTCAAAATAATGAGGACTTAGAGAATTATCACATCAGACAAGAATTTTTTAGGAAAACTTTCATAGAATACACTTCTCTTATTGAAGAAATTGCAATCACATATCCCGATAAAAATTTGATAGTAAGACCACATCCCTCAGAGGATGCACAACACTGGCTTTCAATAGCCAGAAGATATGATAATGTTTTTATCGAAAGTGAAGGAAATATCGCAAGTTGGATTATGGGTTCAGAGCTTGTGATACATAGTTCATGCACTACCGGCATGGAGGCTTTCATAATGCGAAAGCCTGTAATTAGCTTTTTGCCTTATACTGACCATGAATATTCAAAGCAAATTTCAAATACTGTTAGTAAGGTTTGTCAGACTCATACTCAGGTGAAAGATTCGATAGATTGTTTTTTAACCAGTAATAATTTCGCTGATTATTCTGAAGAAAAATCTAGAAATTTTTTGAGATCCCATATTAAAAACCTTGAGTTAGTTTCCTGTGAAGCTATCAGTAAAGAAATTAGTCAAATGAATATTTCTGAATCTAATTTGAAGCCCATCAAAAATAGCCTCATGAGTCAGCTAAAAAATTACGGGAGATATTTAAAACAGAAATTCTCAAATCCCAAGAGTATTAAATATGCAAAACAAAAGCTCTCCGGCATTAGTTCCGAAGAAATTAATGAATTAATTAGTGACCTAAGGAATCATTCAGAGTATAAAGACGAAATTCTATGTTCGGAATTAACAAATGACTTATTCCACCTCAAAAGAAAGCCCTAATCATCAAATAGTTTTCTTGGTTTATACTGCTAGATCTGGTTCAACCTTTTTGGCTTCTGCTCTTGATTCTTTTGAGGAAATCGGGGTCAGTATAGAAGATAGTATTCCGGGAGGTTTAGCATTTGTAGACGAATTTAGTGATAATTTTCACTCTTTGCTTACCGCTTTTCAGCAAGATATTAAATTTAAGTCCTGGAATATTCTTAGTAATGACTTAAAGCAAATTCTAGAAAATAAATCTGGTAATCAAATACTTCCATCTATCCTCAGCTCGTTATTTACGTCAGAAAAGCCTCAGTCCAAGACTTTCGTATACAAGGCTCCAGAATATATTTACATCATAGAAAAAATATTTAGAAAGTTTCCTGATTCCAAAGTACTTCATATTTATAGAGATCCAAGAGCTGTATTCGCATCACAAAAAAATAATCTTACTTCAAATAAAAAGAATACATTCATTAATAATCCATATGTATTCTGCAATGTATGGAAGAGAGTTATGAAGCAAAATACTATGTGGAAAGAAGATACAAGATTTTTCCCTATAAAATATGAAGATTTAGTTGAGAATTTTGAAGAGCAGATTCAAGAAATCAATAGATTCTTAGGAGTTAATTCTTCCAAGACACGTGAAATTGGAGGTTACCAAGATAAAATTCCTGATGATCAAAAACATTTGCATAAACTAGTGGGGGCAGGACCAACCAAGGAACGAATTGTCGGCTGGAAGAAAGAGATAACAGCAGTAGAGGTAGATATTCTAGAAAAAAACCTTAGAAAAGAGATGCAAGATTATGGATATGAATTAATTAAACCTCATGATGTATCATCAATAATTAAATTTTTTATTTATATGAAGTATATTGCAAAAAAAATATATAACCTTTCGAGATTGATGATCTCTTTTAAAGATCTCAAGTGGAGAATTAAGTTGAGTAGAAATGATTAACAAAAATCAAAAGATATATTTGGCAGGACATAACGGGATGGTTGGAGCTGCTATCTCAAATCAATTAAATTCTGCTGGTTATAAAAACCTTGTAACTAAAGACAGAAAAAGCTTAGACCTAACAAATCAAGATGACGTAAGAAGTTTTTTAGAAACTGAGAAACCTGACTGGGTGATACTTGCTGCTGCAAAAGTGGGTGGCATCTCTGCAAATGATACTTATCCTGCTGAATTTATATACGAAAATTTAATGATCGAAGCTAATGTTATTCACCAATCTTTTCAATCTGATATTAAAAATCTTATTTTTTTAGGAAGCTCATGCATTTATCCCAGATTATGCCCACAGCCCATCAAGGAAAACTACCTTTTGGAAGGCCCTTTGGAACCAACTAATGAGCCTTATGCAATAGCAAAGATTGCAGGTATTAAATTATGTCAATCGTATAATAGGCAATATTCCACTAATTTTAGATGTTTAATGCCAACTAACTTATATGGTGAGAAAGATAATTTTCATCTTGAAAACTCGCATGTAATTCCTGCGCTTTTAAGTAAATTTCATGAGGCTAAAGTAAAAGGATCAGATTTTGTTGAAGTTTGGGGTAGTGGACAGGTAATGAGAGAATTTATGCATGTAGATGATTTAGCAAAAGCTTGCTTATTTATGATGCAGTTAGAAGTTGATTCTCCTGAATATATAACCCTCAAGAAAAAAAGTCACATTAATGTAGGTATGGGCAAAGACATCTCGATTTATCAATTATCAAAAATAATAAAAAAAATAGTAGGATTTGAAGGAAAAATTGAGTTCAATAAAGATATGCCTGAAGGTACACCTAGGAAGCTGCTTGATGTTTCTTGTCTTCAAGCATTAGGCTGGAACGCCAGTATTGAACTTGAAGAGGGCCTTTCAAATGTTTACGAATGGTATAAAGAAAATATTGAAGACTTGAGGAAAGTATAAAATGTCTGAAGAAAAAGTTGCATTGGTTACAGGCATAACAGGCCAAGATGGTTCGTATTTAGCAGAACTTTTATTAGAAAAAGGGTATCGTGTTCACGGTATCAAAAGAAGAACATCCCTGTTTAACACAGACAGAATAGATCACTTGTATCAAGATCCGCATGAAAAAAAATCAAATTTTTTTTTACACCATGGTGACTTGACCGATTCCTCTAGTTTGATAAATATTGTTAAGCAGACCGAACCCGATGAGGTTTATAACCTAGCAGCACAATCTCATGTAGCTGTCTCTTTTGAGGAACCGGAATATACTGCAAATACAGATGCAATTGGCACATTAAGGTTACTAGAGGCATTGAGGATAGTTGGTCTTGAAAAAAAAACAAAATTCTATCAGGCCTCCACTTCTGAACTGTATGGAAAAGTTCAGGAACCCATTCAGAATGAGCAAACACCATTTTATCCAAGAAGTCCCTACGGAGCAGCTAAACTTTATGCATATTGGATAACAATTAATTATAGAGAATCTTATGGCATGTATGCCTGCAATGGGATTCTGTTTAATCATGAGTCTCCAGTCAGAGGAGAGACATTTGTTACAAGAAAAATCACAAGAGCATTGGCTAGAATCAATCAAGGACTTCAAGAGAAGCTGTATGTAGGTAACTTGAACGCAAAAAGAGATTGGGGACATGCAAAGGATTTTGTAGAAGCTCAGTGGCTTATGCTGCAGCAAGAGAATCCTGAAGATTTTTGTATTGCTACTGGAGAGGCTCACAGTGTGCGAGAATTTATTGAACTAGCTGCTTCGCATATAGGAATTGAGATAGAGTGGAAAGGAAAAGGAGAGCAGGAAAAAGGAATTATCAAGGGTGATGGGAAAGAAATTATTGCAGTTGACCCTAAATACTATAGACCTGCTGAAGTAGATACATTATTGGGAGATGCAACTAAGGCGCAAAATAAACTCGGTTGGAAGCCGAAGATAAAATTTTCTAGTTTGGTAACTGAAATGATGGAAGAAGATTTATTGTTAGCAAAGAGAGATAAGCTTATCAAGCAAGAGGGATTTAAGCTATATGATAGATTTGAGTAACTCTCAATGACTATACTTATAACTGGAGGCGGAGGTTACATAGGCTCTCATGTTACTCTGGAGGCCTTGAAGAGTGACTTAAAAGTAATAGTTCTAGATGATTTTTCAACCTCTTATATAGAAAATATAGAGCGATTGAATACGTTTGATTCGGGCTCTTTAGAAATAATTTCTGGAGATATCTGCGATGAAAACTTAGTTAATAAAATATTTAAAAATCAATCCATAAAGACTGTAATTCATTTAGCAGCGAAGAAATCTGTTGAAGAATCAAATCTACTCGCACTAGACTATTATCAAACAAACATTAAAGGGTCTTTGACCCTTCTTGATGTTATGAAAAAAAATAATGTTAATGAGTTCATATTTAGTTCTACAGCAGCTGTATATGGCAATTCTAATGATACTCCTTTTAAAGAGACCGCTGATGTAAATCCTGTAAATCCTTATGCTAGATCAAAATTAATGCTAGAAAAGATTATACAAGATACAGCTAATTCTCAATCTGGACTTAAATCTGTAATTTTGAGATATTTTAATCCTGTAGGAGCCGATGAAAGTTACCTTATAGGTGAATCTCCTAAAGGGGAAACACATAATTTATTTCCTAAGATCTGCAAAGTTTTGAGTGGTTCCCAAGAATATATTGAAGTTTATGGAGATGATTATCCCACACAAGATGGGTCTGGCGTGAGAGACTTTATTCACATCACTGATCTTGCACTTGGTCATTTAACAGCTCTTACAATTTTAAACAGATCTTCACAAAATTTTTGTTCAATTTTAAATCTCGGTAATGGGCAGGGGTATTCAGTAAAAGAAGTTATAAAAATGTTTGAAAGAGTAACCGGTAAATCTATTCCATATAAAATAAGAGGAAGAAGATTAGGTGATGTTGCTACTTCTTATGCAGATGCCAGTCTTGCAAAGAAAGAAATGAATTGGTCATCTAGGAAAGACCTCGAAGCTATGTGCAGAGATTCTTGGAATTGGCATCTAAAAAATAATTAGCGTTTTCTTTTTCTTGTATATCCTATAATGACACTATGAAAGCTGTAATATTAGCCGGTGGTCTTGGTACAAGACTGTCAGAAGAAACTCACTCCATTCCCAAACCTATGGTTGAGATAGGTCAAAGACCAATTTTGTGGCACATTATGAAGTGTTATTCTTTTCATGGTATCAATGAATTTATAATTTGTTGTGGATACAAAGGTAACGTCATAAAAGAATATTTCGCAAGCTATGGTACCTATAACTCAGATATTACTGTCGATTTGCATAGCAATTCTATCGAAGTACATGAAAAAACCTCTGAATCTTGGAAAATAACACTAATTGATACAGGTCAAGAGACTATGACTGGAGGAAGATTAAAAAGAGTTAGTAAGTTTATTGAAGAAGACGAGGCATTTTGTTTTACCTACGGAGATGGCTTATCAGACATCAATATTAGTCAACTTATAGAAGCTCACAAAGACCAAGGACTCCTTGCTACACTTACTGCTGTTTACCCACCGGGCAGGTTTGGGGCTTTGAAGATCAACGACGGCATAGTTACATCATTTCAAGAGAAGCCTAAAGGAGATAATTCTAGAATCAATGGAGGGTTCTTTGTTTTGTCACCCAAAGTGCTTGATTATATAGCTGATGATTCAACAGTATGGGAGCAAGAACCTTTAGAGAAACTAGCAAAAGATCATCAAATCCATGCCTTTCTACATGATGGATTTTGGCAAGCCATGGATACCCTAAGGGATAAAATAATTTTGCAAGAATTATGGAATTCTAATCAAGCCAAGTGGAAAAAATGGAACTAGAATTTTGGAAAGGCAAGAAGGTATTTATAACTGGGCATACAGGCTTCAAAGGTAGCTGGCTCAGCTTATGGCTAACTAGTCTAGGTTCTGAGGTTTCTGGTTTCTCTTTAAAGCCTACTGATAAGAAAAATCTTTTTTCAATAACTGGTTTAGAACATATTACTGAGACAACATATGGCAATATTAATGACTATGAATCTCTCAGAAAGGCTATAGATCTTTCAAAGCCAGACATACTTTTTCACCTTGCAGCTCAACCCCTTGTTAGAGATTCTTACATAGAACCGATTGAAACTTTACAAACTAATGTCATCGGTACAGCTAACATTCTTAATATAAGCAGATCTATTGAAACACTTAAATCGGTCATTATTGTTACATCAGATAAATGTTACGAAAATCGGGAACTTAATATACCTTTTACTGAAGACCAGCCTTTGGGGGGATATGATCCATACAGTGCTAGTAAGGGCTGTGCAGAAATTGTTACTAATTCTTTCAGAAGCTCTTTCTATTTAGATACTGATACAAAAATAGCTTCAGTTAGGGCAGGTAACGTTATTGGAGGAGGGGATTGGGCAAAAGATAGACTAATTCCTGATGTTATTGAATCAATTAAAAATGGTAAAAAAATAATTCTGAGAAATCCTTCTTCTATTAGGCCCTGGCAACACGTCTTAGATCCTTTATCAGGTTATATGTTGTTGGCTGAGAAAATGATTTCTTCTGATAAAGATTATGATTCAGCATGGAATTTTGGTCCTGATGCTTCTGATGAAAAGAGAGTTGACTGGATAGTCGATCAATTGATACTAATGTCTGGTAAGAATATTTCCTGGGAGCAAGATACTACCTATTCCCCTCATGAAGCCCATTATCTCAGACTTGATTCAACAAAAGCCATCAGTCTTCTGGGTTGGCAGCCTAAATGGGATATAAAACATGCTATCAAAAATACCAGCCTTTGGTATGAACAAAACTATGAAGGTAAAGATGCAAGAGATATTACCTTAGAACAGATTCAAATTTATTCAGAAAGCTAAAGCCATATGAAAAATATTTTGGTAACTGGCGGAACAGGTTTTCTTGGTCAACATTTGGTTGACAGTCTTGATTCAAAAACTACAGAAATTACAGTCTTATTGCATAAAAATAATCCTATAAAAGATCCTATACATAGTGCAATAAATTATCTCTTTGTAGATGATCTAAAAGGTTTGACTAATAGTTTTGATTGCATCCTACACCTAGCAACTTCTTATGGCAGAACAGGAGAGACTAAAGAAGAAGTTTTTGATACAAATCTAAAATTTGGTATCGAAATACTTGACATGGCTACTAGGACACAATCTAGGTGTTTTATTAATTTTGATACAAACTTGCCAGATAATACTAATGACTACTCCACATCTAAAGCTTCTTTCAGAGATGTAGTAAAGAAATATTCTTCAGATATTCTAAAAATTATAAATTTAAGACTTGAATCAATTTATGGTCCAAATAAGAAAGGAACTGACTTTTCAAATGCAGTCATTCAATCTTGTCTTAACAACACTTGTTATCTGGAACTCTCAGAGTGCCAACAAATTAGAGATTTTATTTATTACAAAGACGTTATCAATTGTGTAAAGTTCATTATGGATAATTTAGATAAATTTTCAAAGTATACAAGTTTGCAGGTTGGGACAGGAAAAGGCGTGTCTTTGCAAAATTTTGCTGAGCTTTTCAAAGAATTATCTGAAGCCAGTACGGAGTTTAAGTTTGGAAAAGTTCCGTATAAAGATAATGAAGTTATGCTTTCAGTAGCTAATATCGAAAGTCTTAATAGAATGGGTTGGTTTCCTAAAACAACCCTTGAGGAGGGCTTCAAAGAAATAATATTAGAAACATCCTATGGAAGAAGTAATTAATACCTTACTAAGTTTTTCTAATGACAACATCTTGCTCATCAGCTTGATGTTTATTTTGCTGAGTAATCTAGTTGTGCCTGGATCACTGATTATTATTTTTTACATTACAACTTTAGGATTTTTTAAAGGAATTTTAGCTTCTTATTTAGTCCTTACTATAGCTGTTTGCATTCCATATCTTTTAATTAATTTAGGCAAATTAAATTATGAAAAGTACTTAAATAATGAAGCACAATTTATTAGAAAAAGAATAGTTAATGAAAATCCAAATAAATCTATTTTATTTATTAGATTCACTTTTATCCCTTTTGTGGTCCAAAATATTCTTTGTTCTTTGGTTGCAGTATCCTTTCTGAGATTTATTACCTTAAATCTGATCGGCCTAACTCCTAGTATATTGCTGATTGCTTTTTTCACGGAATCAATTCTACAACTCAGAACAAACCTGTTACTTATCTCTATTTCTTTGTTTTTGATCTTAGGTTTTTTCTTCCATAAGTCCTACAAAAGTTATATGAGGAATTGAATGTCTTTGAACTTAAAGTTATCAGGTTTGCTTTTCATCTTTAGTTTAGTAATTAAGTTTGCTGCATTAATTTATACAGATGGTTTTGAAAGAGAACCATTAGAAGATTCTTTAAGTTATCACAATCATGCTAAGGCAATCTACTATGGGCAAGGTTTTGGAGATAATGGAGGTAAACAATACGAAGAACTCGTAGAGTCCTCAACTAGGCCTCCAGCGCTACCTTATATTTTAGCGGGTTTGTATGAAGCGTTTGAACCTAAACCATGGATCGGTAGAATTTTTAATATTGTCGTAGGGAGTTTAGCCACTTTTGTAGTTTTCTTGCTTTGTTTTGAAATCTGTCAAAATAGTAAAATTGCTCTTTTTCCTTCAATAATATTTTTGCTTTACCCGCCTGCTAATTACTTTTCTGTACATTTATTAACAGAAACTCTAGCTTCATTTTTTTGTATTACTGCAACCTATTTTTTCTTAATCAGCCTCAAACAAAATAGACTATCTGCTTATGTCCTATTTGGAATATTCTCTGGATTGCTAGTTTTAACAAGATCTCAATTTTTGCTTCTACTGCCATTTTTATTTTTTGCAGTTTTTTCTTTAAATTATTTCCTTGATACTAAGAACCATATGAGTTTGAAAAGTGTCTTCTTTTCTTTCTTAGCTTTCATATTAATACTAACGCCTTGGACTATTAGAAACTATAGTATCCATGATTCCTTTATGCCTACTACAAGTCGCTTGGGTTATATGATTTATTTATCTAATCATGATTTAGAAGACCCAGAAATTTTAAGGGGTGGATATTCAAGGAACGCTTTTCTGAATGGAAATTACATTAATTCATTTAAAGAATCTGAAAAAAGTGCTGTCTATATGAGTGAGGTTGTAAAAGAAGTAAGTGACAATCCGTTAAAGATTATCAGACCAATGATTATGAGAACCATCAACAATCTCAGTTATAGACCCAATCCATATAAAAAAGATTATAGCTATTCTGATTTGATTATGTTTTTTATTTGGATACCAATATTATTAATGTTTTTCTTGTCTTTGCGTCATTCCCGCAAAGAAGATAACTGGATATTTTTTGCAATCATTTTCTACAATTTAGCTGTGTGTCTCCCTTTCTGGGGCACACCAAGGTTACGTTTTCCAGTAGATGCATTATTTATAATATGTGCCTCCATGCCTTATATTTATTCAAAATCCTTGAGAGCAAAAAAAAGTGGCTAAGACATTAGTGGCCTTTCCTCATAAGGCTTCTGAGCACGGAGGTCCTGGGACATTTCAAGGCATATTGGAATCAGATCTTATTGCTAGGGGTTATGAAGTTTCATATCCTAGTTTTAAAAGGATTCCCGACATTATTTTTGTTGTTGCAGGCACTAGAAAGTTATTATGGCTATTTTATTGCAGATTATTTGGTGCAAAAATTATTCACAGACTAGATGGCCTCAATTGGAGGCATAAGCATATCAAAGAAGGTTTTTTTGTTGAGATTAAATTAAATATTCAAAACTTTCTAATATTATTTATAAGGAGATTTTTAGCTCATCATGTTATTTATCAAAGCTATTTTATTGAGTCTTTGTGGCAAAGGATTCATAAAGTTGAAAAAAAAAGCTCCATAATCCTTAATGGTTCTTCAATAAACCTTGATAAAAAAAAATTTGAGAGAGAATCAAGTGATGTTGTCATCACATGCATTGAAGGGACTATTCAAGATGACCCTTTATCAAGACAGTTGCTTTTGGAGCTCGATAATTTTGCAAAACATGATGACAGAATAAAAGCAGTAGAGGTTTTTGGGAGATTGAGTCCCTCTCTTAATGAGTTTTCTAAAAAAACTAATATTATTTTTAGAGGGAATATTCCACGTGAAGATTTAAAAAGTGAAATAAAAGAGAGAAATAGAATCTTTTTTTTACTTGAAACAATGCCTCCATGCCCTAATTCCCTAATAGAAGCATTATGTGTGGGTATACCTGCAGTAGGTCTAGACACCGGTTCATTTCGAGAAATAATTGAGGATGCAGGAGTGATCATTAGCTATGATTTTCAAGCTTATGGCTTAAACGGCTTCAAAGGTCTTTCAATAAAAAAAGCTCTAAATCTAGCCCTTGAGGAGTATAAAGAATTCTCCGCCAATGCTATTCTTAGGTCAGAGTATTTATCAAGTGATAGAATGTGTGAAGATTACTCTTTAATAATTTCTTCTTTACTTAATGAGAATAGTACACCTAGTTGATTACTTGATGCCTACCATGGGATATCAAGAATTTCTTCTACCTAAATGGAATAAGGTTCAGGGATGTGATGTAACAATAATTACTTCGGATAGATATCAGCCTGTACCTAACTATGAAAATACTTGGAAAAAATTTCTTGGACAAAGAATCATTGGTCCCGGTAAAGAAATAAAAGATGGAGTAGAGATAATTCGTTTGCCCGTCAACTTTGAAATAAAGGGCAGGCCATGGATGGTTGGTCTACAATCTGCTTTGAAGCAGATCAATCCTGATCTTCTATATTGTCATGGTACTGGATCATTTAGTCTTTACCGGTCACATAATTTTGCTAAAAAAAGACAAATACCTTTAGTTGCAGATAATCACATGATTTTAGATATAGTTCAGGAAGGTATTTTCCAAAGTATCTATTATTTTTTTCATAAGTTCTTTTTAAAAAAAATACAAACAGGTGTTTATAAGTTTATTGGAGTTACTGAAGAAAGCTCGGATTATTTAAAAGCTAAGGAAGGAATTAATGCTGATAAGATTACTACTATACATTTGGGCGTGGATATCAATGTCTTTAAGCCAAGAAAGCCTGATCTGGGTCTAAAAAGTAAATATCAAAAAAATAAATCTACTTTTGTTGTTATGCAATCAGGAAAGCTAAATAATGATAAAAAGCCGCAATGGCTTGCGGATGCCGTTATAAAATTATTGTTACAAGGCAAGGATATCTCGTTGGTTTACATCGGAAGCGGTGATGATGTAATAGAAAACGAAATCAATAGTAAATTCAGCGAGATTAAAGAGGAAGATAGAGTTTTTTTTGAAGGTATGAAAGACCTAACTACACTCTCTACTTATTTTTCCAGTCTTGATTTAGTAGTTTTTCCTGACGGTACCTCCCTCTCTGCTCTTGAAGTTGCGGCCTGTGGAGGAGCTGTAATTATGGCTGATCATCCAGCATCACGTGATAGAGAGAGTAACGGTTTAGGAATAACATACGAAACAGGAAATATACAAGATTTGGCTACAAAAATAGATCAACTATCTGATGACGAGGCAAGAAAGACTTTAATCGGAAATTCGATTGAATCAGTTCATAAAAACTATTCATATGAAAAGATATCACTTGATACTATAAAGCTCTATAAGAAGGCAATACAAGATGGAAATTAAAGATAAACTTCAAAAATTAATCCAAGATAAGAAATCTAGAATCGCAGTCATAGGAATGGGCTACGTGGGCTTGCCCCTTGCATTAAGATTTGAGTCTCAAGGTTTCAGTGTAATAGGTATAGATACTGATAAGGATAAGGTTAAATTATTAAATCAAGGAAGTAGCCCTATAGAGCACATTAAATCCTCAATATTAAAAAAAGCCCTTTCAAGGAATTTAAGTTTTTCTTCAGACTATAAACTTCTCTCTGATGTTGAGGCAATAATAATATGTGTTCCCACACCCTTAACAAAAAATAAAGAACCAGACCTTAGTTTTGTAATTTCAACTATGCAAAACTTATTGCCCAATATAAAGTCGGGTCAAATTATTTCTCTTGAAAGCACCACTTATCCCGGCACAACTGAAGAAGTTTTGGCTCCTATGATTGAGCTTGGGGGATTTGATATAGGCAACGACTTTTTTCTGGTTTATTCACCGGAACGAGAAGATCCTGGAAATAAAGATTTTGAAACTCATCAGATTCCTAAAGTTGTATCTGGTACTACAAAAAATTGTCTAGAAGTTGCCAAGATACTTTACTCTGCTATCGTTCAAGAAATCGTTCCTGTATCTTCTCCTCGAGTAGCTGAGTTAACAAAATTATTGGAAAACATTTATAGGTCAGTAAATATTGGTCTTGTTAATGAAATGAAGATGGTTGCTGACAAAATGGATATAGATATCTACGAAGTCATTAATGCTGCCTCAAGTAAACCGTTTGGATTTAAGGCATTCTATCCGGGTCCAGGGTTAGGAGGTCATTGCATACCTATTGATCCATATTATCTAACCTGGAAAGCTAAAGAGTTTGGTATGCATACTAGATTTATAGAACTTGCAGGTGAGATTAATGAATCTATGCCTAAGTGGGTG
>CEVR01032615.1_pt1 | contig 26721 bp, 16 predicted proteins | sample 356541 | NCBI WGS metagenome assembly CEVR01 (sample SAMEA2623734, study PRJEB7988) | marine metagenome | isolation source: saline water (ENVO:00002010), including
TTGGGTGGAAGAGTATTGCAGACCAAACTATTTGGTGATATATTATCCACTGTAGAATATACTGCAAACGAAAAGCGTGAGATGATTAACAAATGGGGATTCTGGGGGTTAATCGTTTTCGTATGGATCCCATTCATGGCATCTGGAGTATTGGTTGGTGCAATGCTAGGATTGCTTTCTAGAATGAAATTTATGCGCGTACTTTGGGCTACATTTGTAGGAGGTGCGATCGCATCTCTAACATGGGCATATACTGCCGAAGGAATAGTAACTGTGATGCACAAATACAAACTTGAAGCAGCTATACCAATTGCAATTATTGCATTTATTGGAATGGCTTTCCTACACATGCGTTCGACCAAGACCCGCCGTCAAACAGAATTGTTCGAAGATACTCTACTGGACTCTTTCCACGCAGATATTAAAGAAAAATATGGCAATGAGTGAGTTGAAAAAGATGGTAGGAGAACCTGCTGTTTTTGGAATTCTTACCATTTCCGATAGAGCTTTTTCTGGTGAATATCAAGACGAAGGCGGACCAGCAATTCTTGAGTTTTTTAATGAGGCTATAGCGAGTGAATGGTCTTATCATTCACGAATTGTTCCTGATGAAAAAGCAGTGATTGAGGCAGCATTAATTGAACTCTCAGACCAACTAGGTTGTGACGTGATTGTCACAACCGGAGGAACTGGCCCTGCTGTACGAGATATTACCCCAGAGGCTACTAAAGCGGTATGTGATAGAATGATGCCGGGCTTTGGTGAACAGATGCGGGCGATTTCTCTAGAATTTGTTCCAACTGCAATTCTATCTCGGCAAGTCGGAGGAACTAGAGGCAAATGTTTGATTTTCAATTTGCCTGGTCGCCCTAAAGCAATAAGGGAAACCATCGATGAAATTTGGAAAGCCGTGCCTTATTGCATTGACTTGTTAGGAGGGCCATACATCGATATGGTCGATGAAATTTGTAATGCATTCAGACCAAAGAATGCTCGCAGACGTTAGTAAAGTAGATGACTTGATTACTCTAGCGGCAGACATGACTGAAGGCAACATCCTCATTTCGGGAGCAAGCATGGTTTTACCAGATGGAATCTATACTGGTGATTTACGGATTACTGACGGAGTGATTTCTGAGATCTCTACTGAAGCAAGTCTTGAAGCGCGTGATGGGGAATTAATACAGGATGGGACAGGATTACACCTCTTGCCTGGAATCATCGACCCACAAGTTCACTTCAGAGACCCGGGCCAACCGGAAAAAGAAGACTTACAGAGCGGCTCATTTGCAGCCGCTAGTGGTGGAGTCACTTCTTTCCTAGATATGCCTAACAATGTCCCTAGTCAAACCACCTTACAATCGATGTATGAAAAATTGGAAGTTGCATCAAATAAGTGTATAACCAATTATGGATTCTTTATTGGAGCTACAGAAACAAATGTTGAAGAATTGAAAAAGGCGGTAGGAACTCCTGGTTCCCCTATCGCAATCCCGGGTATTTGTGGCATTAAGATCTTCATGGGCTCATCCACAGGTGATCTATTAGTTAACGAATCAAATGCGTTAAAAACCATTTTTGATAATACTGCAGGACTAATTGCAGTACACGCCGAAGATGAAGACAGGATGAATGAAAGAAAGAAAGCTATTGAAGGGCGAACCGATATGGCAGCTCATGCAGAATGGAGAGATGATCAAACAGCATTAATTGCAACAAAGAGAGCAGTAAATTACGCCATTGATAGTAATCATCGTTTACATATACTCCACCTAACTTCTGGAATTGAAGCAGATTGGTTAAGCGAATATACTTCATTGGATGGAACAAAAGGCCAGGCACACGTCACTACAGAAGTATTACCTCAACATTTGACACTTGATGAAAGAGATGTTGAAGAGCAAGGTACTAGATTGAAAATGAATCCACCGATTCGTTATCAAAAGGACAAAGAAACACTATGGAAGAGATTACAAGATGGAACAATCAATTGCATTGCTACAGATCACGCCCCTCATACTCTTGAAGATAAAAAGAAAGGATTTCCTCACGCACCTAGTGGAATGCCTGGTGTAGAAACATCACTTTCGGTTATGTTAACCCATGTCGCAAATGGTGAATGTACATTAGAACAAGTGGTTCAATGGATGTCTAGCAATGTTGCAGAATGTTATCAGATGGTTGGAAAGGGAAGACTTGAGGAAGGCTATGATGGAGATGTTGTACTGGTCGATATGCAGAAAGAACAACTCGTTGAGGATAAGAATTCATGGTCAACTGTAGGATGGAATCCATTCAATGGAAAGACGCTAGTTGGATGGCCTGTTTTTACCGTAGTTGCTGGAACTCCAGTATTTGAAAGAAATGAAGATACTGGCCCGAAGGGAAGAACTCTGGTTTCACCCGGTGAAGTAGGTAAACCGTTGGCAATGATGCCTTGGAATTGATAGTCCCAATATTCTCAATATTCCTCCGTCAAGTTCTTGACCTGTATACTACTCTGCCTCGTTGAGGAAACACTATGAGTGAACTTGAAGAAAAACTTGGCCCGGGCTATCAGCAAATAATTATTGGACTATTATTATTCATTGCTGGAGCACTATGGGGTGGAATGGCAGCCGTTGATGGCATGAAAGCTGAGGACGTATATTGGCCGTCAGTAGTAATGTTATCTGGAGCAATGATTACCCTATTAGGAACAACATTTGGAACAGATAAAGAAGATGATCGTTCAAATGATTTGAATGATGCAATCGCTGAATTGACCGGTATGTTGAACAAACTACAGGACAAGGTATCTGGTAACGATACTGCTGAAGAAGAGTGATTACAAAGAATACAACTTCCCGTATTTTTCTTCAACATATTGAAGGAAAGGTTCAGGAGATGGCTCACTACCAGTGGCCTTTGTGATTAATTCAGATGGCGAAAGCGTTGAACCCTTCAAATGGATTCTGTCTTGAAGCCATTCAAGGATACTGGACCAATCGCCTGACTGGATAATTGTATTGATGTCGCCTAATTCCTCACCCATCGACTTCAACAATTGTGCAGCATACAAATTCCCTAGAGTATAAGTTGGGAAATAGCCGAATGCACCCATAGACCAATGAACATCTTGTAAACAACCCAAACGGTCTTCTGGTACTGTGATTCCAAACCATTGCTCAAACAAACTATTCCATACCTCAGGGATTTTTTCTACAGGTAAATCTTCTTCGAAAATTTGTTTTTCAATTTCATAACGCAGCATGATATGCATATTGTAAGTGATTTCGTCAGCTTCTACACGAATAAATGAGGGCTCTACGGAGTTAGCTATCTTGTTCAATTCTTCAGGACCAATGTCAAGAGGAAATTCTGGGAAATGATTGCGGAATGATTCTAACACTACCTGCCAAAATTCATTTGTTCTTCCAACTTGATTCTCCCACAAACGTGATTGTGACTCATGTACTCCCAAAGAGATTGCTTTGCCACGTGGGGCAAATTGTGAACTGGTAGGAAGTCCTTGCTCATACAATCCATGACCTGCTTCGTGCATCACTGCATAAAGACAACTGAATGGATCTAGAGAATCATATCGAGTAGTAATTCTAGTATCTCCAGCCCATATGCCTGAACAGAAAGGATGAGTTGTGATATCGAGCCTTCCGCCATCGAAATCAAAGCCCATTCTGGCTGCTACTTCTTTGCAAAACTTCTCTTGTTCAGGAATTGGAAATTCCATACCTTCTGGAATTTTGATTTTTGTTTCGTTTTCTCTTGCCGCCATGATTTTTTGCAATAATGGAACTAGTCGTTCTCGTAAACCAGAAAATAATGGATCATAATCAGACATTTTCATTCCCATTTCATATTCATCAAGCAATACATCATAGGAAGGATTCTCACCGCCTAGATATTTCATTTTCTTTTTGGTTAATTGGATTATTTTTTCAAGCGTAGGAGCAAATTTGGAGAAATCGCTTTGCTCTCTTGATTGAGCCCAAATGATTCTTGCCTCTGAGGAAAGTCTTGTCATTTCTTCAACTAATTCAGTAGGCATCAGTGTTGCTTGATCTACTTCTCGACGCATTCTTACCACATTGCAAGCAAGGTCAGTATCTAAATCGTCAAATTTTGCTTCTAATTGGGAAATTAGAGAGGAAAGTTTTGGATCGGTCAATCTATTATGCCCTTCTTTTGCTAGCCAAGAAAGTATGTCAGCCCTACTTTCCGCCCCTTTAGCCGGCATTATGGTCTGTTGATCCCATCCTAAATGACTCTGAATTGCGCCTAAGCGATAATATTCATTTACGCGTTCCATGAATTCTTCTTCTATGCTCATAAATCAGTGGCAGTTCTTACTTCTCTTCAAGACTTTGCTAAGCCAGCAGGGCACAAATTGAAGATGACCTGACTACTGGGTGATATATGGCCCCACCGTTCCGGCGACGCTCGAACGATGAAGAGCCTAAGAAAGAAAATCAAGAGGACTACGATTTAGATGAAGTCGTAGAGGCCGAAAATCTGGAAGGTACTAAAGAAAAAATTGTAATTGTTCCCGAGGAATTGAACAAAGAAGATTTCCAAGAAAAGATGCTTGAATCTGCAAAGATGGTCACTCATACTTGCATGGATATTCGTCGTGAAGAAAATGTACTAATCGTCTGCGACCCTACGACTGGAGAAATCGGTCAAGCATTACATGAAACAGCTAGAAAGCGCTCTGATAGAGTGTTACTAATAGTGATGCCAAAGGGACGACACCATGGAGAAGAGCCTCCCGCGCCAGTTGCTAATTTGATGAAGCAACAGCAAATTGTCATCGCACCCACTCGCTATTCACTCACTCATACAAGAGCGATTAGATCTGCGATTAGAGAAGGTGCAAGAGTAGCAACAATGCCTGGAATGAGTAATGAAATGTTTGTCAATGGCGGGATGACTGCGAACTTTAATGAAATCAAAAAGAATATTTCTAATCTGTCAGGAGTATTACGAAGAAAACGCCTAATTCATGTCAAGGACAAAAAAGGAACAGATGTCGAATTTGAAATTAATTGGCGAGAGTGGAAACTTGATGACAATGGCATTTGTAATCGCCCTAGGATGATAACTAATCTTCCAGCCGGTAAAGCGTTCATAATGCCTAGAGAAGGGACCATGAATGGAACTATAGTTATCGATGGAACATGGGAATCAACGCTACTAGAAGAACCACTAGAATTAACTGTAGAAAATGGGATTGTAATAGATATCAAGGGAGATTCTACCGCGGCTCAAATTAGACAACAATTTGGTGAAGCGGCAACTCGCCTACGCTCAAAAGATCGAGAGTTGGTTTGGACTGTCGCTGAATTTGGTTTTGGAATGAATCCAGAAGCGAGATTGACTGGTCATGTTCTAGAAGACGAAAAGCGCCAAGGAACATGTTATTTTTCAATAGGTGACAATTCAAGTCTTGGTGGAAATGCTATAGTTGGAATCCATATACCGGGAGTTCTGTCTAAACCTTCGGTATGGCTAGATGATATGCAAATACTTGACAATGGAGTATTTTTGTCAGATTAATCAACGATTCTGTGTGCCGCAAACCGGACAGAAGCGCCAATTCGCATCGACTCCGATTCCGCAACCTCGACAAGTAAGTCCTGATTGGATAGTTGGTTGTATCGGCTGTGCTGGTTGATTCCAGCCTTGCTGTTGTGCTTGTTGCTGTTGTTGCCAAGCTTGTTGTTGTGCTGCTTGTTGTTGCTGTAATTGTTGTTGTTGCCAGGCTTGTTGTTGTGCTGCTTGTTGCTGCTGAAGTTGCTGTTGTTGCCAGGCTTGTTGTTGTGCTGCTTGTTGTTGCTGTAATTGTTGTTGTTGCCAAGCTTGTTGTTGTGCTGCTTGTTGTTGCTGTTGCCATGATTGTTGTTGTACTGGCTGTTGTGCTTGTGGATTAGCAACACCCGCACGTACTGGTTTAACCGGTTTAGGAAGTGCCATTTTTTCTACCACTTCTGGCTTTGATTTGAGTTCCTCAAGAGTTACCTGCCCGTCACCGTCAACATCGGCTTCAGCATGAAGTTTAGCAGCCTCTTCAATATCTAGACCGGTTGCTTCTGCAACCTCTTCGATCGATAATCCACCACTACCGTCTACATCAGCTGCAGCAAATGCATCTTCTAATGAAGTATCAGTTTCTGAATTTTCGCTCTCCTCAGCGACCTCTTCCTTTTCTTCGACAGAAACCGCTGTTTCTAATTCTTCAGTAATTTCTGGCTTCACTTCTGGTTCAGGTTCCTCTTCGATTAAACCAAAAGCTCCGGAAAAGGCATCTTCTGTCTTTTCAGTTTCTTTTCTATTATCAACCTCAACCACTTTTTCTACCTTGGGAAGAGGTATTTTCTCCACTTTTTCTATCTTAGGTAAAGGAACCGATTCCTCAACTTTCTCTTCGACTTTTTCCTCAACCAATTTTTCGATTTTTGGTTCGGGTTTAGCAGGTGGTTTTGCGACCGACTTCTTCTCTTCGACCTCCCTAGGAGGTAACGGGGCGATATCGGCCGCCTCTACTGCGGATGCATTTGCTGATTCGCTTGCTAAAGAGGGAATCGGAGTTACATGGCCTGATACATCAAAGGCACCCTTCATTTCTGATGCTAAAGTAAGAAGTAAGTCCTTATTGGCAACAGGTTTCATCATCATCGTTTCAATAGATTTGAGATATTTTGTCGATTCTCCTTCTCCGCCGGTTTGATAGGCTATTGCGAATAATTTCAGAAGCCTCATAGGGTCTGTTAATTCGTTAAGAACAACTGCATCATCTTCACTGAATTGACCTTCTTCAATTGCTAAAGTCAATTGTTCAGGTATTGACATTACTCCCAAATGACCAGCTACAAGAAAATAAATTTCTCCGCCTTCACAAGATAGTCTATCACTAGCTTCCTTAAAATCGAATTCGCCTGGTTTCAATACAAGGTCTGACAATAATGCAAAAAATCTCTCAAAAGCGGCCTCGCGAGGCATTTCCATCATTTGATGTAGGGCATCAGAAGACTCGAATACGCCGAAATAAGCAGCCGCTTCATCTACATCTATACCGTCTGGCATCGATGCTCCTTCTAAGTCGTCAACCACTAAATCTCCCCCCTCTTCTTTTCGACCGAACTTGACTCTCTTCTTGATACTAATGTTTTATTCACTTTTTTGCTAGCATGTAAATCGCTCTAGATTGTGGTGCGCTCCAACCGGTTTCTTGTAATTGCATCATAACAGTTCTTTCGCTATCACCATCGGAAACCGCTCCTTTGGCCCAATCAACAGCAGCGTTACGGTCAGCCATTTCATTGGCCTCGAATAAACCTTCATCGATCTCTACTTTCGCCTTACGGACTTTGCCAGTTCCATCTTTAACCACTTTACGCTTTGCAGATTTCTTGCTACCTCGTGCTGGTCCTTCCGGCGATGGTCCGCGTGCTGGACCTCCTGGGGAAGGACCACGTGCTGGACCACCCGGGCCTCGTGAAGGCCCACTAGGTCCTCTTGAAGGGCCGCTAGGTCCACGAGAGGGACCTGGCCCGCGAGAAGGACCACCGGGAGATGGACCGCGTGCTGGGCCGCCAGGACTTGGGCCTCTAGATGGACCTGCAAGGTTTTGCTGTGCTGGGCCCCCCGGTCCTCTAGTAGGGCCAGATGAACGTTGTGGACCGTTTGAGAGAATCTTATCCATGAAATCATCTTCATCATCGTCGTCATCAAACCAATCATCGTCGTCATCGTCGTCATCGAAATCGAATTGACTTCTTGCTCTAACCCTGACTACAACTACTACAATTATCAAAATAAGGAATAATCCAGAACCGCCTAGTACAGCAAAGAATATATTTTGTTCCATTCCTAAAATCTTCGAATTTGTATCATCAGAATCATCAACTACTTTCTTAGCACAACCATCTGCATAAACTTCTGCGCCTGCAGGAGTATTAGGACAATTTGTATCGATATCATCATTGATACCATCTCCGTCTGTATCTCTTTGTGATTTTGAACATCCATCATAGCCCACAACTTCTGAAATTCTACTATATGCAGTTCCGGGGCATAAGTCCGGTTCATTGCCACTCAAATTGTCACCGTAGCCATCAAAGTCTTCATCATTCCATTGTGTCTTATCATCTGGGAAATTGTCATCTGCAGGTTCATCCGCATATCCATCACCATCTGAATCTAAACATCCCAAATGGAATTTCATAGTTGAGTTACCTGCTACTGAAGGACAATAGTCAGGTTCAGTAGCTCCCGCACTTTGATTATCACCATAACCATCACCATCCATATCATTCCATTGAGTAGCATCGAATGGGAATGCATCTCCCGTATGCCCTGAGGAATTATCATACGAATATGGCCCTTTGAATCCATCACCATCATAGTCTTCTGTCAATGCCTGGTTATCGGTACAGCCGTTGGTTAATACTGGATAATCTGCTGGAGTATCTGGACATTCATCGAGTAGATTACTAACTCCATCTTCATCATTATCTAATTGTGATAGATTACATCCGTTTTCGTCTACAGTCAATTCAGGGTCCGAATCAGGACATGTATCATATGGATCAAAAACACCATCTCCATCAGAATCTACCGTAGTTTGCTCACTAGCACAACCGTCACTATCTACAACTGCACCGAATTCTGTGTTCATACATTTGTCAAGGTCATTGAACACTCCATCTTGATCATCATCTTTTTGTGCTTCTGAACAACCTGCTGAATCAACTATATCGCCTTGAGATGTTTCTGGACATTGGTCATACTCATTTGCTACGCTGTCCCCGTCATCATCATCATTATTGATCACTGGACAGCCTGGTCCAAGTGTACCGTTGAAAACCCCGGGTTGGAATGGGCATTTGTCCGGGTCGTTACCTTGTTGATTATCTCCCCAGCCATCGTTATCATTATCTTCTAATTGAGTCGGATCATAAGGGAAATCATCAGCAGAATCCATTCTACCATCGCCATCTGAATCAACACAACCCCAAAGCGGGTTGGTTGAATTACCCCATTCCTCTGGGCAGCCGTCTAACTCGAGGCCTTTACGATTGGTACCGTTATCGAGAGATGTCCAATTATCAGGATACCAATCACCGTCAGTATCATTTGCTGCTGCTTCATTGGTAGGGAATTTGTCTGGAGTTGTTGCTCCTTCTGATGAGTTGTCACCAAATCCATCACCATCACCATCAGCCCATTGAGTCGGGTCTTGTGGCCAAGCATCCGCTCCATGAGTCACATTCCATTCTGTAAATGTACCCACTCCTGAGGTATCAGAAGAACCGTCGCCATCTTGGTCATAACATCCCAATCGGTCGCGCCAAGAATAACCTTGTTCCCACGGGCACTGATCACCGGTAGCAAAGTCTGAGGAATTATCGCCATAACCGTCATTGTCTTCATCTTCCCATTGTTTGTTATTATGCGGGAATAAGTCTGGAGGAGCCGTATTATCGAACGCAGTATCACAGCAATCTACTCCATGATTATCACCATAGCCATCACCATCACTGTCTAAGGCTTGTTTCCAATTTTCTCCAAACCGATCACCATAAGCGTAAACTGCATCATTATCCGACCAGCCATCTTGGTCGTAATCTACACAACCCCATCGACCCCACCATGACGTCCCAGGGTCATTTGCACAGGTGTCATAATAATCTGCGAAACCGTCTTGGTCATAATCCTCACAACCATTACCAAAACCAATTGTGGCTGTACCATAATCAGATGGACAATAATCGGGATTAGGCCCAAGGTCATTATTTCCAATGCCATCACCATCAGAGTCAGTCCATTGGTCGCCAAGCAAAGGTAATGCATCATGAGTATCTGGAATTAAATCTCTATCTTGGTCTGGATAAAACCGCATTAGATTTACATCCTCTTGAACTGATTCGTGATAGACTATAGCAATGGAATCATCATTGCCAATAGTAAGAGGCGCTGGCCCAGTAGACGAAATCGAATAGAAAGGCGTTGAAACTATCAATTCCGTTGATACAACATGCCCTGTTGTCCAAACCAAGTTATGGTTACTATCGGTAGTTATCAGTTCCCAGCGTTGTTCATGAACAAGATACTCAAATGAGGAAGTAGTATCGGGAACGTCGAATGAATAATATGTCCAATTAGTACCATTATTAGACCCTATATCTCGGAACAAACTACCTTCCATTGTTCCGTTTGAATCAAAGATAATGTTTCCGCCATCCATTGCCATATTACGACCGGTTGTAGTATTGAGTAACCAGGTGTCTTCCACTACATCCCAATTTCCACCATCGATATTACGTTCAGCAATTTTCAAGCGATCTGCATCCATCCAAGCTAAACCGATTGTAGTTTCATTAACCATTTCAATTTCTAAAACAGATGCAGTGCTTGCAATAGCAATATTACTGGTAGTATAATTACGTATTCCGGTTGCATTTGGAGCGTCGAATTCAATCACTTGAAGTGCTGTACTATTGTTTAATGGAGCTATTTGCGCCAATAAAATCCTAGAATCGTCTAGCCATAAGGAATCGAAATCATCACCAATTGTTGTATTGATTAAATCGAGAGTTGACCAACTACTATTGTATGTTGCAAGTTGAACCATATGCTCTACATCATCGACATAAATCAAATTGGTTAGGTCGTTAGAATCTACATGTACATCGATTGGATAAAGCAAATCGATTGAACCTCTTACTTGACTTGAAGTCCATCCTGTTGAAGATTCTTCACTGTAAAGTATCTGAGAGAGTGGTTCACTAGCAAAACCAATTCTTTGGTAGCCATTAGAATCTGTATCAATACCCATCGATTGACCCATACTTCCTGCTGATAGCAGATTATATTCTAATCCAGTATGACCTGAAGGTGAGAGTAAGAAAATACCTGAATTGTGATGGTGTAAGATTAGAGGTTTTCCTGCTGAAGTTACATCTAAAGCAACTGCATTAGCCATGCCAAAGTCAGTTTCTGTCCAACGACCAGATGGTGTTCCATCCATTGTATATTCTAGTATACGTATGCTTTTATCTTCAAGATGTGCTAATATTGTAGGTGAACCGTGATAACTGGTTCCCATCTCTAGAGAGATTATTTCTTGTTCGAATTCAAAGTCAATAAATTCCCAATCTCTTTCTGTTTTTATATTCAGAACTGGAGCAAATGATTCGCCACGATTCAAGTCTCTAGATGAATAGAGAATATCTCCCATTCCATCTCCGTCAAGATCCATTCCTGCAAGAAGAGACAAACCCACATGCTCTCCTGCACTACCTTGAGCAAGAATTTGGTCCATATTCCAACCGCCATTGATGTTTCCAAGAATTAGATTCACCTTACCATTATAATTTGAAGATGAGCCTAATGACATTACTAAGAAGTCATCACTGCCATCTTGATTAATATCTCCTGCTGCTTCAATGTTATATCCAAAATGAGCGTTTGCATAAGTTCCAGTTGCATAACCTTTCTTGATAATTGAACCATCTGAATGCCCCGACCAATGATGAATTTCTCCAGAGTGATATACTCCTGTAGAAGAATATAATTCGCTTACTATCAGATCATCTTTGCCATCATTATCGATGTCTCCGACCCATTCGATATCTTGGCCGTATAATTTTCCGGCTGTCAAAATTTGTTCGGTTTTGAAAACATTTGTTGAAATCCCATTCGGACCTCCTTGATAGAATTCAAGAGAACTGTAACCAATCGGTTCTTCCACTGTACCTGTATTAGAGACTGCTAAGTCGAGATAGCCGTCGCCATCCCAATCTCCTCCGCCTGCAATACTACGTCCGAACATTGGTCCTTCACCGTTTTGAGTTAGATTCCCATGATGAATCATTGTTGATTCATTGCCTTTCAACAAAACTACAATTCCTTGCTTAATGATTTCAGTCTCACCATCCATTACAATAGTTGTAGCATTTGCTACAATTGCTAAATCATCGCAGCCATCAGATTCTACATCTCCCAATGAAGTCAATGACCAACCTAAACTATCATTTTCCTGTCCAGTCATATTCCACCAGGTAGTATTTGAGAGCCCATCTGCACTTCCTAATATGATGTGAACTAATCCGGAATTATTTGCACCTAGACCAGGCTCACTTGCCGCAATATCATCATAGCCATCACAGTTCCAGTCCCCTATTGCTAATCCTGTCCCGAGCCCTGATGTACTATTTTTCCCGACAATCATTTCATCAGGTAAATCATTGGGTCCGCTTGAAGAACCATAGTGAATCGAAATCGTTCCATTACCAACAGGGTCGGTATAAACAAGGTCATCTTTGCCATCATTATTGAGATCTCCCGCCTCAACCAATCCTTCTACCGAATCGTCATCATAAGTCAATGACCATTTTACATTTGGATCTATACGCCCCTCGTCCTTACCTGCCAAACTGCGCAATAGAGAAACGGTTGAGTTTCCTGAACCATCCGATTTTGAATAAGAGATTTGCTCTATCAAATTTGAATCCAAATCCATGGCAACTGGCTGAGTAATATTGGAATCCCTGGCAAGAACTTGCCTAAATACGGTTAATTCATCTCCTCGCCAAGCGTTAGAATTTGTTGTCTCTTCTGGTGGCGTAGTGCGGATCAAGCGGACTTCATTTTCCGCAGTTTGTGTATAGACGATATGAGTCACATAATCGCTATCGATTGAAACCTCGATATCAGCACCGATGGGTCCAGGGTCGAGAATAGAACTATTCCAATAAGCAGTATTGAACCACATATGATGCAATGCTAAATTAGTATCTTGGAAATAAATATTCATCAATGAGTTCCGACTAATCGCTATCTCAATTTCGCCGCTAACGATATCTTCAGCAATTGTTCTAAGGTGCCATGTTTGATTCATATAAACCGCATTTGGAACTGCCAATCTTCCAATTTTCAAATCGTCATCATCCGTATAGGCTACGTGAACCATCCCTTTCCAATTAACAGAAACACTACATGACAACGATGTGTTATCTCCAGACAAAGTTTCAATTAAATCAGTTTCAATAGTGCCATTAAGATGAATTAAATGATAATTGACATCTTGGCCATCTACCGAACAAGCATGAGTTTGACCATTTTCTTCAATATGTATTGACAAAAACCCTGTGGCACTAGAATGTATTTCGTCATTGGACCAATGATCTAAATCTGCTTCTTCTCGAACATCCCACTGAACTCCATCAAAAGTCATTTTTCCCCCAGCTAATTGATGGCCTGAACCGTTAACTAGCCACATTTGTTGTGAATTAGAGTCAGCTTTTTCTTCGAGAACATGGTAGGAAGTTGGAATTACTGGTGTAAGGCTTTGCAAAACGAAAAGTAGCAAAATCGCGATGGGTACCAACTTAGCCCGGCGCGTCATAATTAGCATCAGATTGCCCACCCTAAATAGCCATTACCAAGTTTTGACTATACGGCCCCCTATGGGGGCCGAGTTCATATCATTGGAGCGAACGGCTTGAATTAGTGAATCTGCTCGCCCAAATATGGCGGGCAGAGTACTGGTGGTTGCCAATGGAGAATGGCCATCAAAAGAATTGATGGACACTCTGCTTGAAGATGCCGAAATAGTGGTTGCTTGTGACGGAGCTGCTGACCGACTAGAACATTGTGATTTTGTAATCGGCGATATGGATTCTTGGTCAAAACAGAAACAAATCGAATCGATAGAAATTAGCGGCCAAGAAAATTCAGATCTTGCCAAAGCTCTGGAATATTTCGAGGTGGATTGGATTGTTGGAGTTGAAGGAGGTAGGATAGACCACCGACTTGCAGCATTTACTTCACTATGTGAAACCAATTCTTCTGCAATTCTATATTTTGATGGGTGGAGAGCATGTTTGGTACCAAAAGAAGGACTCGAAATCGAACTAAAAGAAAATTCAATCTGCTCACTTTTTGCTTTTGGAAATGTGGAAGGTGTTTCAATTTCTGGAACCGAATATGAATTAAAAAATCAAACGCTTAGTACTGGAACAAAAGGTGTTGGAAATAGAGTCATTGGATCCGAAGTAAAAATAAATCACAAATCAGGTGATTTAATTTTCATCTGGTCAGTTTGACCTTGGAGGCATATGTCTTCGTATATGCATCGAATATGATTCTTTTTCATTCCAATTCTTTGCTATTTCATCTATATGAGAGGCAACCAAAGTAGCATCTAATCCACCCCAGTCTTCTATCAATTTCAATTTCCATGCAGCCTTTGCTGAATAACCAGGTAACAAAGTCCTCCACATTTTTGGAATCCTTCCCGGTGTAATCAAATTAACTTGGTCGACAATTGAAGTCGTACAAGTTGTTGTAATTGTATGATACCATTCAGGCGATTCTGCCAATTCATTGATGCGGTTGCATAGTGCGACAAATAGAGCTTTATCCTTTCCTGGAGGGGTTTGTGCTCTGAAAAGATGAACTTTGTTTTTACGAATATTGGTTCTTAGATGTAGTGCATCACTTTCAGTAGAGACCAATAGGTACAATTCGTATGCTTTCCACATCCCATCCCATGGATGAAATCTTTCTCCAATTTCTCGACGTGCTTCAAAAGAAAACGATATGAAACGACCATCTTCAAATTCGAATGAAAGCATAGTATGTGCCATCGCCTTTATTTTTGGATGGAAATGGTCAACAATATACCATACATCTCTTATTTTTTCTAAATCAAACTTCCCATCTATCCACTTATTATTATGTTCTCTTTTACTCTTCCAGTGAAAATCTCTGATGTTTTTCAATTCTATCTTCGAGCCTTTTATTTTTGCAGTGGTTAGATGAGCACAATCGTCAACCCATTCTCGGTCTAACAAAGGTTTTTCATTTCGATATCCAACAAATGAAACCCAGATAATTCGTCCGAAAATTATCGCTAGTAAACCGCCCGATATCCATGCAGTATAGAAGGCGATTTCTTGTATCAGATTACCACCTCTTCCACGAAAAACTAGCCCTGTCCCACCAATCTACTTCGCCATCATCGTGCTTACGCCATAAAACTCCACTTTCATCAGTGTGTGTGGGCAGTCCTTCAGAATCAGGTTGGCCACTCTCATCATACATCATTCCATCCACCAGTACTTCTTGTTCTGGACTTCGGAGCATTATCAAAAATACCGCAGCACCCAAAATCAGAGATAATGCTATGATTCCATACCATCCAATATTCGAAGTAACCGTATCTGAACCACTTGACTGCTGAGGAGATTCCAAACTTTCTTCTGCACTCATAGTTGCGGGAGGGAGACGAACAAGCATAGAACCACTAGTCGCCTTAATGCCCTCATGATTGGTTACTGTAAGCAATACTTTGTATACGCCTGAACTCCAAGTTGAGCAGTCTAGATTACTATAATTTCCAATAGTTATAGAGTCTGATGGAGTTATTGTCCAAGATTTAGTAAAGTCGGAATGATCTTCTCCAGGAGAAGGTACGTGAACGATATTACAGGGCGTATCTGCTTGAAGACTATCGCCATTTACATTTAGTTTGAACGAAGGTGGTGGCTTGTTAGCAATCACAATTTCCAGTTCATCAGAAGTGGTTTGACCCAAGCCATTTCCATATGTTTCCTTAATTGTATAAACTCCTGCAGGCCATGTGCTACAATCTACAAATTCTTCAGAATCTAGTACCGTAAATGGCGTTCCTGTGATTGAGCGGGTTCCGTCTTTATCCCATCGAGGACCAGTTTGGTCGATGAAAACTCTTCTAATTTCACAAGGGTCACCTGTTTCCATAACTTCTGAACCTGAAAGTCTTAGGTCGATATCTGGTACTGAAAGGGCCGGTGACAAATCAAATACGCCTAAAGGAATAGAAACTAACAACTGGCCTTCAACATCGCTTATCTCCAAAGTCAAACTATGCTCACCTTCAGCCCATGAATCATATGTCAAAGAAGAATTTTCTTGATTAGCAAAAGACATTACCGATTGTTCTTCGACAACCATTCCTGCATGATGTCCTATCAACGATAAGGTCAAATCAGTCCATGTAGCAGTAGAATTTAGCACCACTACTACCCTTATCGCATCCATCATTCCATCTTGATCGGTGTCTAAACTATCATTACGTAGTGCGACCAATGAAAGGCCCGCTTCCACAAATGGGTCGGTTTCTTCTTCTATTGCTGTAACGGGAGAGATAAAGCAACAGCTAACAAATAATGCTACTATTAGCCATTCACGCATTATTTTCACCTCCGTCATTAATATTGAGATTTGGTAAATTCTTTTCGAGTGCTGAAACTGAACGTGTGCTACGTATTATGATTGCAAGTCCAGATGAAACCAACATGACAACACCCAAAATTAGGTATGAGAGCCAACTGGCTGCCGGATCTTCGCCTAAGGTTGAAAATGCTGCATTCCAACCTCCGTATTCGTCTGACCAACCATCACCATCTGCGTCAGGACACCCTTGTAAATCTCGAGTAGATGTACCGGCTTGTTCAGGACAATCATCTCTTTTTGCCCCGATGCCAACATCGCCAAATCCATCTTCATCAGTATCTTGCCATTGTAATCTATCGGTAGGGAATGCATCAGCACTACCCCATGGAGATGCTAACCAATCTTGAGATGGATCAGACCATCCATCACCATCTGAATCTCTACATCCCAATCTGTCGAAAAAGGATTGACCCCTCTCTGATGGACATGCGTCACCCTCATGTCCTTCTGGGTTATCTCCAAATCCATCTCCGTCTTCATCACGCCATTGAGTTGGTTCGTGTAAGAACGAGTCTCCCAAATCAGACCAACCGTCGCCGTCCGTATCGTGACATCCCCATCGGTCTCCACCAGATGTAGGTCCTACTGAAGTCCCCGGCATATCTGGACAAACATCGGCAGTTGTACCCCGTGGATTATCTCCTCGGCCATCGCCATCTCTATCATGCCATTGAGTTACATCTGCAGGCCAAGCATCAGCAGTTCCACCAGGACTTGCTAACCAGTGAGTTGTTGGATTTGACCAACCATCACCATCTGAATCTGGGCAACCCCAACGGTCCATTGCAGAATTTCCTTCGGTTGCTACACAACCATCCCCTCGCCAAGCTTCACGCCATGTCTCACCATCGAAATATTCGAGATTATCACCATAGCCATCATCATCGGTATCATGCCACTGGCTTACATCATCAGGGAATGCATCAGCAAATCCATCGGGGTGGGAAATCCACCAATCATCAGGGTTAGAGTAACCATCGATATCAGAATCTAAACAACCAAATCGGTCAGCCCAACTAATCCAGCCACTCTGAACTTCTTCCACTGTACTTTGCGGACAGACATCTCCTTCAAATCCGGTTAGATTATCTCCATAACCATCGCCATCAGTATCGCGATACTGAGAATCTATGAATGGAAAATCATCTACCTGAGTAGCCCCATACGATTGATTATCGCCCCACCCATCACCATCAGAATCTAACCACTGGCTTGGATTATCTGGGAAAATATCTACTTGTTCAGCGCCTATCGTTTGGTTATCACCCCAACCGTCACCATCTCTATCAGACCATTGGCTAGGGATTGTTGGGAAAGCGTCTGCTCCATCACTTGCAGTCCAATTAGCATCAGGATTTGACCAACCATCCGCGTCTTCATCAGGACAACCAAAGCGATCTTGGTTGGAATATCCTGTTTCAAATGGACAAGCGTCAGGTGTGGTTGCATTTTCGTACCATTCACCTATCGACCAGTTAAATCTGGTTTCATTCCAAGATGAATTAGCCCAATTATCACCATATCCATCAACATCTGTGTCCCTCCATTGAGTTACATCAAATGGGAAAGAATCTGCTAGACCAGTCGGATGGGCATACCACTCCTCAACTCCATCTAAACCACCTGGGTCTGCATCTGACCAACCATCTCCGTCTGAATCAAGGCAGCCATATCGGTCGTCTACTGAATATCCTCTGCGGTATGGGCAATGGTCTCCTTCAAATCCTTCCAAATTATCTCCATAGCCATCATTATCGCTATCGACCCACTGGCTCGGCTCTAACCAGAAAGCATCTGCTCCATTATTTGGCCCCCAGCCTTCATCAGGATCTGACCAGCCATCAGAATCTGCGTCAGGACATCCATTTCGGTCATTTGTTGAAGTTCCAGAAGTTACATCGCAATCATCTTCATTATCGATAAATCCGTCCTCATCAGTATCTCGATTATCTTGGTTAATCGAAGGGGTCAGAGTATAATCTACTCCATCGTTACACCAACTATCCAATCCTTTGACTTTCACATATACCCAATCTGCAGCCGGCATTGTAGTGGAAAGTGTTGTGGATGAGCCTGCATTTGACATAGATTGGCTTGCAATTTGTGTCCCGGCTGAATCATGTATTGAGAAATCGGCTTCCCAGCCATCATCTATACACCACCAAGCACCATTATTCATCGAGCCTGAAAAGCCCACTGCGACTATGTCGCCCATGAAAGCATACATCTTCCACCAATCGGTTTGGTCGTTGGGAGAACAGCCATCATCATGGCAAACATAACCATTTGTTGATACTCCATTTGTCATAGGAGTCGCGTTAGCCTGATCATCATCCGCAGAAACAGCAGGAACGAGGGACAGCAAGCACGCGGCCAGACAAATTACCGTCAAACGCCTCGCGTGCATGCTCGCGCATGCGAGGTCATGCCTTTCAAAAGCGCGCCGTCATGTCACTAATCTGTTACAATCCATGAGAAATCTTCATTTCTTCGCTTTAATATTGGATTTTTCAATAGCTCGGAGGAATACTGCTTCGTAAGCAGAAGCATTATGCTCATAGGTAAAACCAGCAAGAACTCTATCACGTCCTTTACTAGCCTTTTCAATTCGATTATCTGAAGATAATTCTGCAATAACGACCTTCGCTAAATCATTAAAGTCGCCGCGAGAAAATAAACCTCCAACCGTTTCATCAACCATTTCAGTTAGTGGTTCTTGATCCACGGTTACAACAGGAGTTCCACTCGCTAAGGATTCTAGAGGAATCAAACCTTGACCCTCATAATATGAGGGATAAATCACTAAATCGGCCGAACGGAAATGCTGAGCAAGTTCTTCAAATGATAAACTGCTTTGAATATGAATTGATTCTTCAATACCCATTTTCTTTGCAGTGGATTCGAGGCTCTTTTTCATATGGCCCCTTCCTACAATTACTAATTTTGACCCGGGGTGTGCAGCGATGATTTGTGGCATTGCTCGCAATAATGTCATGTAGCCCTTTCTAGCAACTAGACGGCCGACTGCGAGCAACATCGGAGTCTTAGTTTCCGGTGAATAGGATAGTGCTTCTTCATCACCACAGCCATACAATGTTCGTATTCTTTCATGCTCTAATTGTTCAGCCTCTGCATCGGTATTGGGTGGACGGAATACCTTGTGGTCACAACCCCACAATATTACTTCACAGTCAAAATTTTCATCCGGATTATACCATTGCTTGAATTCTTTTAGAGTAGATTGAGAATTTGAAACACAGATTGATGATTTCAAAATACCCGCTCTCTCATATTTGGAATACCAATTGGAGGTGAGGAGTATTGCTAGGTCATTTGGATTACGCCATGTTGCCGATTCTTTAGCCGCTGCTGCTCTTTTTACTCCTTCTTTTTCACCCAACCATGAACCGTGCAAGCATGATACAACTGGTGCTATATTGTCACTAAGCCAAACGAATTCTTTTTTCTTCCATGAAACTAATGGAAGGTGAGCATTGATTACATCAATCGGTTTTTTCTGATGTAATTTCTTCAACGCTTTAATCGCATGTTTGCCATATGAACGTGTGAAAGCCATCGGTAACGGAGCCCATTTGACAGAAATGACTTCTACACCCTCTTGGGAAGGGGCGATTTGTTTGTGAGATCTAGTGATGATTGTAACCTCGTGTCCAAGTTCAACCAAATGACCTGAAAGGTGGAAAACCACCGAACCGATTCCACCCCAACGGGGCGGATATTCGCCTGAGACTATGGCAATATGCATGCTACCCAAACAGCCGAGAACACTATTCGCTAAATAATCGCACCATAGGTGCCTTCAAGTCAAATCGGACATTCGAAGGTTCATGGCGGACAAATTACCAGTGTCGGTTACTGTCCTTCTTCCTACTAGGAATGAAGAGGAAGCCCTCGGTATGACAGTAGATTCAATCCCCCGCGATTGGTGTGATGAACTTGAAATTATGATCGTAGATGGAAATTCTACCGACCGTACTCGTGAAATCGCTTTGGAGATGGGAGTAAGAGTTCATTTAGAGCCTAGAAAAGGATATGGCCGCGCTTACCGTACTGGTTTTGATGTAGCTAAGGGCGATATAATTGTCACAATGGATGCTGATTGTACTTATCCTGCAGAGGTTGTTCCAGATTTAGTTAAGAAGTTATTAGATGATGAACTTGACTTCATCACTTGTGATCGACTAACACTGGCAGAAGAAGGCTCTATGTCTGGTCTTCACGGATTTGGGAATTGGATGTTATCATTCAATGCAAGATTAGCATTTGGATATGGAATAAAAGATTCTCAATCTGGAATGTGGGTTTTTAGAAAGTCTATTTTCGAAAATCCAAAGATGCGCCCTACAAACGATGGTATGCCTCTTTCAGAAGAGATGAAGATTCTAGCACGTAAAGTTCTAGGCCATGATAAGGCAATAGAAATCTCGGTTCCATATCGTCCACGTGTTGGCGAAGCTGAAATACATACTTGGGGCGATGGTTGGAAAAATTTGCGATTTATTTGGGCTAAGCGTTTCGGACTTCACAGAACTCGTACAGAATGGGGGGCTTTACCAGATAACCCCGATTCTCTGAATGGAGACCTACCTGAGCAAAAGAAATAATTTACTCTGGTGTCCATCTTAACGAATAGATTCCACCGTGATTATCGGTTTTTTCGCTCGCACTTCCAAAGTAGATTCTCCAAGAACCATCAGGAAGTTGAACTGCAGTAGGGTCTGCAAGTACACCGATTTCCATTCCTAATCCTTCTGCTACAGTGGTTACATTGGCAATCATACCCTCAACTTCCCAATTCAAACCATCCTCGCTTACAGCAGTCATTATTTCCTGAGGATGGAAAGGAGAAATTTCTGGATGTTTGTCTGGATTCATCATGGTATAGAACACACGATAACCGTCTCCAACATCATGAATTTCAATATCGATTGCTTGGTATAGCAATATACCATCACTAGCACCGAAGGTTATCCCATCTGCTGATGAAGTAAAACCTGCCATATGTGAAGGATTAGAACAAGAAAAATATAACCGAACACTTTCATCGCTTTCATTTAATCTAACCACGCTTGGAGTGCCTAAGAAATCATGGCATGGCTCGCCAGAACTTTGGACATCAGTACCATTGTCCTTCACTCTGCTCATAGGGCCCAAATCTGTCAAATTTGTAAAAACAGAAGAGGTTGAATTTATGGATTCTGTACCATTTTCAAGTGTAACTTTGGTTGTGGTGTATAACCGGTATGTTCCATCGTTTAACTTGACAAAGTTGAGACCACATCCACCGATTCCAGTCCTAAGTGGAGAGGTGAAATTTAGTCCATCACTAGAGGTTGAATAATGGTGGCCTTCTGTACCATTGCACATGTATAGGTAGAAAGTGGCGTCTTCATAATAGATGAATGGTACTGCGACACCTGTTAGTACAGATTCTCCAGGTGTTTCAAAAATAACTGAGCCGACAAAACCATCATCAAGAGTTGTTGTATTCTCGGTTTCATTCTCCGAAACTTGTTCATTTCCTACAACAATTCCTTCATCGTCAATCTTTTGCCGATCTTCAAAACATCCGGCTAAAGAAGTAGTAATCAAAAGCAAACTAAACAGAACTGCGGACATACGGTCCATGTACCCTATTTCTGCCTATACCGAATATATGTTTTGATGTTTTAACAAATTATTACTTGAGATTTAAGTTGTCAAGTCAAACGTTCGATATTATCTATTGAAACTCTCTTCCCGATAGTCATTATCGCAGGGATTAAGACAAAAATTCCTAACCAAATATAGAATAAATCTGAGATAAATTTAGCAATTGTTAGACTTATTTTCCCTTCCATTTTCATAAATGAAGGATGGTCTTCGCCTGGAGGATTTTCGATTACCTCGCTGAGATTTGATGCATTTACCAATCCAAGATCATAACTTGAATAATTTATGAAAATAGTAGCAGAGGTATCATTCCAAGAATATTCTACTACTGAAATTGGATGGACGCTACTCTCTCCATCATCGGATTCATCTACGCCAGGTACACTATCCCCGAAATTTGCGCTAGCGATATATCCGAGTGGTGCTCTGAAGGCTAGTGAGATAAAAATCCAGAATATCAGACCAGTGATTATCAGTCCAAGGAAACTTCTGTACTTTACGTCCCAGAAATTCAGGATTAGTAATATACATACCAAAGATATTGCAATTTTATTCATTACCGCGATTTCTTCACGAACTTCTTCCAATGTAGAAATATTTTCAAATCCATAATCCTCTTGTGAAGAGTCTTCCTCTTCGGATTCTATTGTCACGCTATCATTGCGCATATTATTCCATTTTGATAAATTGAATAAGCCTTTGATGTCGATTTGATTAGTGGTTTCATTCGCTGAAATGTTAACATTTGCTTCCATCCCAACTCCAATAGGAACTCCTTCTGTATACTGGAAATCTGCATTAATATTACTCCACTGATTGTTCTGAGTAGAACCAATCAATGCGATTACAGCGATTAACTGAACTATGTGCAGTAGGGATTTCATCGTGAATTTACCTCGAACAATATTCAGCAAATCACGCTGAATGGGTGCACCCTCCCCTTCCATTACTGGAAGGGGAGAGACCATCCACTGTCACACTTGCGGTCTAATCTCTACGAGTTCGTAGACTTGCAACTAGACCTGCCAATGCTACAACTACAATTGTCATTGCAGGAGAGACGAATGGCAAGAGGCCTTCTTCCAAATCCTCTGTGACCGTGTCATCAGCATCATCTGAAGAACCGGTATTTGGTGCATCGCCACCCTCTTCTATCGCTAGATCTAGAGCAGATGTGTCATGTAAATCCAAATTCACCAAATCATCTAATGAGGAGGAATCTTCTACTGCTTGTTCAACTGCAATAGCTTGTACTCCTGAGAAGTAACTTACTGAAAGCGCGTCTGGTGCTGGTGCGTATTCATCGGATTCAGGACCTATCAAAGTCCACCAAACTTCTTCGTTATCGATTGAATCAAGATATTGAGTCCCGGTTGATGAAGACTCGTGGTTAGAACTTCTACCTAAATCATCAGTACAGCGCCATTTCTCATCTTCATCTAAACTTTCGACAAATTCACAGTAATACCACCAATCATCAAATCCATATGAATCTGCTTCTTGTTCACTATCAGAACAATACCATCTATCATCGCCGTTCCAATCGTCACCTTCCCATTCGCAGTATCCCCATTCGACCCAATCGAGTTCTTCATAGTCGGTTACTAGTATTTGGAAACCAACAATTTGGTTAGTTGCTGGGTCCCACAAAACATAGGCATCTCCATCGTTATATGCAAAATCAGCCTCATAATTGTCCAAACGGTTCTCCATATTATCTCCAAAGATTTCTAAGACATTCTCCAAAGTAGATTCTTCAAAAGATTCTGCAATATCGATTATCATTTCTGATGGTTCCATCTGTTGGTCAACTGTAAAGCAATATTTCGACTCAAGCATTGGATTAGCCTCATCGATTTGCTTAACTTCTACAGTAGCACAATATTCGCCCCAGCCAGTTACGTCCAAATCTACTTCTTCACCGAAGTATGAATCCCCGCTTACTACCCAAGAGGTAGTATCAGTTGTGACACCATTACTGTCTTCGAGTATGACACTTACTTCATATGTTTCCTCATAATATAAATCACAGCAATGTTCGACATAAAGTTCAACTTCAGATTCTGATGAGTCTTGTAGGCGCATGTAGATACCCTCGTCATATCCGTCTTGGTCTTCTGCTTCAAGGTCTGAGAGGAATAAATCATCTAATTGGTCCTCCAGTAAATCTCCGATTGTTGTTCCATCATCAGAACCGATTAGTGCTGTGCCGGTCAAGTGTGCAACTTGACAGAACATAGGCATAGGTATTGGTAGTCCATGAGCTTGCAGAACTTCGATTTGAGAACCATCATCTTGAGTAATCATTTGTGAACCTTCATGCAATTCAAATTCAATGTGACCACATTCATCTAGATCGAGTTCCATGTTTGACTCGTCGAAGGTCCCACTATCTGTTGCTGAATCAGATGCAGTAAGGTCCCAGTCGCCTTCAGGGAATCCGAACTCTTCAGCAGGTAGGCCTGTTAAAGAGAAATCAAAACTTGTGCTTGTTGCGAAGTCTCCAGAAACTGAGTCGTAAAGATCTATAATTTCGATATCAGCATAATCGCAATAGTTGCACGGCATTTCAGGAATTATCCTATCTGCATAATTTGTGTTATCTAGAGTATCACCCCAGTCTCCCCAGCCAAAATCATGCGTACAATAATACATCCCTCCATCATTAGAGTAGTACTCACAATATGGGTGGTAATTGTAGTCATATTCATCTTCAGTGATATCGCCATCTCCATTGTAATCATAGCCAGCGTAAGTACACATAAATTCCCATCCTTGGTATTCACAAGATGCATTATCTGTTTCATAATAATGAATCCAATAAATGGTATCAAATTCTTCTAAAGCATCCGGCATTGTTCCGTCTTCTCGATGTGTCCAGGTAAGTGAATTCTGCCATTCTTCTTTTTGTCCGAAACTATCTGTGCACCAATAAGTATCTGAACTCTCATAATACTCACAATAGTCCCAGCTATACATTATATCAGGCTGGTTCTCATCATGACTATCGTCTCCGTGGTCATCATGGTCATCATGGTCATCATGGCCGTCATGGTCGTCATGGTCGTCATCATCATCAGAGTTCCAATGGAATGCGTAAGCCTCTTGCCAAAAGTCCTCGTAAGTATAATTATAGAAAACTCCGTTGTAAGCGACAACAGCCATTAATTCACTGTGAGAAGATGAGTCGTAAGCTTCACAGGAGATGGCATAGATTTCATCATCATCATATACATCGTTATCATTTTCATCAATAAATTGGAAGTAGTAAGAATTATAGCCACCAGCATTTGCTTCAAAATCGGTTCTATTAGTTATGTCAAATGAGTATTCAGAAGCCATATTTTCTAATTGCCCTTCACAGCCAACACAATAAGTTCCTTCAGTTTCTAGTACTTGGCTCCAATTATCATACAGTTGGTCAACAGATGAGTAATGGTATTCAATAGAATGAGTATCGTCTCCGTGGTCATCATGGTCATCATGGCCATCGTGTTCAGGTTGGTTTCCATGCCCGAAATCATCGGTACATCGGTAGTCATGTTCTTCAGTCTCCTCGCACCAGTACCACCAGTCCTCATAATCTTCTTCACCCTCATTATAACACCAGTACAAACTATCTTCACCGTCATCATTCATACGGTCAGCATCATAGGAACAGGAATCATAGAAGAACCAGTTGTGGTCATCATGGTCACCATGGTCGTCATGGTCATCATGGTCACCATGGTCGTCATGGTCATCGTACCATCCTTCACAAATATACGAAGAATAACTTGGTGAAGAAATTTCATTATCCCACATACAACTGAAGTTATCAATGTTGTAAAAATAATCGTTAGCATTTATCCAATAAACATAGTGATAATCCCTCCAATCGTATTCATAATAGTCATTATCATATCCTGACTCAAGAAGTTCCCACTCGATTTCTTCTCCTGGGTTTAGGTTTGCAAGGTCATTGTTTAGAGTGCTAGGCTCTTCAAGTCTGATTTGACTAGATGCTGAAGTTACATCGTACTCAAAACCAAGTGAAAGTTCAATATTTAGTGGAAGCACATCAGCAGCATCTTCTCCATTAACTGAGCCATAGATTCCAAAATCACTGTTTGCTGACATCGATCCTGACATGGTAGTATCATATCCGTAAACCAATCCAGAAGCATCTCTATACTCAACATAAGTTGCATCGATGTTCATTACTCCATCACTATCGTATGTGAAAGTTAGATCCCATCCTGCATAACTATCTGACCACTCTGTAACCAAAGCGATGTCTGAAAGTGCACCATTTCTGATTGTCAAATCGGTGATATGGCGAGTCATCTCAATAGATGCCCCATCTACTGTCCATGTTTCTACACCATCCATATACTGGTCAACTACCATTGTCGAGACTCCAGTGGTCTGTTCTAGAATTACCATGTCCATACCTGCATCATCTGCAGACTGCATGATATCTGCGAGGATATTATCTAGTGGTAATCCACTCATACTTTCAAAATCATCATTTAGATTGGAATAGTTGTATTCCATTCCAAACGCATAGTGCTCAGTAGATTCTTGAGCGCTGGTCGCTGGTATAAATGATGCACAAAGTATGGTCGTCAAAATTAGGGCTGATACTTTTGAGAAGTTCTTCTCCATAGTCGCTGCTTAAACCGGTGAGATATAAGACTTGAGCCTACATTTCAGTTTCTAAAATCGAGTCTTCAGGGGAAATAGATTCGATTTCTCCACTAAATGTCCCCCAATTATCAATTAAAT
>CEVR01360114.1_pt1 | contig 26460 bp, 27 predicted proteins | sample 356541 | NCBI WGS metagenome assembly CEVR01 (sample SAMEA2623734, study PRJEB7988) | marine metagenome | isolation source: saline water (ENVO:00002010), including
GTAAACGAGAAATCGTTTCGGGGGTTCGAATCCCTTCCTCACTGCAATTTAACTATTTATAAAGAGTTAAACTACTTGGATTTTGATTTAATTCCCAATTTTTGAATTTATTAAGTATTCCTACTCCACATAACAAACTTCCATCTTCAATCACAGCAACAATTACATTGTTTAAAGTATAATCACCAATAATGATACCGTCTAATCTAACTATTTCGGCCAAGACAATACTGTTATCTGCTAAAGTATAGGGTTCTTCACCTAAAAAGTCATCCTCTTCAATTACTCCTTTTTTTATTAAATCAATTGCCATATCGGTACTAATTACAAGATCTGAAGCGCCAGTATCAAATGTGAAATACTTCACAATTCCTCCAATTTCAATTTTAATCTTATACAATGAATTAAAATAATCAACTAATTCAATTGTAGAAGATCGTTTGTATCCTATAATATCTGTTGAAACATATGAATTTATATACTCTGAACTACTTTCATTATCGGACAAAATCTCTTCCATACACGGAATAGTAACTTCATTAAATACTTCACTACTTTCATCTTCAATTAATTTTAGCTGACCAAAATTATATCCTAAAGCAACAAACTTATTAATGGAACAACTACAATAATTATAAATATCTTCATATGTAAGCCCATATAAGTCTCCCAATCCTTCTTCAGACATAGCTACCTCAACACATCCTTTTATCATAATAGATTTATCATAATCTGAAAAGTCCTGATCTCCATAATTATAATTATCTAATACATCTGATTCCATAATTGGGTCGATACAATCCATTATATAAGTTAAATTTTTGTCTTTAATAAACAACTCCTTCATAGTATTGTTTTTAGCAGCTTCTTCTATTTCCCAAGAATACAAATTAGGCATTAAACTATTCATAACGCAACTACAATAATCTTTCATAGCTATATTATTACCTCCAATATTTAAGACATCATTAGCTCCATTAACACATGCATTTACTAAATCCTCTTCATAACCCATAAATACATTGTCTTTAGTATATATCTTATCCTGAGAACTAAGAAGTAAAGGGAATAATAGTAAAACTAGTAATGGGATTTTCATTTTGTTATTCTTCTATAATTTTCTCAAAATCTGTTGAGTATGATCTTTAGTTTTTACTTTTGTGATAATATCTTCAATAATTCCATTCTCATCAATCACAAAAGTAGTACGCATAATTCCCATGTATTCCTTCCCCATAAACTTTTTAAGTCCCCAAACACCATAAGCATTTAACACTTCTTTACTTTCGTCTGAAATAAGTGGAAAAGGCAAATCGTATTTTTCAATAAATTTTTGGTGTCTTTCTAAGCTGTCTGCAGAACATCCTAATACCACATAACCATTGTCTAAAAGCTCGTGGTAATTATCTCTTAAATTACAAGACTGAGCTGTACATCCTGGTGTCATGTCTTTTGGATAGAAGTATAAAATAATTTTCTTTCCAAGAAATTGTTTTAAAGTTATCTTTTCTCCATTTTGATCAATAGAGTTTATTTCCGGTGCTTTGTCTCCAATTTTTATCATAATTATAGTGTTCCTCTTTTTTCTTGTTCTCTTTCTATTGCTTCAAATAATGCTTTAAAATTACCAGCTCCAAATCCCTTTGCTCCCATTCTCTGAATGATTTCAAAAAACAATGTAGGCCGGTCTTGTAAAGGCTTAGTAAATATTTGTAATAAATATCCTTCCTCATCAGCATCAATTAAAATTCCAAGTGTTTTTAAAGTGTTTATATCTTCTTTTAGTTCATGATTATGTTCCTGAAGTCTTAAAGGAACAGCTTTATAATATTCATCTGGTGGAACAGATAGAAATTCTATTCCTCTGTCTCGCAATTCACTTACTGTAGTAATTATATCATCTGTAGCCATAGCAATATGTTGAACTCCTGGACTTTCATAAAAATCTAAATATTCTTCAATTTGTGATTTTCTTTTACCTTCCGCTGGCTCATTTATTGGAAATTTTATACGTCCATTTCCATTGCTCATGACTTTACTCATTAAAGCTGAATATTCTGTAGTTATCTGTTTATCATCAAAAGATAAAAAATTAACAAAACCCATTACGTCTTCATAATATTTTACCCATTTATCCATTTGATTCCACCCCACATTACCAACCATATGATCAATATATTTCAGACCTGTTGATGTTGGGTTATATTCAGATTTCCACTCTTCATATCCTGGAAGAAAAAGACCTTCATAATTTTTTCTTTCAACAAAAATATGTACAGTTTCCCCATAAGTATAAATTCCTGATCTTATCACCTCTCCATAATTATCTTTCTCTATTGTGGGCTCCATATATGATTTAGCTCCCCTACTCGTTGTTTCATTCCAAGATTTTCTTGCATCATCTACCCATAAAGCGATTACTTTAACACCATCTCCATGTTTTTTTAAATGATCATTAACAATAGATTTTGAATTTAATGGAGTAGTCAAAACAATTTTTATTTTATCCTGAATCAAGACATAAGAAGTTACATCTGTACTTCCAGTTTCAAGACCCTTGTAAGCGAATGATTGAAAACCAAAAGCGGTTTTAAAAAAGTAAGCTGATTGTTTTGCATTTCCGACATAAAACTCTACATAATCTGTACCAAGAAGTGGCAAGAAATCTTGCGCTTCTTTGAATATTTTTTCTATGTTGTGTTCAGTATTTTTTATTTCACTCATAAATTTTATATATTATATCCATGATTTATAATACTTTCCATCTGATAAACCTATTGCGTTCTTTGTAATCTTTAATGGAGCAAAAGTATCAACCATAACAGCTAATTCATCAGTTTTTGTTTGTCCAATACTCCTTTCAGCGGCACCTGGATGTGGTCCATGAGGAATTCCCGCTGGGTGCAAAGAAATGTAACCTTCCTCAACATGATTCCTGCTCATAAAATCTCCATCTACATAATACAACACTTCATCCGAATCAATATTAGAATGATTATATGGTGCTGGTATAGATTCTGGATGATAATCATATAATCTAGGGCAGAAAGAGCAGATTACAAATCTATCTGTTTCAAAAGTTTGATGCACTGGAGGAGGCTGATGAACCCTTCCTGTAATAGGTTCAAAATCATGAATAGAAAAAGCATAAGGGAAATTATATCCGTCACAACCCACAACGTCAAAAGGGTGTGAAGCATAAATATACTCATGAATCATTTGTTCTTTTTTTATTTTTATCAAAAAATCTCCCTTTTCATCATGTGTTTCTAATTCTTCTGGAAATCTTAAATCTCTTTCGCAATAAGGAGAATGCTCTAACAACTGACCGAAATAATTTCTATATCTCTTTGGTGTATAAACTGGAGTGTAAGATTCTACAATAAACAACCTATTCTCAGGTGTGTCAAACTTCATGGTATAAATCATTCCTCTAGGAATGACTAAATAATCACCTTCTTTAAAATTAATATTTCCGACAAAAGATCTAAGTGTACCTGTACCTTTATGTACAAAAATCACTTCATCTCCGTCCGTATTTTTATAAAAATAATCTTCTTCCAAATTAGTTGGAGCTGAAAGTAAAATATTTACGTCATTATTAATTAATATGGAAATTCTACTTTTTAGATGATCTGCTAACTTAGGAGTGTTAAACCCCTTAAGTAAATAAGATTTTAAATTTTTCTCCACCGCAATTTCTGGAGCTAGCGAGTAAGATGATTTTATCTCTTTAACCTGAGTAGGCCTATGTATATGGTACAATAAAGAAGACATCCCATCAAAACCAATTGTTCCAAACAGTTCCTCATAATGAATGTTTCCATCCTCTTTTCTAAAGGTAGTATGCCTTTTATGTGGTATTTTACCTAATTTATGATATCTTGGCATTTTGTTATTTTTATGCAAATATAGGACTAATAAATAAACAAAGTATGTTTTATAACTTCCGTAAAATAAAAATGATAATTTTGCAATAGTAAATGAAATTACTTACTTATAAAATAAAGAATCTAGATACAGAACAGATAGGAGTTTTTCAAAATCCGTTAGTGTATAATTTAAATAATTGTTTTGGAGATATTTGCTTAATAGATTTGATTCAAATTGAAAATTATCAAGACAAAGTAGCTAATTTTATTTGTAATGAGAGTTGTTTAAAACATGATATTGAGGATATAGAAATATTACCAACTATTCCAAAACCAAATTCATTTAGAGACGCATATGCATTTAGACAGCATGTAGAAACATCCAGAAAAAATAGAGGGGTTGAAATGATTCCTGAATTTGATGAGTTCCCTGTTTTTTACTTCTCAAATCACAACGCTATGTATGGAGATGGTCAAGAAATAGAGCTTATGCCAGACCATTTTCAAAAATTAGATTATGAACTCGAATTTGCGATAGTCATAGGAAAAGGAGGCAGAAATATATTATCAAAAGATGCGGAAAATCATATTGCAGGGTTCTGTATTTTAAATGATTTAAGTGCTAGAAAATTACAACTGGAAGAAATGAAATTGAATTTAGGTCCTGCAAAAGGAAAAGATTTTGCAAATGTCATTGGGCCTTATTTAGTAACTCCTGATGAATTAGAACCAAGAAGCGTTGATAGTAAAACTGGAAAGAGATACGATTTAAGGATGAGTTGTTATGTAAATGGAGAATTACTTTCTGAAGGAAATGCAAGAGATATGAATTGGAGTTTTTCCGAAATCATTGAGAGGGCTTCCTATGGTGTTGAATTATTTCCTGGTGATATAATAGGATCAGGTACTGTTGGAAAAGGATGTTTGTTAGAGTTAAATGGCACTAAAAAAAGAAACAATCCAGGGTATAAAGAAAGGTGGATAGAAGAAAACGATGAGATAGAAATGCAAATTGAAGGATTAGGAAAAATTACAAATAAAATTGTCAAATCTGACAGCAATCATTCCATACTAAAACTTAAAAAATGATAAAAACAATAGATGTAGTTTCAGGAGAGACAACCGGATTGTATCAATACCTTTCTGCTGCAATAACACCAAGACCTATCGCATTTGTAAGTACTATTGATCAAAATGGAAATAAAAACTTAAGTCCTTTTTCCTTTTTTAATGTCTTTTCTATTAATCCTCCTATTTTAATTTTTTCTCCTGTAAGAAGAGTAAGAAACAATACCTCAAAACATACATTAGACAATGTATTACAAGTAAAAGAGTGTGTTATTTCTTTAGTTACAAAAAATATTGCTCAACAAGTCTCCTTATCGTCTTGCGAATTTGATGCGGAAACAAACGAATTTGAGAAAGCAGGTTTTACTGAGGTAAATTCAGATTTAGTCAACCCTCCAAGAGTAAAAGAGTCTCCAATAAATTTTGAATGTAAAGTAAATGATGTCATCCATCTAGGAGAGGAAGGAGGTGCTGGAAGTTTGGTATTGTGCGAGGTTCTAAAAATGCACATAGATGAATCTATTTTAGGTGAGAATAATGTAATTGATCCATTTAAATTAAATATTGTTAGCCGTTTAGGATCAAATTGGTATGGAAAAACTACAAAGGAATCATTATATGAAATTGTAAAACCTATTTCTAGAATAGGAATGGGAATTGACAACTTACCAGAAAATATTAGGAATTCTAAAATACTAACAGGAAGTGAATTGGCAATTTTAGCGTCTGCTGAAAGCGTTCCTGATAAAAAATCAGAAGAAAATAATTTAAATACAACTGAGAAACACAAAAAAGCAAAGCGACTTTTAAAAGAGGGAAAGTCTGAGGATGCTTGGCAAATTTTACTTTAATATGATTAAAGAAATTATAAAAAATATTCTTTTCAGGTTTAAAAAGAACAAGTCTACTTTCACTCCTGTTTTTATTATTGGATGCGGAAGATCAGGAACAACAATACTCGGGAAGACACTTTCATTACATCCTAAAATAAAATACCTCAATGAAAGGAGAGATTTATGGCACCAGTGTTATCCAGAATTTAATATTTGGGAGGAAAATATTCTAAATCCAAAGCTATGTGCAAGTGAAAAAGATTATTCTGAAAAAGAAACTTCAAAGTTAAGAAACCTGTTTTTTAGAGAACAAGTTTTAGACAATGCATCTATACTTCTGGAAAAATTGCCAATAAATAATTTTAGACTGAATTTTTTAAAGAAAAGTTTTCCAGAAGCTAAATATATATATTTGAGCAGAAATGGATTAGAAGTAAGTAAATCAATTGAAAAAAGAATTCAAAAGAAAAATTGGTTTACCGGAAATAAATTTACATTACTACTACAATTTTCTGGTAATGAAAACACATTAGAATCTGATCAACAAAAAGGAATGTGGGAATGGGCATTATCCATAAATGAAAGTGATTTATTCTTTAAAAATTTATCAAAAGACAAATATTATCATCTTTCATATCAAGACTTTATAGAAAATACTGAAGATAGGTTAAAACAAATCTATAATTTTTTAAACCTCAATACTACTGAAGAATTTTTAAGTATTCTGTCTAAAAATATCTCTAGAAAGAATAAGACTATAACAAAAACAGATGACAAACTACTTCTAGAAATCGGTGGAGAAATTTTAACACAAACAATAAACAACAACTATTCTCCTTTTTAGTATATTAGCACTCTTAATTAAAAAAATAAAATTATGTCATTTGAATTACCAAAATTACCATATGCATATAATGCATTAGAACCTTATATTGATGAAAAAACTATGGAAATACACCATAGCAAACATCATAATGGATATACAAATAATCTAAATAATGCTATTTCAGGAACTGATTTGGAAGGGAAATCTATTGAAGAGATTTGCTCTACTGCCGGACTAAGTGGAAGTGTTAGAAACAATGGGGGTGGATTCTATAATCATTGTATGTTTTGGAGTATAATGAGCCCAAACGGGGGAGGTAATCCATCAGGAAAAATTGGAGAAGAAATAAATAATACATTTGGATCATTCGAAAATTTTAAATCTGAATTTGCTAAAGCTGCTGGAACTAGATTTGGATCTGGATGGGCATGGTTATGCTACTGTTCTGGGGATTTAACAATTTGTTCTACTCCAAATCAAGATAATCCTCTCATGGAGAATCAATGTGGAGGTACTCCTTTACTTTGTTTGGATGTTTGGGAACACGCTTACTACTTAAACTACCAAAATAGAAGACCAGATTATATCAATTCCTTCTTTAATGTAATAAACTGGGAAGAAGTAAACAGAAGATTTGAAAAGGCTTCAAGCTAAAACTAATATATTTTTATACATTTGCGACATTAAATTTTTAAAAACAAAAAAAAATGAAAAAAAGATTTGCACTATTGACTTTAATTGCATTTTTATCGGCAGGGAATTTATCGGTATTTGCACAAAATGGGTTGTTCTCAAAGGTGACATCGGTATTTGACAAAGACACAACAAATAATCAGGAATTTTCTACAGAAGATAAAGCCATTGAAGAAATTGCTGAAAAAGAAACAACAGAAGAGAGCTCTTCAGATGAAGTTGCAACAACTGAAGAAGAAACATTCCACCAAATAATAAAACAAAAATTTATGGAAGGTGGGCCTGAATTTATGGGTATTGTACTTCTTTGTTTAATCTTAGGATTAGCACTTGCTATTGAAAGAATAATCTACTTAAATATGGCTACAATCAACTCAGATAAACTTTTAAATGATGTAGAAGGAGCTTTAAATAGTGGAGGTATAGATGCTGCTAAAGAGGTTTGTAGAAACACAAAAGGTCCTATTGCTTCTATCTTTTATCAAGGATTAGACAGGTCAAATGAAGGATTAGAACAAGTAGAAAAATCTATAGTTGCTTATGGTAGTGTACAAATGGGACTCTTAGAAAAAGGACTTTCTTGGATTTCGTTATTTATTGCCTTAGCTCCTATGCTTGGTTTTATGGGGACTGTAATTGGAATGATTGGAGCGTTTGATTCTATTGAAGCTGCTGGAGATATTTCTCCTTCATTAGTTGCTGGGGGTATTAAAGTTGCACTTTTAACAACTGTATTTGGTCTTATTGTTGCAATGATTTTACAAATATTCTACAACTACTTAGTAGCTAAGGTAGATTCTATTGTAAATGATATGGAAGATTCTTCTATCAAATTAGTAGATATCCTTGTAAATAACAAATAATATGGGAGAGTTTATTGGAAATAATTTAGATATTTTTTACTGGCTTACGGTAATTATGTTGGCTGTTGCTACCTTTGTCATTGTATCCTTTTCTGTTAAAAATATGATTACAAATAGTAAGTCAGCAAAAAAGACACTTCTTACTGGAGGTGGGTTAATTATAGTGTTGCTTCTTTCATATTTCGGACTTGCTTCTGATGAAGTATTGGTATCTTATCAAAAATACAACATTAGCTCTTCTACATCAAACATGGTAGGAATGGGATTATGGTCTTTCTATATTCTCGCGGTTATTGCTGTATCATCTATTGTTATCACTGAATTATCTAAGAAATTTAGCAAGTAAAAATGGCAAGTAAAAGAAGAGGTTTACCTGAAATTAATGCCGGATCTATGGCTGATATTGCATTTTTATTACTTATTTTCTTTTTAGTAACCACCACTATGGATGTAGATTCTGGTATTTCCAGAAAATTACCTCCTATGCCAGAAGAGAACATAGAAACTCCAGAGATACATAAGAGAAATATTTATGTCGTGCTGATTAATAAAAACAATAAAGTTTTAGCCGGTATCGGGTCACCTACTAATACAATAGAGATAGATGGAAACGGACTAATTAGCGAAACTTTAAAAGAAGAGGTAAAATCTTTTGTAAGTAATAATGGAAAGAAAGACAACTCCTCTGAGAGTCCAGAGAAAGCGGTTGTTTCTCTTCAGAATCAAGAAGGCACCTCATACAATATGTATATACAAGTTCAGAATGAGCTTACTAAAGCCTACAACGAATTAAGAAATGAGAAAGCAAATAACGATTTCGGAAGAGATTTTGATAAATTAGATGCTGATGAACAAAAATCGGTAAAGAAATTTTATCCAATGAAAGTGTCAGAGGCAGAAACAAAAGCAAACTAAACAATGAGTAAATTTAAGAAAGGAGGAGGAAAATCAATGCCAGCAATATCTACTGCATCTTTACCAGATATTGTATTTATGTTACTTTTCTTTTTTATGGTTACAACTGTAATGAGAGAGACTACTCTTAAAGTAGAAGTCAGTCCTCCAGAAGCAACCGAGGTAAAGAAGATGGAAAAGAAATCATTAGTTAGTTATATTTATATCGGATCGCCTACACAAACTCAACAAGCGACTCTTGGTACTAAAGCCAGAATTCAACTTAATGATGTAACTTTTAGCAGAAAAGAAGTTGGGGAAATTCAACACTTTATTAATGCGGAAAGACTTTCAAAAGATGAGGATGAAATTCCTTATATGACTACTTCTATCAAAGCAGATTCAGATGTAACAATGGGGATTGTAACAGATGTAAAAACAGAATTAAGAAAAGTAAACGCTCTTAAAATTAACTATTCTACTAAAAAATCGAAAGATGCTAATTAACGTTATTATTTATCTGTTTATATAAATAGAAAAATAATAACACAACTGCAACGCTGAAAAAAGCCTGAGAGAGATTTATTCCAGTTTTTTCTATATTAGTTATATCTGGGGTTAACTTATTTGCAAAAGCCGAATACGATAACAATACGCCTAAGGCATTATTTATAAAATGTCCCAATACAGACATCCATAAATTGCCAGAATAGAAAAATAAATATCCCAATATAAGGCCTAGCAAAAATCGTGGTAAGAATCCAAAAAACTGCATATGTATTGCTGAAAACACACAAGCTGTTAAACATACTCCTAAATGAGGGTTCTTCAAGATTTTTTGTAAATATTGTTGTACAACCCCTCTAAAGAATAATTCTTCTCCAAAAGCTGGTATTAACGCAATTAAAAATAAATTAAAAAACAAGTCGGAAGCAGAGTTCATAGTTAGAAAAAGGGTAGTTAGTTCTAAAGCTCTTTGCTCCATATTCTCTAAGTTTTGAATGATTAAAGGTATATAATCTGAAACTAAGTACAACAATTTGGTATTTATCTGCATACAATACACCACAAAGGGTTGTATAAAAATCATAATTAAAAATACCAACAATAAATTCTGTCTTTTAAATTTATTTTTAAATCCGAATATATTGATTGTGTTAACTCTTGATAAATATGAAAAAAATAAAGGAGGAATAATAAAAATAAAGACAGATACAATCAGTTGCATCATTTTTAATGTAAAAACATTTGATGGTTTATACATTTCTGATTCAGGAGGAGAGATAATTGAAGACAACAAAACTCCAAGAAAAGAAGACAAGAATACTATACAAATAAATATAAATAACTTATAAGAAGAAGATTTATCTTGGAAGATTCCTTTAAGGTTCATAAGCTTTACTATTTTTGTGAAAATATGGCAGTAAAAATAGGAAATATAGATTTAGGAGAGTTCCCCCTTCTGTTAGCTCCAATGGAAGATGTTAGCGACCCTCCATTTCGTGCTCTTTGCAAGAAACATGGTGCAGATTTAATGTTTACAGAATTTATTTCCTCAGAAGGTTTAATTAGAGATGCGGACAAAAGTACTCAGAAGTTGGATATTTATGATTTTGAACGACCTATTGGAATTCAAATTTTCGGAAATAATATTGATAGCATGATGGAAGCTACAAGAATTTGCGAAAGAGTCAAGCCTGAAATTATTGATATAAATTATGGTTGTCCTGTCAAGAAAGTTGCAAATAAAGGGGCGGGAGCAGGAATTCTTAGGGACATTCCGAAAATGGTAGAAATGACTAAACAAATTGTAAACTCTACAAAATTACCTGTAACAGTAAAAACCAGATTAGGATGGGATGACAACACGAAATATATTGTAGAAGTAGCTGAAAGATTACAAGATGTTGGGATACAAGCAATTTCTATACATGGAAGAACTAGAAAACAGATGTATAAAGGTTCTGCAGACTGGACTCTGATAAAAGCAGTAAAAGATAACCCCAGAATTAATATTCCTGTTTTTGGAAATGGTGATATTGATAGCCCAGAAAAAGCAAAACTAATGAGAGATGAATTTGGTTTGGACGGAGCAATGATTGGTAGAGCCTCTATTGGTAACCCTTGGATTTTTAATGAAATAAAACATTTCTTAAAAACCGGAAAACATATAGATAGACCAACAATGATAGAAAGAGTTGAAGCCTGTAAACAACACCTTAATCACTCCATTGAGTGGAAAGGAAAGGTATTAGGTATTGCTGAAATGAAAAGGCATTATACCAATTACTTTAAAGGGATAATAGACTTTAAACCCTATAGAATAAAAATGGTAACCTCTGATACAAAAGAAGAAATACAAGAGACTTTAGATGAAGTTGCAGTAAAATTTAAGAATTATGAATTTAATTCAAAATAAATTTGTCTGTTAATACTTTTGATGGATAATAAGAAGCAATCAATCCAATAATAATTACAGTTATCTCTACTATCAGTACATCTATTACATCTATTTTTACAGGGTAATTATTTACCACAAAATTTCCTTCCATAGTAATCAAGCCAAATTGTTGTTGTAACACTGCAAATAAGACTCCAATAACAATACCTATACAACTTCCTAACAGTACCCCCAAAAAACCTTTTATAAAAAAGATATTTCTTATCTGATTCTTAGAACTTCCTAAATTCCAGAAGGTTTTAATATCATCTTTTTTATCAATCATAAGCATACTTAAAGAACTAATAATATTAAAACTTGAAAGTATCATAATAAAAGTAAGGATAATAAACACAGCTAATTTTTCAGAGCGCAATAATTTATACAAAAAGTCATGTTGTTCCAATCTTGTTTTTACAACAAACCCCTCTCCTATCAATTGTTCTAAATCATTTTTTATTTCTTGCATTTTTTCAGGATCAGACAAACAGATTTCTAGATCTGAAGACTCTCCTTCTCTATCTAACATCTTCTGCACACGTGATAGTGGAGCTAAAACGTATTTATTGTCGTATTCTGATTGTACAGAAAAAATACCCAAAGGAGTAAATGCTGTTCTAGTTATATCGGAGCTATTTTTTATGTATTTTGAATTTTTATTAGGTACAGTTACAACTAATTGACTATTGATATTATGTATGTCTATTGAAAGATTATAAGAAACTCCAGCTCCTAATACCAGTACATTTTTATTTCTGTAAAAATTATTGTCAAAATATTCTCCAATTTTAAGAACGCTATCTATATTTACTAATTGAGAATAATTTGAATCCACTCCTTTTACATCTACAATCTGTTCGTTCCCATTATTGTCTATAAATACTTTTTCTTCGAGAACAAAAGAGTAATTTTCTACTCCTTTCATTTTCATTAATTTATCCTCTACATCTTTTATGAAAAAAGTTTTTCCTTTTGTTGCACCAACCTTGATGTGAGGATCAAATGAATTATACATATCCAAAACAATGCCTTCAAAACCATTAAAAACTGAAAGTACTATTACTAATGCAGCTGTTCCTATTGCCACTCCTAATAAAGATATATAGGAAATAATATTTACTATACTTTTATTCTTTTTAGTAAACAGGTATCGTTTTGCTATAAAAAAAGCGAATTTCATTTTTTAGAAATTATTTCTTTAGTAATCTATCAATCTCTTCAGCATATTCTGCAGAATCATCCAAGTAGAAAATCAATTCTGGAACAATCCTTAACTGATTTCTGCAACTATTAGCCAGTAAAGTTCTAAAAACCTTTTTATTATCGTTTAAAATTAAAAGAGCTTCTTCAGGATTTTTGACAGGGAAGATACTTAAATAAGATTTAGCAACAGATAAATCAGGAGACACCCTGACTCCTGTTACCGTTACTAAAATTTTTCCTAAAAACTGACGGGTCTCCTTCTGAAAAATTATTGATAATTCCTTCTGAATCAATTTTGATACTTTCTTTTGTCGTGTAGTTTCCATACTGCAAAGATAGCTTTTCTATTTTCTTATCCTTACATTTGCACAGATGAAAGATTTTTTTAGAATATTAAAATATGCTAAACGGTATTATATATATGCTATTTTAAATATAGTTTTTAATATTCTTACCGTCTTTTTTTCTTTAGTATCTCTTACAATGGCAATTCCTTTTTTGGGATTACTTTTTGGAACAATTGAAGTGGAAAATATACAACCCGATAGTTTTTCTTTAACTCCCGAATCTATTAAAGATCATTTTTATTTTGAAATAAATACCATAATAGAATCAGGAGAAAAATTAGATGCACTATTTTTTATATGCGCATTAATACTTATTACTTTCTTCTTCAGAAATCTTTTTAGATACCTTTCATTGTATTTTTTAACGCCTATAAGAAATGGCGTAGTTCATGATTTAAGAACTAATCTTCATAAAAAAGTTATTTCGTTACCAATTGGTTTTTTTACTGAAAAGAGAAGAGGAGATATTACATCAAGAATGACTACTGATTTAGTAGAAATTGAATGGTCTATTATGAGTTCCTTAGAAATGATTTTTCGGGACCCATTACAAATAATAATATATTTAATAACTCTTATTATACTAAGCCCTCAATTAACTTTGTTTGTTATTTTACTTTTTCCTATTACAGGTTTTATAATAGCTAAAATTGGTAAAAGTCTAAAAAAATCTTCAGAAAAAAGTCAAGGAAAAATGGGTGATATTTTATCTGTATTAGATGAAAATATAGGTGGATTAAAAGTAATTAAGTTGTTTAACTCAGAAAAAAATGCTCACAACAAGTTTAATAGAGAAAGTAAAAAATATCAATCATTAATGACCTCTTTACTCCGTAAGAAAGATATGTCCTCTCCTATGAGTGAATTCCTAAGTACTATAATAATGGTTATAGTAATGTGGTTTGGAGGAAAATTAGTTTTAGGTGGAGATTCTCTTTTAAGCGCAGAAGAATTTATTGGGTATATATTAATATTCTCACAAATAATTCCTCCAGCAAAATCATTCACTACTGCCTACTACAGATTACAAAAAGGAGCAGCTGCATCTGCTAGAGTATATAAATTGATGGATACTGAAAACAATATAACTGATGCCGAAAATCCTATTTCTATAAACAAAATAGCAAAAAAGGTCAGTATAAATAATGTGAGTTTTCGGTATGAGAATACTACAATTATTAATAAAATTAGTTTTAGTATTAGTAAGGGGAAAACAATTGCTATTGTAGGAAAATCTGGTAGTGGTAAGTCTACTATAGCAGATTTGTGTGCTCGTTTTTATGATATAAATGAAGGGGAAATCTGTATTGATAACACCAATATAAAAGATATAAAAATATCAGATTTACGACAATTAATGGGAGTTGTCTCTCAAGAATCTATACTGTTTAACGACACTATTTATAACAATATTTTGATAGGTAATCCTAAAGCGAGTAAAGAGGAAGTAATTGAAGCCTCACAAATAGCAAATGCTGAAGAATTTATCTTAGAATCTGAGCTTGGATATGATACAAATATTGGTGAAAAAGGAGATAAACTTTCTGGAGGTCAGAAGCAAAGAATTAGTATTGCACGTGCAATTCTTAAGAATCCTGATTTTTTAATTTTAGATGAAGCGACATCTTCCTTAGATACTCAATCTGAGAAATTAGTCCAAAATGCTCTTTCTAATTTAATGAAAGAAAGAACAACATTAGTGATAGCTCACAGGTTGTCTACTATAAAAGATGCAGATGAGATTATTGTTTTACATAAAGGGAGAATCGTAGAAAGAGGAAACCACACAGAGCTTGTAAAGCTTGGAGGCCATTATAAACAACTAATAGATTTACAGAATATATCCTAATATAAGAAATTATTATATGGATATCTTTTTATATGTAACTGCTTTATTCTTTCATATAGCAAGGATCTTAATTCTACAAAATGAGTTTTATTTAATGCCGAAATAAATATTGCATCATTGTTGGATTTAGCCATCCAAGTTTGTTTCAAGTCTTCTAACGAAATATTTTCTTTAGTCATCGGAGTTAGATCATCTTCGGCCTTTGCAGTAAATGTATATTTGTCAATCTTATTAAAAATAATCAAGGAAGGAATATCCGAAGCTCCAATCTCTGCTATTGTTCTTTCAACTACGTCTATATGATCTTCAAATGAAGCGTTTGAAATATCTACTACATGTAATAATAAATCAGATTCTCTAACCTCATCTAGAGTTGTCTTAAAGGATTCTACAAGTTGATGTGGGAGCTTTCGGATAAATCCAACAGTATCCGCAAGTAAAAAAGGAAGGTTTTGAAAAACTACTTTTCTTACAGTTGTATCAAGTGTAGCAAATAACTTGTTTTCCGCAAATATATCTGACTTACTCAAACTATTCATTAAAGTAGATTTCCCAGCATTAGTATAACCAACTAAAGCAACTCTAATTAAGTGCTCTCTCCTTTGTCTTTGGGTAAATCCTTGCTTGTCAATCTTTACCATTTTCTTTTTTAAGAGAGATATCTTATCTTTAATAATTCTTCTATCTGTTTCGATTTGTGTTTCTCCAGGACCTCTCATACCAATACCACCTTTTTGTCTTTCTAAGTGAGTCCACATTCGGGTTAACCGCGGTAAGAGGTATTGATATTGAGCTAATTCTACCTGAGTACGAGCTTTTGCCGTTTGCGCTCGGGAGGCAAAAATATCAAGAATCAAGTTGCTTCTATCTAATATCTTACATTTATAAATTCTCTCAATGTTTCGTAACTGAGAAGGAGAAAGCTCATCATCAAAAATTATGATATCAATTTCATTGGCTTCTACAAACTCACAAACCTCTTCTGTTTTTCCTTTCCCTAAAAAAGTTTTATTATCCGGATGTGGTAATTTCTGAGTAAATTGTTTTACAGTTTTAGCTCCAGCTGTTCTGGCCAAAAAATCTAACTCTAATAAATATTCTTCAACAAGTTCTAGGGTTACTTCTGGGGTAATTAAACCTATTAGGATCGCTTTCTCTTGCAATTAATTTTATTTCCTTCTTGCTTGTACAAAGCTTTTTACAAATGTTATCATTGCAATTACTGATGTTAAAATCATTAAGGATGTTCTAACAATACCAAGAGTTCTACCCTCTTCTATCGCAGAAATTAATGGTTTTGACGCGTTACCAGCAATAGCTATTAAGGTAATCAAAACAGCCAGATGAGCGATTATTTTATTATTATTTTTTACTCCTTTATGAAATAATAATAATATGACTCCCAAAAATAGAGGAATCAAAGCTGTTATTGATTGCTCTGGCTTTTCAGCTGTCGCTTCAAAAGTAAGGTAAGCCCAAATTGGCATTAAAATTAATGTTAAACTATTGATTAGATTAGCCTGATATGTTTTCATCATTTTTTTTTTACAAAATTATTAAAAATTAATTTACCAATTAAAAATTGGCTTACCAATTAAATATGGTATCAAAATATATATAATGGAATCTCTGATTAAATAAAACATGAAAAAATAGAAAACAAACTTCCACCCCTTCTCTTTAATAAGACCTTTAAAACCAGATTTTCTATATATCTGTAAGCTATCAGAAATAAATTTGGGGGTTATTAATGAAAGAAAATTTTTCATGTTTTTTTAATATGATGCAAAGAAACAAAATTTAGTTTGTTAAAAATTGGTAAATTGCGCCTTTAATATTTAAAATATGAAGTTTATAAAAATTATACTTTTACTAGTAATAATACCACCCGCATTCGCTCAAGAGAGTTTCCCGGAAAACGGAGTGAAATCTACTTTTGCACCTATTTATGCTTTTACAAATGCACATTTAATTGTTTCTCCTGACAAAAAATTTAGAAATGGAACTCTTTTAATTCAGGAGGATAAAATACTTGCAGTCGATAGTATTGTTTCAATTCCAGAAGGGGCAATTATTAAAGATGTGAAAGGAGATTATATATATCCTTCTTTTATTGATTTATATTCAGATTATGGATTAATAAAACCACCAAAAGGAGAATATGTTTATCGTCCCCAATATGACAGTAAAAAAGAAGGGGCATATCATTGGAATGAATCAATTCACCCAGAAATAAATGCAGTGGATCGATTTACATATAACGAAAAACAAACTGAAAATTATTTGAAATCTGGTTTTGGAGTAGTATTAACACACCAACAAGACGGAATATCTAGAGGAACAGGGTGCTTAGTTTCGTTATCTAATGAGAAGGAACAAAACAGTATCCTTTCTGAAAAAGCTGCTTCATTTTTTTCATTTAACAAGGGAGTCTCTAGGCAGAGATATCCAACTTCTCTGATGGGAAGCGTAGCTCTTTTAAAACAACTTTTTTTAGATGCTTACTGGCATAAGAATAATAATAAAACAACTAATTTATCTTTCAATGCATTTAATGAGCAAATGGATCTTCCTCATGTTTTTGAATCTAATTTAGTAACAGACTATAGTAGGATTTATAAAATATCAGATGAGTTTGAGATTGATTTTATTGTAAAAGGAAATGGAAAAGAATATCAAAGAATTGAAGAATTGAAATCTTATAATTTTTCAATAATATTACCTTTAAATTACCCTTTAAAATATGAAATTAAAAACCCTCAAGAAAGTGATATAATTACACTCTCCAAATTAAAGCATTGGGAAACAGCTCCTTTTAACTCCAGGATTTTATCTGAGAATTCTATAAAATTTTGTTTCACAATGTCTGATTTAGAAGATCATAGAGATTTTATAAAAAACCTTAGAACAACAATTGAAAAAGGTCTTTCCAAAGAAGATGCTTTACGCGCACTAACCATTAACCCAGCAGAATTGGTTGGAGGCGAAAACATACTAGGAACTCTTGAAAAAGGAAAAAAAGCAAACTTCATTATCTGCAGTTCTGACATTTTTGAAGATGGAAAAATTTATGAAAATTGGACAAGTGGAAGACAAAATATTATAAATATAAAAGACGATATTGATATTAGAGGACACTATACTTTTAAATCTGAAAATGAAACTAAAAACATTTTTATATCTGGATCTATTGATAAACCAAAAATGGTAGAGATAATCTCAGATACAATATCAGTATCTTATGAGGTTACTAAAGATGACAATAACATAGTTTTTAATACAAAAAACATATCCAAAAGAGCTTCAGCGGATTTTATAGATGGATTGTTCAAAGGTAAATATCAAAATTTGAATGGGGAAAATATTGAATTTACCATGTCTAGAGATTCGTTAATAACAGAAAAGAAAAAGGATTTTAAAATAGAATATGACACTATTATTCCTGCAATTTGGACTCCAAATAAATCTTATGGAAATGCATATGAAATAGTATCAGTTCCAACTATTATTAAGCATGCAACTATTTGGACTAATGAAGAAGAAGGAATTTTAGAAAATACAGATATAGCAATCAATGATGGAAAAATTATTGCTATTGGGAAAGATCTTACGATAGAGATGGTATTTCCAAAATCAAAAATTCAAGTACAAATTATTGATGGTTCAAACAAACATATTACCTGTGGAATTATTGATGAACATTCTCACATTGCTATCAGTAGAGGAGTTAATGAGAGCAGTCAATCAGTAACCGCGGAAGTAAGTATTGGAGATGTAATCAATCCAAATGATCATAATATTTATCGTCAGTTATCTGGGGGAGTTACCGCAGTTCAGTTATTACACGGATCTGCTAATCCTATTGGTGGTCAGTCAGCACTTATTAAATTAAGATGGGGGAGTTCTGCAGAAGAAATGAAAATAAAGGGTGCGGACGGTTTTATTAAATTTGCTCTGGGTGAAAATGTAAAACAATCTAATTGGGGTAATTTTAACACTATTCGTTTCCCTCAAACCAGAATGGGGGTAGAACAAGTTTTTTATGACGCGTTTTACAGAGCAAGAGCATATCAAGACGCTTGGGATAAATATAATAGTCTCCTTATCTTTAAGAAAAGAAAAACTTCTCCTCCAAGAGAAGATTTAGAATTAAATGCTTTAGTCGAAATCTTAAACTCTAAGAGATTCATTACCTGTCATTCTTATGTTCAGTCTGAAATAAATATGTTGATGCATGTTGCTGATTCAATGGGTTTTACCATTAATACCTTTACTCATATTTTAGAAGGGTATAAACTTACTAACGAGTTAAAAGAACATGAAGCGGGAGCGAGCACCTTCTCTGATTGGTGGGCCTATAAGTTTGAAGTAAATGACGCTATACCATATAATGCTACTATCCTCAATAATAAAGGAGTAGTAACTGCAATCAATTCGGATGACGCAGAAATGGGAAGAAGATTAAATCAGGAAGCTGCAAAAGCGGTAAAATATGGGGGGACTTCCGAAGAAGACGCGTGGAAAATGGTAACATTAAATCCTGCAAAACTTCTTCATCTTGATGATAAAATGGGAAGTATAAAAATTGGAAAAGATGCAGATATAGTTATATGGGATGGACATCCTCTTTCTGTATATACTAAGGCGGAAAAAACTTATGTAGATGGAAGATTATTATTTGATAAAGAAAAAAATGAGAAACTAATGGAAAGGGATATTAAAGAAAAAATGAGAATTATTAATAAAATGATTAATGGGAATACTGATCAAAAATCTCAAAAAGTAGAATTTGTAGAGGAAAAATATTATCACTGCAATACAATTGAAGGAGAGGGTCATACAGGAAAACACATTTGTCACTAAATATAAATTTAAGACTATGAATCAAAATTTAATATATGTAGTATTTATGTTCTGTTTTTCCTTAGGTATTTCAGCACAAAAATCAATATTATATTTGGGTGGAATTGCTCATTTAGGAACTGGGGAAAGAATAGAGAATTCTGTAATTGTTGTAAAAAATGGAAAGTTTGACATTGTTGCAGATGCTAATAGAATCAGGATAGATCCTACCGCTTTCGATACGATTATAAAAATATATGGCAAACATGTTTATCCCGCATTTATTTCTCCAAATAATACTTTAGGTATGACAGAAATTGATGCGGTTAGAGCAACTAAAGATTTTGATGAGGTAGGTAAGTTTAATCCAAATGTTCGATCTTTAATTGCATATAATACCGACTCTAAGATCTTAAAAACAGTTAGGACTAATGGCGTGCTAATAACTCAAGCTACTCCTAGAGGAGGAATAATTTCTGGATCATCATCTGTTATGTTTTTAGATGGGTGGAATTGGGAGGACGCTCAATTAAGAGCGGATGATGGGATCCATTTGAATTGGCCATCAGCTTACTATACTTCTGGATGGTGGGCACAACCCGGAAGTACATCAAAAAATAAGGACTATAAAAAAGGGGTTGAAGAGATAAAAAAATATTTTGAAATAGCACAATCTTATTATCAACATAATACAGAGATAGACATTGAATTAGAGGCAATGAAGGGTCTCTTTAACGGCACAAAAAATCTATATGTAAATGCAGGATATCCAAATGAAATTAGAGAATCTATCCGATATTTTAAAAGTGTTGGAGTAAAAAATGTAGTAATTGTAGGAGCAAAAGGAGCATTAAATGCTCTACCAACCCTAAGAGAATTTAATGTTCCTATAATATTAAAAAGAGTACATTCTTTGCCATCAAATGAAGATGCTCCTATTGATGAATATTTTAGTTTACCAAGGAAATTACAAGATGAAGGAATTTTATTCTGTTTTGCCTACAATGGAGATATGGAAGCTATGGGAACAAGAAACCTTCCATTTACTGCAGGAACGGCGGTAGCCTATGGATTAGAGTATGAGCATGCTATTGCCGCCTTAAGCTTAAATACATCTATTATTTTTGGGATCGAAAAAAACTCTGGGAGTATTGCAACAGGAAAAGATGCTACATTTTTTATTAGTACTGGAGATGCCTTGGATATGATTGGGAACAATGTAGAGCAAGCTTTTATAAAAGGAAATATTGTGGATTTAAACAACCACCAAAAAGAGCTCTATGAAAAATATAAGAATAGATAATTTTTTATGTTTGAATTAATTAATTTTCCCCCAAATCAGTTTCTTCCCAAATCCAATTTGATTATTTGTCATTTTTATAAATTTTAATTTCATTTTCCATAAATGGAGCTGCATCCTTTCTGCATAAGGGAAGGTATCTACATATAACTTTTTGGCGATGTTCAGTTCTTCTCCATTCAATTCCGAGACAGTGCCTAATAATTGAACTCCTTGTATTTTTTCAATCGCTTTAGTTTCTAAATGTATAGCTCCAGCAACATTTGGATTCTGTATGAATTCTTTTACATGTTTTGTTGATATATCAGAAGAAAATATTAAGAAATTATTTTGATCATTATACACATAATAAACATTACAACAATAGGATAAGTTATTAGAAGAAGTAGCCAAAGTAAGCACATGATGATCTTTAATAAATTTAACTATTCTTTTATCCATTTCAGTATCCGATATTCTGTCTTACTCTTTGTAACACCTCTTGGGCAATAAACCTTGCTTTTTTAGCTCCTTTTGAAAGTTCTAAATCTAGAATATCTTTATTTTCCATAAGATAATTAAACTTCTCTCTTTCTTCATTAAATTTATCGCAAATGAGTTCAAAAAGTTCCTGTTTAGCATGGCCATAACCAAAATTTCCCAATTCATACCTTCTCTTTAACTCAGAGGTTTGTTTCTCTGAAGCTATTAATTTATAAATCTTAAATACATTACAATTTTCAGCATCTTTCGGGTCTTCTAATGCTGTAGAATCTGTTTGAATTCCCATGATTTGCTTCCTTAACTTTTTATCTGGGAGAAAAATATCAATAAAATTATCGTAAGATTTAGACATCTTTTGACCATCTGTTCCAGGTATAATCATAACTCTTTCATCTACTTTTGTTTCAGGAAGGACAAAAGAATTAGGGAATTTATGATTAAATCTACTTGCAATATCTCGAGTAATTTCCAAATGTTGTACCTGGTCTTTCCCAACTGGGACTATTTCCGCATCATACAATAATATGTCGGCAGCCATAAGTACAGGATAGGTAAATAATCCTGTATTAACTTCTGACAATCTATCTGATTTATCTTTAAATGAATGAGCCAACAGTAACCTCTGATAAGGAGTAAAACAATTTAAATACCACGTGAGTTCTGTTACTTCTGAAACATCCGATTGTCTATAAAATAAATTTTTTGTCGTATCAAATCCAAAAGCAATCCAAGCTGCAGCAGTGGCATAAGTATTGTTTCTTAATACATCCGCATTTCTTATTGTAGTAAATGAATGTAAATCAGCTATAAAAAATAGACTTTCACTATCTTTTTGTTTAGATAACTCAATTGCAGGAATAATAGCTCCTAATAAATTTCCTAGATGAGGAGTTCCTGTGCTTTGTATTCCTGTAAGTATTCTGGCCATTTATTTTAAAATTTGATGCTGTAAAAATAGGATTTTTATCTTTGCCTAATGAAATGGATAAGATATCTTTTTAGTTCTATTTGGAGGTTATGGTTTTTAATTTCATTTATAATTGCATTTATAGTTTTTATTCCTACTTTATTTTTCTTCACAGCTATTGTCAAAAATAACTTGGTTGTAAATTATCTTACAAAATATTGGTCTGGAATGTTTATGATCATGTCAGGTGTATTTTGGACAGTTGAATTTGAAGAAAAGTTAGACCCTAAAAGAAAATATATATTTTGTCCAAACCATGCTTCTACTTTAGATATTCCATTAGTAACTGCCGCGATACCGTTACCAATGCTATTTATGGGGAAAAAAGAATTAGTTTCTATCCCATTATTTGGATATTTCTATAGAAAGAATTCAATAATTGTTGATAGAAGTAAAATCAGAGATAGTTATGCTGCATTTTTAAAAGCGGGAGAAAAACTAGATAAAGGATTAAATGTTTGTATTTTCCCGGAAGGAGGTATTCCTCCGGCAAAAATATTTTTAAAGAAATTTAAGAATGGTCCATTTAAACTAGCGGTAGAAAAGGACATCTTTATAGTCCCTATTACCCTATTAGATAATAAAAAGAACTTTCCTCAAGAATATTATAGAGGATATCCTGGTATTGTTAGAGTAAAAGTGCACAAACCAATAAAAGCAAATACAGAAGATAAAAATGCTGTAGAAAGTTTGAATACTTCAGCATACAATACTATTTTTGAACAATTAAAAATTTATGGAAGTTAATAACAAACTTATACAAGATATTGCTAAGCTTTCCAAGCTACAATTTGATGATTTTTCTAATGAAAAAATGATAGAGGATTTTAAAAAAATTCTTGCTTTTGTAGATAAATTAACTGAGTTAGATACAGAAGGTATAGAACCTTTAATTTATTTAAGTGATGAAGAAAATGTATTACGATCTGATGAGGTTGCTATGTCTACTTCTCAAGAAGATGCTCTTAAAAATGCTCCCCAAAAAGATTCAGACTACTTTAAAGTCCCAACGGTTTTAAAAAAATAAATGAATAAAAAAAGATTTACGGTAACTTCCGCCTTACCATATGCAAATGGACCTTTACATATTGGCCATATTGCAGGAGCATATCTTCCAGCAGATATATTTGTGAGATATCAAAAATTGAAAGGGAACGATGTTGTTTTTATTTGCGGTTCTGATGAACATGGAGCAGCCATAACATTAAGAGCTAAAAAAGATGGTGTTACCGCTAAGGAAATCGTAGACAAATATCATAAAATTAATAAACAAGCTTTTAAAGATTTTGGAATTAGTTTTAGTATCTATCACAGAACAAGCTCAGATTTACATCATGAAACTGCCAAAGAAATTTTTATAAATTTAAAAAACAATAATAGATTGACTAAAAAAGTTAGTCAGCAATTTTATGATGAAGAGAATAAACAATTTCTTGCGGATAGATATATTACAGGGATTTGTCCCAAATGTGGCCATGATCATGCATATGGAGATCAATGTGAAAAATGTGGTAGCACTTTAAGTCCTGATGAACTAATTAACCCTAAATCTACACTAAGCGGAAATAGTCCTATAAAAAAAGAAACTTCTCATTGGTATCTACCGATGCAAGATCATGAAAATTGGCTTAAAGACTGGATAGAAAATGGTCTTCTTGATGGCGAGAATCATCATGATCCTAAAAATTGGAAAAATCAAGTTTTAGGACAATGTAAATCCTGGATTGATGGAGGGCTTAAAGAAAGAGCTATGACTAGAGATTTAGATTGGGGAGTAGAGGTTCCTTTAGAAGGTGAAGAGGGAAAGGTTTTGTATGTATGGATGGATGCTCCAATTGGATATATTTCTGCGACAAAAAAATGGGCTAAGGATAACGATAAAAACTGGGAGGATTATTGGAAAAATGATTCTTCTGAACTAATACATTTTATTGGGAAAGATAATATAGTTTTTCATTGTATTATATTTCCAATTATATTAAAACTAAATAAAAATTTTAACCTACCAACCAATGTTCCTGCAAATGAGTTTTTAAATCTGGAAGGGGAAAAGTTATCCACTTCCAGAAATTGGGCTATTTGGCTTCATGAATACCTAGAAGAATTTAAAGGGCAGGAGGATTCTCTTAGATATTCCTTATGTGCTACAGCCCCCGAAAGCAAAGATACCGACTTTACTTGGTCAGATTTTCAGGCAAGAAACAATAATGAATTAGTTGCTATTTATGGTAACTTTATAAATAGGGTGGTGGTTTTAACTAATAAGTATTGGGATGGAGTTATTCCGGAACAATGTGCTTTAAATGAATATGATAAGGAAGTTCTTGAAAGCTTATCCAAGTATCCACAACTTATTGGGTCGTCAATAGAAAAATATAGATTTAGAGAAGCTTTACACGAATTAATGAATTTAGCAAGATTGGGTAATAAATATTTGGCAGATACTGAACCTTGGAAACTGAAGAAAACAGATGAAAATAGAACAAAAACAATTATGAATATTGCTCTACAAGTAGCAGCTTCATTATCTATTTTGTCAGAACCGTTTCTACCTTTCTCATCAAACACATTAAAAGAAATGTTGAATATTTCAGATTTATGTTGGGAGGATGCAAGAAAACAGAATTTGCATGCGGGAACATCAATTGATAAAGCTAATTTACTTTTTGCTAAGATTGAAGATGAAACTATTGAAAAGCAGATTTTAAAATTAAAATCGTAATATTTTTAATGCTTTCATATCAATTAACATTATATTAGCTTTAAATTATTTAAATATGAAAAAACTATTTTTTATTACTTTATCATTACTTGTTTCATATTCTGTTTTTTCGCAATGTAATGGGAGATATGAAACAGAAATATTTACTAATGTAAATAAAACAACTGTGAACTACTCGGACGTGTTTATTGACTTAGAACATGAAATGGATATTTATATGCCCGAAGGTGATACAGAAACAAATAGGCCGGTAATTATATACATGCACGGAGGATCTTTTTATTTAGGAGATAAAAGTATGACTGATTGTGTTGATTTTTGTGAATCTTTTGCTAGAAGAGGTTATGTTTGTGCGTCAATTAATTACAGATTATCTAACATGTTTTCTTTTTTATTAAGTCAAGATGTTCAACTAGAAACAGTTTTAAAAGCAGTTTCAGATGCAAAGGCTGCTGTACGATTTTTCAGAAAAGACGTGGCTGAAAATGGCAATACATATGCAATAGATCCAGAGACAATTTTTGCCGGAGGATATTCTGCTGGGGCTGTTATAGCAATTCACCAAGGTTTTATAAGTGATATCACTGAATTACCCGCAAATATTCAAAATCTTGCTGGTTCAATTGGAGGAACAATTGAGGGAAATTCAGGAAATAATGGTTATTCTTCTGAAATTTCAGGTGTTATTAGTTTAGCTGGTGGAATACATGATTTTACATGGATTAATTCAAATGAATCTCCAATTGTTAGTGCTCAAGGAACTAATGATAATACTGTTAATTATTATTGTGCTCCTGCGTTAAATAATCCTGCTGTTGTTAATTTATGTGGAGCAGGAGAAATTCATCCGCAAGCTGATTTAGTTAACCTTCATAATGATAAACTAATTTTTGATGGAGAGGGTCATAGTTGGGCTGCTAGTGGCAATTCTAATTCTCAATTTACACAATCTCTTGATTTCTTTAGTGACTTTCTTTTCCCATTATTGCCATGTAATAACATAAGTTCAGACTTAGTGGTTAGTGACAACAAAAAATTAGTAAAAGTTGTGGATGTTTTAGGCAGAGAAGTAAATGAAACAAAAAATACTATACTCTTTTATATATACAGCAATGGAGAAGTGGTAAAAAAAAGTGACCTATATTAATTCTATTATTTATCTTTTTCGAAAATAACTGACAACAAACAAAAAGCTGGAAAGTTAGGAGAAGATATTAAGTGTCCAACACTTAATAAATGGATTTTAACAATATCTTTG
>CEVR01081871.1_pt1 | contig 26040 bp, 13 predicted proteins | sample 356541 | NCBI WGS metagenome assembly CEVR01 (sample SAMEA2623734, study PRJEB7988) | marine metagenome | isolation source: saline water (ENVO:00002010), including
ATTTAGAGATCGTGCGAGATGCCCCAAAAGACTAACCTGAACGTAGCACCGTTCTACGACGATTTTGACCAGGACAAAAATTTCTACAAAGTTTTATTCCGTCCTGGGTACTCTATTCAGGCGAGGGAATTAACTCAGTTACAATCTATTTTACAAAATCAGATTGAACAGTTTGGTAAGTACGCTTTCAAACAAGGCGAACTTGTTATTCCTGGTGAGGTGGGTTTAAACACCAAACTTAATTTTGTTAAATTATCATCTGTATCAGAAATTCCTGTCAATCAAGACGGTCAAATCGTATACAAGAAATACGACGTAAGCGGTCTTAAAGATCAAACACTTAGAGGATTAACCTCTGGTGTAGTTGCAACTGTTGTGGAAGCATATACGGCGTCTGAGACTGCTTCTGATGTAATATATGTCAACTATACTAATAGTGGTGATGCAGGAAACGAAGAGACTTTTAGACAAGGTGAAACCCTAGAAGTAGTAGACGGGGTTAATGCACCTTTATTAGTTGTTGGAACTGATGGAAGTGTTCTTCCAACTAGTATTGAAGTTACCAATCCAGACACTTTTGAAACTACATCTCTAGAAAGTCCCGCTATGGGATATGCTTCTGCTGTAAAAGTAGAAGAAGGAATTTATTTTGTCAATGGTTATTTTGTTAAGAACGATTCTCAATTACTAGTCATTGATCGTTATTATAATAAACCATCTGCAAAAATTGGTTTTAAGATTACTGAAGACATCTCAACTCCTGAAGAAGATGAGTCTTTATATGATAATGCTATCGGGTCTAATAATTATACTGCTCCTGGTGCCCATAGATTACAGATTAAGTTAAATCTAGTAAATTATTCTTTATCTCAGATTACAGATAAGAATTTTATTCAACTTTTAGCAGTTCGTCTAGGATCTGTACAAAGTATTGTATCTCAAACTGATTATAACTTATTAGAGCAGACTCTTGCAAGAAGAACATATGATGAGTCTGGAGATTATGTAGTTGATAATTTCTCATTAGATGTTCGTGAATATTATCAGGAAGGTGGTAATCTAGGTGTTTATGGTCAAGATGAATTTGGTTTAGTTAATGGTCTTGAGTTACAATCAGCAAAAGAAAAGTTAGTTGCTAGTATTGGACCAGGAAAAGCATATATTAAAGGATATGAAATTGTCAATAAAGAGACAAAGTATATTACTGTTAATAAAGCAAGAGAAACTTTAAACAGAGACGATATCAGACTTAAGACTAAAGGTCTTCCTACTTACAAAGTAACTAATACATTTGGAACAATTCCATTAAATGCTGAGGGTTCTGAATTAACTGCATATCCTAATGTATTCCTTTGTAGTAATTTTAATGACGGAAGTATTGGTTTAAACAATACTGAAGATGATAATGATTCAAAACAAACTTTAAGTCGCCGCGGCCAGTTCTTTGATGTAAATTCTGGTATTAAAACCATTTATATCAATGTTGATACATTCTATGCAAATACATTCTCAACTCTATCTGATGCTAATTTTGAATCAGTTTTGGGAACTTTATGGTTTGTTCAGACTAGAACTGATATCGGAGAACCATCTGTAGTTAATTCTGTAAAATCATTAGCATTTTCAAAAGTTAATAGAATTGAAGTAAACACAAGTTCAGGTGTAACATTCCTTGAACTTACTATTACTGGAAGAAAGGATTATCTAGATTCATACTTCTTAGAGTATGATACATCTTCTGGATCAAAATACAGAGAGCTTTACTTATCTGAGAATGATGCCATTAATGGTAATACTCCTTTTGGTACAATTGTTGATTATAACGAAACGATTACCCCTGTAATTGGTCTTGCTAAACCAAGTAATTTTACATTACTTGAAAGAGGAAGTGGATTTAATGAAGATTCTGATTCTGTAATTTCTAAAGGTAGATTGGAGAATGGAAGTGCTGTATATAATACGACATTTGGGTTATCTTATTTTGACCCACAATTCTTCACTAAGATTCTTCTTGATGATGTTATTATCGCAGACGGTAGATTTGCATCTGGTAAGTATGTCTATGGTTTAGAAAGTGGTGCCTATGGAGTTGTAGAAGGTCCATCTGATGGAATGTTTACCACAAATAAAATTTTGATGGTAAAAACTCTTTTTGGTAACTTTAAGTCAGGTGAAACTATTAGAGACGAAGACAACTTCTCAGTTAGAGTTGCAAAAGATAATACAATTTCTCACTTTGTTGTTAACAATAGAGGTTCTAATTATGTTGACGGTTCAAAGTTAAGAATTGATGGAGTTGAATACGATACTTCTAAGGTAGATTTAAATATTGCTAGTGGTTCTATTATCAGTGCCACAGTTTCTAATAGAGAATTATTTAATCAAGAATATGCAAAACCTCCTGTTATTACAGTAGTTCAAGGTTCTGGAGGTGGTAATCCAAATGCAGCTGTTATTACACCTATTCTTGTTAGAAATTCTGTAGTTACATACACACCACAAAATGTTAAGTCATTCTTCTGTCAGTATGGATCTGGAAATGCTAATAAATTTACTTCTGACGTAGAATTTAATAAGGAAAAATTTGCAGAAGTTACATCAATTACAGATTTCACTTTTAGTGGAGATCAAGGAAGAAAGTATATTGAGTGTAATGGATTTGGTGGAGATGCAACTAAGTTTGTTCAGCAAGGAGATTTAATTCAATTTGCTGATGAAGATTCAACGATTGTAAGAGCAATTGTACAATACTCCACAAAACCAGAAGGTGTTTCTAAGTCAAGAATTTATCTTGATAGATCTTTACCAAAAGGTGTAAGTAATGGTAGTGTTGTAAGGGTTCGTCCTTCTATTTCAAACTTTAATCAGGGAACATTACTTTATAAAACTGGTTCTAGTCAAGTAAGTTCTATTGTTGCAGATAGCGAAGATTCAAAAATTGCTTATTATCTAAGAAGAGATTTTGTTGCAACTGGAGTTGGTGGAGCGGGTGCCATTACATTTGCAGCTCAACTTCCATTCGGAACACAAAGATTCGTTTCTTTCTCTGAAAGTAATTTTCTTGTCACAATTCTAGATCCTGGCGATGCTCCAGATGTTGTAGAAGGTGATATTGTTTATATCACAGCAGATCAAGTATCAATTAAAGCTTCAACAGATTCTGCTAGTGGATTAACTTCAGGTAGTGTTACGTTGAATCTACCATCAACATATTTTGGAACTATTCCTACTGGTGGTCAATATCCAACACTAAAACTAACATCTACTTTAGAAGTAACTAAGGCAAAACCAAGATTAAAAACAGCAGTAGTCAATAAGAGAATTGTTATTGACTCTCCTGGAGATATGATAATTCCTCTCAGAGGTAGTGATTATGATTCTGAAAGTCTTACAGTTTATAGTTATGCTGATGTATACAAACTAAGATATGTTTATGAAGGTTCTTCTTCAGAACCTCCTGTTGTTGACAGAAATGGAAATCTTGTTAGTGGAATAGATGTAACTAATAGATTTACATTTGATGATGGTCAAAGAGATACTGTTTACGATCTTTCACGTATTGTTTTAAAACCAGGATTTGAATCTCCAGCTGGACAATTAGTAATTGCATTTGATTATTTTGAACATACTAAAGGAGATTTCTGTACAGTTGATTCTTATCTACATGAAGCTGGTGTAGGACAAGAAGAAATTCCATCATTCAACTCACCAACATTAGGTAAAATTTCTTTAAAAGACGTTCTTGATTATAGACCAAAGGTAGATAACGATTCTATTATTTCTGGTTTCCAAGATAATGCTTTATTATCTGCTGCCAATACTAGATCTTTCACTGGAACTGGTGGTGTTATTACAAGTACTCCTGCTCCAGATTCAAATTTAGAATTTACATTCTCATTTACTCAAACTCAATACCTTGATAGAATTGATGCTCTTTTCTTAGATAAGAAAGGACAATTTATTATCAAAGAAGGTAATTCTTCTCTTAACCCAACAAGACCTGATCTAATCAGTGATGCAGTACCTTTGTACTACATGTATGTTCCTGCATTTACTCAAAGTAGTAAAGATGTAAGAATTACTCCTGTTGACAATCGTCGTTACACAATGCGCGACATTGGCAAGTTGGAGAAACGTATTGAGCGTCTTGAATATTACACATTGTTAAGTGTTCTAGAGCAACAGGCATTAAACATGCAAATCATTGACTCTTCTGGTGTCAATAGATTTAAGAGCGGTTTCATTGTGGACAATTTTGAGACACATAAGATTGGTTCTTTAAGATCGCTTGATTACAAGTGCTCTATTGATACTCAGCAGTCTGTAATGAGACCTCAATCAAAAGAAGATTCATTCTCTTTAGTTGAAGTTAATCAAAGAAATGATCAGAGATCTATTTCTGGTTATGTTAAGAATGGTGATCGTGTTACTTTACCATTTACAGAAACAAAATTACTAGGTAATGAATCTGCTACAAAAACTATTAATCCAAATCCATTTGTTGTTCTCCAATATGTTGGTGATGCATTTATTGGACCTAATGTAGATTCTTGGTATGATACTAGTGTAGCACCATTGGTAAATGATAACAATACAAATTTATATTCAATTTTCTTAGCTAAGAATGAGTTGAGAGATGCATTCTCAAGCATTTACAATTCATATAAAGTTAATTGGTTAGGTGCTAGCAGATCATTCTTTAATATTAATTCTTTTGCAAACGTTAATAGTAATATCTCAGATTCTTCTGTAACTACTGCTTCAGTTGGAAGTTCTTCTAATATTAGTCCAGAAAATAATGAGATCGGAAAAGGTATTTCTACTAAAGGTGTAGGAAGTAATGTGGTATCTACTTCGCTATCATTCTTTGCTAGAAGCATTGTAGTTAAATTTAATATCAATAGGTTAAAACCAAATACAAATATCTCAGTCTTCATGGAAGGTAGAGATATTGCTAGATGGGTAAATCCTGATTTCAGATATACTGGTATTGCAGGTAATTCACTATCATCTTTTAATAGTCAAGTTAAGACTGATGATAATGGTAATGCTAGTGGTATTATTCTAGTTCCAGCTGGTCTTCCACCTAGAGAAAATGCAACATGGACTGGTGATATCAATACTGTTGTATATGACGAAGATGCAGATGAGATGAGATTTACAACTGGTGTAAAAACTATCAGATTTACATCCAGTGCTACTGATGCACCAAAAGATGAAGTTGATTCATATGCAGAAGTTAAGTTCTATGCAACTGGACTTCTCCCTGAAAATCCATCTTCTATTGTATCAACTACACCAGCATTCTTTAAATCAAATGAAGGAATTCAAACTACTGATAGTAATACTGAAAATCCAATTAAACCAAATCCATTAGCACAAACATTTACTGTAGAAGGATTTGATGGCGGTGTATTTGTAACCAGTGTAGATCTATTCTTCTCTAAGAAGAGTAGTACAATTCCATTGAGAGTATATCTAACTGATATTCAAAGTGGTAAACCAGGTAAAAATATTATTCCAGGAACTCAAAAGATTCTAAGTCCTGAAACTTATTTGAGAGTAGTTGCTAGTGAAACTTTAACTATTACTAGAGATGAAAAAGTAACTGGTTCTAAATCTAATGCATCTGGTCCTATTTCAAAAGTAATTGATAAGAATAATACAGAAGTTACTCCTTCAACAACAGGAGTATTTACTTTAACTAATGATCAGGTTTATACATTAGTTCTAAGTAATCATAATGGTAAATCATTCGTTCAAGATGAAAATCTTTCAATTCCATCTTTGACAGAATCTAACAATACAAATAACACAACATCAACTTTAAAAATTGCTAAAGATTCGGGAAGAGTTACTGATCTAAGAGTTAAGAACACTGGTTCTGATTATGATTCAGCAATTCTAACTATTGAAAGTCCACAACTACCAGGTGGTGGTAATTCAACTGCTACTGTAAGAGTTTCTGGTGGTAAAATTTACCACACTGAAATTGTACTTTCTGGATCTGAATATACAGAACCCCCTGCAGTTATTATTAATGGTACTGGAACTGGTAATGCTGGAGCTGAAATTGAGTCGTTTATTACAATTGACAGTCCTGCTGTTCGTATGGGTATTGCCATTGATGAAGATGGTGTAACTCAGTCAACTGTTGCAACTAATTTTAAATTTGATTATCCAATTTACTTAGAATCTGATACCGAATATTCTATAGTAGTAGAAACCGATTCAATTGATTATTTAATATGGGCATCTAAATTAGGTGAAACTGATATTGCTACTAGTACTACTGTTACTACTCAACCAGCATTAGGATCTCTATTTAAATCTCAGAATACAAATAATTGGACAGAAGATTTGTTTGAGGATGTTAAGTTCAAACTAAATCGTGCTGAGTTTGATACTAGCAGAACTGCATCTTTACTATTAACAAATAGTGACTTGGGATATGAAAAACTAGATCTAAACAGTATTGAAACTAATGCAGAATCAAATACTTCTGCTACTTCAAGTCTGTTTAAAAATAACAACTTTATTATTAAAGTAAATCATTCTGATAATGGATTTGATTCTGATAAAAAATCATATGTATTCTTCAAGAATTGTTTGGATGTTGGTGGAGTTGCTGCATCACAACTTAATAGTAGATTATATCAAGTAAGTAATACTGGTATAGATTACTATAACATTGTTTCTAGTAGCAGAGCTTCTTCAAATTCATTTGGTGGAGGAAGTTCTATTCTAGCATCATACAATAGAAAATTTGAAAAACTACATGCAATAGTTCCTTACTTATCTTTTGGATCTACTGATGTTAAGAGTTTCATTCAAACAACCAATGTCTCACCTGTAGACGATAACGTTAATACATTTACATCATATAGTCAAACTGGATATGAAAAAACATTTTTAAATGAAGATGTATTCTTTATCAATCAAAAGATGATTGCATCCAGAGTGAATGAAATTATTAATAATCTAGATAGATCTTTAACATATAAATTAGATTTCTCTAGTTCATCAACACACCTATCTCCAATTGTAGATTTATCTCGTGCTACTGTTAAGACTATTACTAATAGAGTAGAGAATGCAACTGGTTCAGAAGATAGATTTGGTAGAAGAAAGCAAATCCTAGAATTCTATCCTGTATATAATTTCATTGTTTCTGGAATTGATACTACATCAGAAGTAATTCAATCTGGTCAAACTATTGCTGGATCAACAACTAATGCTTCAGGTGAGATTATTAAAGTTGTAGGTACTGCAGTATTTGTTAAGTTAAAAACTACTAATGCATTTACTCCTGGTGAGCAAGTATCTTTCTCAAATCAAACTTTTGCTGGAACTACTACCGTAGCTCTTACAGGTGCTTCTAAAGTTGTATTCCAAATTCCTAATATAACCGTTCCACCAACATATGTAACAGCAAGAAACCCATCTGTTCTTGCACAAACATATGATAATAAAATTACTGGTAAAATTGTTTTGTGGAATCAAAAGTCTAGTGAGTTGACTTTGATTAATGATAAGCAACCACTTTCTGATGACTATACTGGTGCAATTGTTGAATCTGCAGCATTTACAAGAAACGCTTCCGTTGATGCTCAGAATGAAGATATCTTTAGAGTTGGAGATATTTTATCATATCAAGATCAACCAAGTGATGAACACAACTTTATTGAGATTTCTAGAATTACATATTCAGATGGTATTGATTATATCTCTGATAATCAATCCAAGAATAGTTCTAGTGTTGCTAAGTATATTACTAAAGAAATCGCAATTCAGAATCCAGGAACTTCCATTGACGTTAAGACTACAGTAAATGTATCTGACATTGAAAATATTAAAGTCCTTTACAGAATCAAAAAATCTTCTTCACAAGAGAATTTTGATGATGTTGAATGGGTATATTTTAATGAAACTGGATCTCCAGATGTAGAGGTAATTGCAACATCCGAAAATTCTATTAGTGGAATTTCAGAAAAGCAAGATTCGTATCAAGAACTATCTTATAGTGTTGAAAATCTCCCAGAATTTTCATCATTTGCTATTAAAATTGTTATGAAATCTAATAATCCTGCTTTTGTTCCTAAGGTACAAGATTTAAGAGCGGTAGCATCTTACTAATGAAACATATAAAAGTGAAAAACGAAGATCACCTGTATCGCGATTCTGATACAGGTGCAATCATAAATACTGACATATCATCTTTTGAAAAATATAAGAAGTCCAGAAGTAAGTTTCAAAATATGGAGCAGGAATTAGACTTTGTGAAAGGTGAGATCAGTGAAATAAAATCCTTATTGCACCAGTTGCTGAAGTCCAATGGTTCTTAGAAACGTAGCGAAAACATTTAGTCTAGAACAGCAAAGACAAGAGATTAATTTAATCGCTGCTGATCTACATAATCTTTCTCAAGTAGCTGAGACGGATCCAGTATTTGGAGCTTCACCTTCTTCAGGAATAACATCTCAAAAAATTGCTAACTGGGATTTAGCATATAGCTGGGGAAACCATGCTTTATCGGGATATGCAACAGAGACCTTTGTTATTAATGCATTAACTAATATAAACAATTGGGATACTGCGTACGGTTGGGGTGATCATAGTACTGCTGGATATCTAACAAGTAATGCAATTGAAGTTTCTGATTCAGAACCAACAACACCTTCTAATGGTGATTTATGGTGGAAGAGTGATACTGGTGTACTAAAAATTTATTATACTGATGTAGATACAAGTCAGTGGGTAGATGCTAGTCCCACCTCCGCATCTGCTACCAGTCCAAAAGTATTAACTGCAGATGTTCCACCACCAAATCCAGTTAATGGTGATTTATGGTGGAAGAGTGATACTGGTGTACTAAAAATTTGGTGGGTAGATTCTGATAGTGCTCAATGGGTTGATGCATCTCCTGCAGGTGGTCTTGGTGGAGGTGGAGGTGGAGGAACACCACCATCAATTTTACATGCTAATGTAGCAGCATTCCCTCCAGTAGGAACATCAGAAAGTATCTTTGCATATGCAGATGATACTGGATCCATGTACTATTCCAACGGTGTCAGTTGGACCAGTCAGAGATTAGTAACCACAAATGATGTTACCACATCAGACTTTGCAACCTTACTGGGTGCTACGCAATTAACATATACAATTAATGCTTTAGACCATACTGGTAGCACTACTGCAGAAAATGCTGCAAGAAAAGTAATCAGACTTAATGATTCTGGTGGTACTACAGATCAAATTGTTTTAGTCGCAGGAACTGGACTATCAATCAGTAGAACTGGAGATGAGATTGAATTAACTAATGATGTAACAAATTCTACTTACTCTATCTCTGCAGAATCTGCTACTGGTAATGCAGATTCAATATTAAGATTGACTGATAATGCTGGTGCTACTGATGATATCACATTTGCTGGTGCAGATGGATTAACAGTAGAACGAACTGATGCTAATACAATTACGTTCAGAGCACCTTCTGGTGGTAGTGGTGGAACATATACGGCAGAAGACGCTCAAGATGCTGCGTCTCAGTTATTTGTTAATGGAACTCATACTGGAATTTCTTTCACATATAATGACGCCAACAACACTATTGATGCAACCGTAACAGGTGGTGGAGGTGGAGGAACCACATACGATTTACTTGGTTCAAACACTACTAGTAATAATGCAATTTTAACATTGCGTGATGCTAACAACAATGATGATAGCATTGAATTTATAGGAAGTAACGGAACTGATATTGCTTGGGATAGTGTTAACAATAGAATTACGATCAATAGCACTGCACCTGTTCAACCTGACTGGGATGCTACATCAGGTCTCGGTGAGATTTTAAATAAACCAACAATTCCTTCAGCATATACATTACCTGTTGCTACAACATCAACTTTAGGCGGTGTCATTCCAGACGGCACTACTATTACAATAGATGCTAACGGTAATATTGCTGCAGCTGCGGGTGGATATGTTTTACCTACAGCAAGTGCTACTGTTCTGGGTGGTATTAAAATTGGTAGTGGATTGTCTATTGATGGCAACGGTGTAGTCAATGCTACAGGTGGATCAACCGTACCACAGATTCAAGATCTTACTGGAACTACAGGTTCAGTTGCTGATAATAACACCACAGAACTAAATATTACAGGTTACAAAGCCTACGCATTGTTTAAAATTACAGTTGATACTGAAGCATGGGTAAGAGTATATGTGGATGATGCATCTAGAGATGCAGATTTAACACGTAGTGAAGGTCAAGATCCTAATCCAGGCAGCGGTGTTATTGCTGAAGTAAGAACTAGTGGAGCAGAATCTATTCTAACCTCTCCTGGTATTATGGGATTTAACAATGACAATCCTAGAACAGATAACATTTATCTTTCCGTCACTAATAGAAGTGGCAATCCTACCCCAATCACAGTCACTCTAACGGCACTACAAATCGGAGAATAATTAACATGACAGTTGCAACATCAATCATTGACGTAAATAACGGTAATGCAGGTTGGACCAAAGCAAACGTCATGGATGCTTTGGAGACAGCATTTTCTCAATTAGGTCTTAATGCAGGAACAGAGCAAACTAATGTTCCTCAAGGATGCATTTCACCAAGCGGTAATTTTCATTTGTATGGTGCGGTTGATGCAGACTGGTACGATGCCAATGGTGGAGACCAAGGACCAGATTATAATTACGGTGGGGCAATAACTCAATCGTACATAGTTACTGAAGTTGGCACAGATTATAAACTTGAAAAAGTAATTAACAATAATGCTCCTTATTACGCAGGATTTGTTGATACAACAACGGATGAATTTATCTACACTCGCCATGGATTTGAAACAGGAGATGCGGTTAAATATGCAAAAGGTCAGACAGATACAAATTTCAATGTAGGAACAACTGTAACTATTGACACTTTATATTACGTAATTAAAACTAGTAGAGATCGTTTTCAGATAGCATCATCTTTAGCAAATGCTAATAATGGAACGCAAATTGATTTAGATGGCAATTCTGGTAGTTCATCAACTATTGATGTTTGGACACAAGAAGCACAGCAAGCATCTGATTATATTAATCCCACAATTACCATCTATATGGGTGATACTGTTGAATTTCAAAATGCTGCTGGAAATAGTACAAATTTAACTGCCTGTATGAATACAGATAGTTTTAATAATAATCAGAGAATTGTTTATCAAGATGCTACATATGGTTCTTATCCAGTAGATGAAACTAGTATTAGTTATCGCCAAAACGTTACTAACATTAGTTGTGTTCCAGGAGCAAACTTAACTTGGAATACATCTGCTCGTCCTCAAACCGAAGCGGAACCTACAGTTCCCGCATCAGAATTAAATCCATCATTTACAAATGAACCTGGAGAAGATGGGACAGTAAAATATATTTACTGTAGTGAAGATACCGCTACAGCAAAAGGAGAAATTGTTTTAATTCCTGGTTTTATAAACCACAGTACTGCATATTATGGATATTGGAAATATACAGTTCCAGCATCTGGTAGTAGATCAGAACTCAAATTAAGGATTTGGAGGTATGGATACAATAATGGAAGATTGGGTAATGTAACAATCCATTCTATTGGATCTGGTTGGAATGCTCAGGAAGTATTTACAATTCCTGGTGAAGCTGTTGGATTTAATGCTACCACAGGAGATATTCGGTTTGGTGTACGTACACCAGAAACTTCTAGTAATGCATATGATGGAATAGCAGAGATTAATACAACTACTCTAGGTGCTGGTTCTACTATGTTCCAGAAAAATGAAAATTTTGCTGTATTAAAAGTAGAAAACGATTCTAGTAAAAAATATAGATATGGATATTATTGTCTTACATTGAAAGACGAGGCATCAACTAATTGGAAACTTTTCATAGGTTGTGGTAGTGGATGGGATTGGATGAATCGTGCAGGAACTGCTTCAAACGTAATTGATGGTACTAATCTTGGAGCGTTCTCTGGATATCAAGGATTAGACTGGCAAAGTAGTCAGAGTGGTCCCACTCAGAGTACTACTAACTATTGGAATGTTTCAAATAACTCAACACCTACATCATACCCATTACAAATTAGAACTTATAGAGCACAATCTCCTCAAGATACTAATTTCTTTGTAATACAATTTTGTTCTGTCATTAATGGAATTGTTTCAGTTAATTCTACATTTACTCTTTGTGTGGGTGATGGATATGGTGCAGGTACTTTTGACTTAGATGATGTATTTTTAGGTGGTGTTGTTAGTTACGAGTCATATGGAGGTAGTGATCTTGAAATTAGAACTTATATGCCTGGATACACTTATGCTTATTATAGTAGCAGAAGTTCTCCAAATGAAGAACCAGTTAGTACTCAAAGTCAGGCACGAAGTGCTTTCTATGGATATATGAGAGGATATAATAGTGCTAATTATATGTCGGATGTTTATACTCATAATATTAAAACATCTGACACAAATGCATCTTCCGTTTACTATAGAAATAGTACATATGACAAATATAATAACAAAGGAGTAGATTCAAATGCTGATTGGTTTAAACCAATCAAAACTATTCCATTATCTCAGAAAATGATTCCGTGTCCATATTATATTCCAGATGATTTTACAATTTTACAAGTCGCAACAACACCTGGATTGATATCATTTAGACCAGGAGATACAGTTACTATTGACACAAACGAAGTGTATAAGATTATTCTTGCTTCGTATGAATCTCAACAAACTGGTTTTGATGGAATTGCTAATAATACAACAACAGGAACATTATTCTTAGCTAGGACTACCTGATGGCAGATTTTAATTTTTACGAACCAAATTGGTCTGGTATGGTAACTGGAGATATCTCCAGTGGTGAAAGTATTGATAGTATATTTGACAATAATTTAAATACTTTTATATCAGGAAATCCTGAAGTAACCTTTACCATACCAACAGGACATCCATTCAGAACTTCTATTAATAAACTTAGAATTTATGCCACTAGATATCCAAATGGTGGGGCAGGAGGAGAGTTAATTGTTAATGGAACTGCTGTTTCTAATGTAAACACAGCAACTAGATCTTGGCATGAAGTAAGTGTCAGTTCTTTGACTGATATTAAATGGACAAAAGAAGGTGGTACAGATTCTGATTTTGCTAGTAATAGTTATGTCCTAGTTTTTGCTATTGAAATTAATGATTCTGTTCTCATAAACTTAGACCAGTTAACTGGTGGAGCAGCATCGGGATTTAATACAAATCAACTAGTTGGTACTACTAATACACCTTTTGTAAATGTTGTATATTCTAGTATCGCTAGAGCTACGGGAACAGCATCTGCCCCTAGTAGTTTTAATATAGAAGAACTTGATGAGGGTACAACTGGAGACCATTCTGCAGAGAGAGGATTCTTACGAGGAAAAAGACCGCATAGAGGTTTGCAGTTCCCTAGAGGTTATTATAATAAATAAATCAGAAGATAGTCTGGTCTAGAAATGGCAATTAATTTCCCTTCAACTACGGGACAAGCAACTGATGGTTCTTTTACCCACGCAGTTGGTAATATCACTTATAGGTGGAACGGAGTTAGTTGGTCTGCAAGTATTAGTGGTGGTGGCGGTGGTAGTTCTTATGATGATTCCAGTGTTGACGCACATCTTAATAGAGCAACTGCTGCTGACAATGAAGTTCTAAGTTGGAATGGTGCAGATTATGATTGGGTCGCTCAATCTAGTGGAGGATCATCTCTATCAAATATCGCTGATGCAGGATATGGTGTTGATATTACTGGTAAGGCTGCTCTAACAGATGGTATTGATATTGATATTGGTGGTAGTATTAATGCAGCAGGAACTTCTATTGACTTTCAAAATACTACTATAAGCTTTAGTGGAGCATCTATTGGTGGACTGCAATCCACTATCAATGATGGTGTTGATTTCCATCTGAATAATAATAGTATAAGTTCTGGAAAAATTTTAAGTTGGAATGGTTCTGATTATGCTTGGATTGACCAATCTAGCGGTAGTGGGGGATCAATATACAACACAATTGGTCTTGAGGGTTGGGTTAAAGTACATAATGCACCGATATTGTTCACTCAGGCATTAGATGATACAACAGGTGCTAGCAACCAACCATTTTGGTTACAAAATTATGTCGCTGCTGTTCAGGGAATATCCTCTAATGCAGCAGCGACTCTTTCAACAGTTGCTACTGGAGGACATAACGCATTTACATCAGACACTACGCTTCAAGCAGCAATTAGAACTGCTGTTGGATCAAGTAATCCGTCTGGAGCTATTACAAATGCACAGTTCCCTATTGTCCCTACAGATAATCAAACTCATACTGTAGATGGTGTATCTTATCCAGTTATGGGTAAATTGTATGTTCCTACAGGTCTAACAGAAAATCAAGTTGATGTTGTAGTTCTATTCCATGGAACTCTTCCTGAAGGTGGTACTTATACTATTGGACAAGCAGCAGTAGATATGCTTGATAGATTTGTAAGTACTGATACTACAAATGCTAATTATACAACTCTTAATATAAGAGATAAGATTGTTTTTTCTGTAGCATATCCTCAAGATCATATCCCTCAGAATAGACAGTTTAATTTAACAGGTGTTGGTACAGAACAAGCAGATTTCTTGTTAGGAGATAACCTGCCTTATGCTAGAGCAGCAGTTGGATGGGTTCAGAATTCTTTGGATGCTTATATTGCAGCACAGGGTGGTAGTAAAACTATTGGAAATGTTTATCTGTTTGGTCACTCTCAAGGTGGTAAATTAGTTGCCAAGATTAACACTTTAGATACTGGTATTACTGGTGTTGTTTCAAACTCACCTGGTCCTATTCATCTTGACCAAACTTGTGCAGCACAACCAGGAGGAACATCTTGTTCAAAAATTTCTGCAATTCATGGTTATCCTGTTAACGTAACTATCACAGATAGTAGTAGTGGCGGATCATCTACATTTACTGGATTAACAGATACTCCATCCTCATTAACTGCAGATAAATGGTTAAAAGTAAATTCTGCAGCAAATGCTCTAGAATTTGTTGACTCACCATCTGGTGGATCTGGAACTCTTACAGTTGCAACTTCTAATGCTGCAAGAGAATATAATTATAATGATCTTCCTGGAACAGCGACTGCATATGGTTTGAATACTGCTGCAAATGTTGCCCCACAGAATACACCAACATACACAAATACTGATGGGTATACTTTTCCAATATCAAATCCAGTAAATCACCCAGATCCAGTTTCTTTAGCATTTGATGGAAGAACTGACACATATATTGCTGTTACTAGTTCTGTTGATGATGGTGTAGTTGAATTGGTATTTACAAATCCAATTGCAGTAGGAAATTTAGATAAATTGGTACTTGGATTTGATGGCAATATTGAGTGTGGATTTAATGGTGGTAATTATGTTACTGCATCAGGAGCAACTGGAAATGTTACAGAATTAACAGTAAGTTCTACAGCAAACCAAACTCTTAATAAGTTAACTTTCAAAACCCCAACAGCATCAGGTGCTGTTGGTAACTTATACTATGTTATTGCTTCGTTTGGTGGAAGTCAGAGCAGATTGAGAATTAAAGAAACAGATATTTCTGTAGGAAGTTCTGGAACAGGTGATAATCAATTGATTATGCATGATAGTAGTGTTGTTATACATCTCACTCCATCAGAAGTAAATAAAGTAGTTGCAGTAAAAACTGATATTCCTAGACAAATTATTCTTCCCGCAGGAGCATTGATGACTCCAGGAGATACTGTTACTGTTATTGATGTTGGTCATGGTCCTTACGACAGAGACGATACTAATCTGTATCCATTTGCTACTCCAACCATGGGATTCCCTTATTATACGTACAATAGTGGTAATTCATCTTATGCTCCTATTTTGATTTACCCAGATAGAGATGATGGAGTTCAAGGAACAAATATTCAACCATGGAATTCTGGTAATTCTATTACAGTTTATGGTACAGCACAAAATGGTGGTAAATATGTTACAGAACCATTCCACGGTATGCCATTTGCAATCAATAAAAATGGCGGATCTATTAAATTGATGTGGATTGGTCCAAGTTACGGTTGGCGTGTCTTACCATAAATATAAACATAGAGAACATATAAAAAATGGCAACTACTCCTCAGCAGACAATAGGAATTGAGCAGGAATATTCCTACGCATATCAAGGTGCGGATGGTATGTGGGTCATGACCAAAGAAGAGTTTGAAGGTCATTATTCGTTTAATTCTGAGAGAATTGGTTCCATTGGAACATTTTGGGAAATCCCACTTTTAGTGGGTCAAGATAGATTGACCTTAGGAGAGTGGCCAGGTGGTAATTGGTTAGGATGGACTGGTGCAGCTGTTGCTCAAGATGGAAACATTTATTCTTGTCCAATTGGAGATGTTGGAGCAAAAAATATAATTCTCAATACTAAGTCAGATATAGGTTATCAATTTTCCAATCACATGCAAGGTATGATTGGTGTTGTATCACACCCAAATGGAAAACTTTATACTATTCCAGGTTATGGACATATTGTTGAAATTGATCCGACTAACAAAACAAGTTATATGATAAATCCAAATGGGCATACATCTACCGACATATTTGATGCTAGTGGTAAGTCCAGTGGATTAGGTACAGGATTTCACCGAAACACATTTTGTGCTGGTGTAGTAGCGCCAAATAATAAGTGCATTTATTACATTCCAGATGATGCAGATCAAGTTGTAAAATTAAATCCAGCGACAAGATCTATAGAACTTATTGGAACTCAATCTGGTGCTATTGGATATACAGGAAATTCATCGTGGAATACTTGGAATAATTCTGGTTCTGGAAAATTCTGTACTGGTGTATTAGGACCAGATGGAATGATTTATATGATTGGGTGTTACCATAGAGCTATTGGTAAAATTGATCCATATACTGATACTGTTACTTGGACACATAAAGCAATTACAAATACCGAAACTCTTCCAATTGATGGAGGGGATCCAGATCATTGGTATAGAATTGATTCGTATCAAGGTTGGACTGGTTTAATGGGTGATCCGAACAATTCATACATTTCACCAATGCTCAAACCAACGCAATCTGCTTGCTTGGCTCCAGATGGTTGGATTTATATTCTCCCATATCAATATCCATGGATTATGAAATATAATCCTCTCTTGAATATTTTCAGAATGCATGTGGGAGATGCTGATTGGGCTACACTGAATTTAAATGCATTGAAAGAACTTGCTGTAGGAGGTTGGGGTGCAGATACAGATCAATTACAGAATCGTCATAAGCACACAGGTGCTTTTGTAGCAGCGGATGGCAATGTATATGCTGGTCCAGGTAGACATTGGGTTCACAGAGGTGGTGGATCAACTGACATTAGTGATGCAGATACTCCTACAGATAGCACAACTGACAACTATAATTTCAGTATTTTAAAAGTTATCACTGGTGTAAATGCTATCCCTAAAGATTTTACTGATGCAGAAAAAGCACAGGGTTTCTCAACTCCAGCAATTAAACCACAAGGAAACATGGCAGTAAACTGGTCTAATATGGATGATAATTGGCGTACATGTATTTTGGGTCCAAATGGACATATGTATTGTATTCCTGGTAAAAATAAAAATGGAACTACCACACTTACTAATGACCAAGATGGTGAGACTTGGAACCTACCACAAGGAGCACTTGAAATTCATTTAGGTGTTGTTGCAAAACCAGCAGAAGAGTTGTACGGTCCATATATCACAACTCAGTCATCTGTATCACGCCACTGATTATGACACATAAATAGGACGGAAGGAGCACTCTCTAGAAATGGCAATTAATTTTCCTGCAACTTCAGGACAACCAACAGACGGATCGTATACACATACGGTTGGTAATATCACATGGTTATGGGATGGAGTTTCCTGGAGATCGGGTGTCTCAACTAGTGTAAATGAAGCCGATCCTATTTTTACTGCTTCTGCTGCGGGTAGCATTTCTTCAACTCATATCAATAATTGGAATAATGCATACAACTGGGGTGATCATTCTCAAGCAGGTTATTTAACTTCAGTTCCACAGGGTGCTACTGTAACGGTAGCAGACGATCCACCATCAAATCCAGTTAATGGTGATCTTTGGTGGGAGTCTGATACAGGATTTCTTAAAATTTATTATGAGGATGGAGATTCTAATCAGTGGATAGATGCTGCTCCTAGCGGAGGTATTACATTATCAGATCTTTCAGTATCAACTGCAGCTGCAGGAACAGCAGGACTCTCATACGATAACACAACAGGTGTATTAACATATACACCACCAGATTTATCTGGTTATCTAACATCGTTACCATCTCATGGTATTAATGATCATTCCGATGTTGATACTACTACAAATGCACCATCTAATAATGATGTATTAAAGTGGGACGGTACTAATAATGAGTGGGTACCTGGAAGTATTGCGTCTTCTGGAGGAGCTCTTGCTTTAACAGATTTTTCTGTTCAAACTAGTGGTGCTGGGACTCCTTCTTTATTATATGATAATACAAGTGGTGTATTCACTTATACTCCACCAGATCTTTCATCTTATTTGACATCTTATACAGAGACCAGTACTCTTGCTAATGTTATTTCTAGAGGATCAACTTCAAATGACTCTGCTACCATTGGTGGTGATGGTACTGCAAGCGGTGTCACTCTTTCTGATGGCAACATTTCACTAAGAACAGGTACTGGAAATGTGGCATCTATTGACCTTTATTGTGAGGTTAACAATGCACATTTTGTAAGTGTAAAAGCACCAGCACATGCTAATTTTAGTGGTAATGTCAATTTTACTCTACCAGAAAATAACGGGACTGTAGATCAACTTTTACGTACAGATGGATCGGGAAATACAAGTTGGGTTGATGCTTCTTCATTAACAGAATCAGATACTCTTGATACTGTAACTGGTAGGGGTGCTATTACTGCTAATGATATTACAGTTGGTAAATTATCAATAGGAGATGCTTCTGGTAATACTGGTGCAAATAGTGTAGTACTTGGTAATTCGGATGATGCAAAACTATATTATCTTGGATCAGTAGATACATTACAAATTCAATCCGATAAAATATTCTTAAGAGCTAAGACAGGATTAGAAGATCCAATTATTTCGGGTGAATACAATGCTGATGTAAAACTTTATTATGCGGGAACACCAAAGCTTGAAACTACTTCTGCTGGTATAACAGTTGCGGGGTCTATAATTGATGGATCAGGAAAGACAGTAAGACAATTAGAATGTGTTAGTAAGACTGCAAGTTATACTTTGGCATCTGGAGATGCTGGAAAAACTTTTATAGTTAGTGGTAATAATGCAACTATAACTATTCCCAACGCTACTTTTGTTGAGGGAGACATTATAACAATTATCAATAATACCGCAACGAATATTATTATTGCTCAGGATACAGGATTGAGCATGTATTACACATCAGATGCTACAGGTACTACTGGTAATAGAACTGCCGCCGCAAGATCTTCTTCTACTATTTTATTCATAAGCGGAACTACTGCTTATCTTTCTGGAACAGGTTTAAGCTGATATGATGCATTCTCTCCTTTTAGTATATGGAACTCCAGATTCCAGTACTCCACCTACTAATGCTTTGGGATATGAAATTTTTCATCCCGATGATATGGATGACGAGCGTCAAGGAAAAATTGTTTCTGATGATGCTGGAAATGTTTATGGAATTACATCTACCTCATATTATAAAATTGATTCAAACGGAGATCTTCAATGGGAGAAACTAATACCATCGGAGTATGGACCAGCAGGTAATAAAGCATTAAAAAATATTGCTGTTTCTCCAAATGGGACATATCTAGCAATTGGTGGATGTGGTGGAAATGAAGGATTGAGCGGTTATGGAGAATCTGCAATATTATCTCAGATTAATACTCAGACTGGAGATTCAATCAAACACTATTCAACTTATGATGGATCTGTAAATCAGACTGCTAGATACGCACAAGTAAAAGATATTATTGTTGGTAACGATGGATTATGTACTTTAATTGGAGATCTATATGGTATTGGTGGTGCTCCATATAATGAATTTTTAAAATTTTTAGTTGATTTTCCTAATCAAACTATCCTTTCGTCAATAGGAGAAACTGACGGTACATATATGGAGCAGTGGTTTGATGTTGATCAGAATGGTACTGATATTGTTCTCGGTGGTCTTGATGTTGAAAATAATCAGCAAGGATTCCAATGTTATAATTGGACCAAAATGAATAGGACGACCGATGCTATTGTATGGTCAAAAACTTGGCAATCAAATAATGGAAATGGTATTGCTGGAAGGGGTGTTTGTATAGATTCAACTGGAGTTGTGTATGCTGGATTTGATGATCAACCTGCACAAACAAGAGGAATAGTTCGTTTTAATTCAACAACTGGAAATGTTGATACTGCTTTTAAAATACATTATACATCTGGTGATTTTGATGACATCCAGATGCTACATTTAGCTACGGATGGCACAAATGTATATTTTGTTGGAAATAGTTATCAGATTGTAAGTGGTGAAAATGTTTATGTTATTGGAGCATATAATATTCAACAAGAGGATATTGGAACTATTGCTTGGGCAAGAACTATAAAGCGTACAACAACTGATACTTGCGTTATTGAAAAGTTGAAGTATAACGCAACGAGAAATGAATTAGATATTTCTGGATATTCTTATGAGACAAATCAAGAATTTAGAAATAAATCATTCTTCATGTCATTACCTGCAGATGGATCAGGAATTGGAAGTTATGGAAGTTATAGTTATGAATCCATTAGTTTAATTGTTGATGAACACGTTACGTCTTGGAATAGTGGTTCCCCACCAGCATTAGGTGATTATGAAACTGAAGTAGAAGCAGGAGGTATACAATCAGATTCAACTAAAATTTCTGGTTGGGCTCTACATCCAGGTATTGGTCAAGATGCTTTATTCCTTAAAAATACTGCGCGTAGTACTCCTACAGGAAGTAATTCTGGTTCTTGGAAATGTCCTCTTAATGTAAATTCAGTATCTGTTGTATGTGTAGGTGCTGGTGGCATGGGTACTCAAGATAATAATGCAACTGGTGGCGGTGGCGCAGGCGGCGGTGGACTTGGATGGAAATCTAATATTTCAGTAACACCAGGTACAAATTATTTTTATTCAGTAGGTGAATTATCAGATCCTCAAGACGGTCAAGATGGTGAAGATTCTTGGTTTGATAACGATGGACTTGTAAAAGGTGGTGGAGGTAAAGGTCAAAGTAGTGGAACTGCATATCAATGGCAAGACGGTGTAGAAGCTTCTGGATGGTCAGCAAGTGATCTTTCAGACTATATGTTTAATGGAAGAACAGATTTATATGCAAAAGCAGAAACTACAAATACAGATTACCTTGGATGGAGTACTGGATCTTCTCAAGGACAAGCAGAATTTACTACAGCAGGAACTTATACATGGACTGCTCCTGAAGGAGTAACATCAGTTTCTGTTGTTTGTATTGGTGGTGGAGGACATGGATATGATCAGAATGAAGGGGGATCTGGAGGATCTAATGTTCCTGGCGGTGGCGGAGGATTAGGTTGGAAGAATAATATTACAGTAGTTCCTGGTCAAACATATACTGTTAAGGTTGGTGGTCAAAGTTTTGATAATTTAGGAATTTTTGATGTTGTTGGTGGTCCCACTGGAAATGGTGGTGGTGATTCATATTTTAAAAACGTTTCAACTGTCTATGGTGGCGGCGGTGGCGTACTTAATTATAAAGGTGGTGGTTATGTAGGAGATGGTGGTGGTAATGGCGGTGGTGTAACTGCTGCTCAACCTGCTGGATTCTGGGGCGGCGGTGGCGCTGGTGGATATTCTGGAATTGGTGGTAGAGGTGGTTTTAGTAGTGATGGTGAAGATGGATCTGGAGGCGGCGGCGGAGGCGGCGGTGCTTCAGGATTCCCTGCTGCTGGTGGCGGTGGTGTAGGAATTTATGGTGAAGGATCTAATGGTGCAGGTGGTAGTGGACTTTCTGGTGGTGGCGGTGGTTCTGGTGGTAATGCTGGTACTGCTGGAACTGGTGGTAATGGTAATGACAGAGGTAATGGTGGACTCTACGGTGGTGGTGGAGGATGCGGAGGTTCAGGAACCCTCGGTGCTGGTGGCATTGGAGCAGGTGGTGCTGTAAGAATTATTTGGGGTCAAGGAAGAGCATTCCCAAATACATTAACTACCAATCAAACTACTACAACTGGATCTGGTCTTCCTGAAATGAGTAGTCCTTTAGATATCTACATTAGATATGCAGATACTGCAAATTATACGTATGAAGTAAATGGTTCATCTGTCAGTCCAACTGTAACTGGAGCAGGTGAATCTGGTGGTTGGGTTAATATTTCTTCTACGGGAGATGTTTCGCAATTTAGAGTTACAGCTCCTTCTTCTGCTGCTAATGTTCAAATTAGTGCTGTTAGATCTAATGGAGTAGTATTGACTTCATATGCTGGCACTATTGGTGGCGCTGGTGGAGATTATGTTGGAGATGGTGGAGGTAATGGCGGTGACGGCGGATCTGGTGGACCATCATACGAAGGTGGCGGCGGTGGCGCTGGCGGATATTCAGGTGATGGTGGTAACGGTGGAAGTGGAGATGGAACAACTGGTCCTGCTGCTACTGGTTCTATTAGAAAAGGTGGTGACGGCACTGGAGGTTCTGGTGGTGGCGGAGGATATGGCGGAACCTATACTGGTGGTGGTGTAGGTATTCTAGGTTCTGGGACCAGTGGTCTTGGCGGAGAGTATCTTGGAAATCCATTTGGATCTGGAACTGCTGGATCGGATGGATTAGGTGTTGAATATGGAGGAGGTAGTTCTGGAGCTACTAGTCCTGGATTAGGAACTAGTGGACAGGGTGGTCATGGAGCTATAAGAATTATTTGGGGTGATGGAAGAACATATCCATCCACCAATACAAACAATCATGATTCAATAGGTACTCCACCGCCTCAACCAGATAATTGGATGTTGTTCGTTGGAGATAATTATACAACCGATGCTTCTCCAGCAAATCCTGGATATTTCTATGGAAGTGCTAGTTATATGGCCATGGATATGGATAATCAAAATAATTATCTATTAGGTGGAATTAGGTACGTAGATGCTGGAGTTTCAAATACAATATTCATTACTAAAGTTAATAGATATGGAAATTTAGTATGGGAAAGATCTCTTACTGGTACTCGTACAGGTGCTACAAATACCAGAACTTATATTGAAGATATTAAAGTAGACATTAATGATAATATCTACGTTACTGGTTCAATTGTTACTGATGGTGCTTTGAATGGATTTTTAGAAAAATTAAATTCTGACGGTAACACCCAATGGCAAAATCATTGGGCATATCCAAATACAAGTTACACAAATACTGGACATTCAATCCAATTTAATGATAGTAGTGCAGATGATAGCGGAAACCCTGTTGTATTTGGAACATATAATTATACAAGACCATATGAAAATGGTGGTCACTTACAACATGGTATTTGTTACACCTTTGATGCAGGTACTGGTGCAAGACAGACAGATAGAATGTTTAGTGGTAGTTCTGGTGGATTAGGATCTTGCTATTTCTATGACTCTATAAAATTATCAAATCACTTCTTCATTCGTATGGCTGGATATTACACGGGAAGTCCATATGTTGGTGGAAGTCATCAGTCTGCAATTATTAAAACTAATTTGGCTTGCGATTCTTTAGTAGCAATTCAAAATACATATCTTGGACAGAACACTAATGTATACACTTACGAAGGTATTCAAACTGATGGATCGGATGTCATAGTTGCAACAAGATTAATTGATGGTACTTCAAACCCAGAAGGTCATTTCCATAAATTTAATACAGATTTGACATGGCAACTTGGATGGAAGTTAACTAATGCGGCAGCTACAGTTCGTGGAAGTTACAATCGTAATTGGTGTGTTGATGGAAACTTTGTTTATGCAGCAATTTCAACCAATGATGAAACAATACACTTCGTTAAATTCAACATGACTGATGGTACTATAGTATGGCAGAATAAGATGGTTGGTGATGTCAATAACAAACTTTCTAGTTCAGAATATAATGAAGGTTATTTACAGAAGGATGCACAGGGTTACTTGGTGTATCTAAACACAACCAATAAAACTCAACTTTATGCTAATGCTCATATTCTAATATCCTTCCGTTTAGCAGAAGATGGTAGTGGAACTGGAACATTTGGAAATTATACTTATTCTACATCAACCGATATATCTTTAACTTCTACAACTGCACCAACAGGATCTAACCCAGCAGTAGCTGCTGGAGCTGCTGCTCCTACAGATTATGGTAATCCAAATGTAACGGTGGTAGATCCAAATATTCCTCAACTAAGAACTTCCTAATGTTAATACCAGTCCCAGATGAAATTTTAAAAAAAGTAGATGAGATATGTGCTGAACATCAGTACAAACCTGGATTAATTGATGGATTTCATGCTGCAGAAATTTATGCTGCTAATCCAGATTTTGATACCTGCGTTGCTTTGTTAGTAGAAGAAGCAAAACTAGCTGAATAAATAATATTATAATTATGTTTAATCATTATGGATCCCGCTACTCTTAAGTCTGAATTTGAAGGTCAGCTCAAAGATGCAGAAGCAAAGATTGCTGCAGCAGAAGAGCAACTTACTAAATTGAAAGAATATAAAACTAAACTAGTTGGTGGTTTAGAGACTTTAGATCTACTTTCAAAAGAAGAACCAAAAGAAGAATGATTCCATCATGGCAGCAATCCCACTAAATCTATTACTGGAAAAAGGAACGGACTTTGATGCCACCTTTAATATCCAGAATGAAGATAACACAACTCCTCTTAACCTGACTGGTTATACAGCAGAAGCTAAGATGCGTCGTAGTTATTATTCTTCAGCTGCAACAGATTTTACTGTTGGGTTTGTTGATCGTTATAATGGAATATTAAAGATCTCAATGACTAATAACACAACTTCTGGATTAGATCCAAGACGTTATGTTTATGATATTGTTTTAACATCTCCACAAGGAATTAAAACTAGAGTTATTGAAGGTATTTTGGAAGTAACACCTGGAGTGGTATAATGCCAAATTATAACGTCTCAGTTAAATCATCAAATTATAACGTACTTTCTGATCCTCAGAAAAAATATAATGTAGGTGTTAACTATGAGATTCCCAGTAAGTACTTACAATATGGTAATGAAATTCTCAATACTACTAACTGGGTATTTGACGGTACGACAACTGGTTATCCTTTAATTGATCAATCAGGAGATCCATACACTCCTATTAATGACCAACAACTTATTGTTGCTATTAATGGGTTGGTTCAAGTTCCTGGCATTGACTATACTACAAGTGGTACGGATATTGTTTTTGTAACAGCACCTAATTCAGGTGACAATGTGTATGTTGTTGGTCTTTCAACAACAGCTGATTTAACTAGAACAATTAATTTTGTTATTGATGCTGGATCTGCTCCAATGTCTTCTGGAATTAAAGGAGAGATGACATTAGATGTTACAGGAGAGATACAGTCTTGGACTATCATTGGTGATCAAGATGGTCAGATTCAACTTGATATTGGAAAGGTTGACTATGCAAACTTTCCAAATTTTGCATCTATATGCGGCACTGAAAGACCGCAGTTAGGAGATATTACAACTAATTCTCTACAAAGAAAGAACACAAATACGACAATTTCATCTTGGAACAAAGCATTAAATGCTGGAGACCTACTACAGTTTGAAGTTGTCTATGCTATAAATATACAGAGGTGTATGGTTTCCTTGAAACTGGCACTCTAAGCTTTGTATAAATAACAATATCATAGGTAAGAAACTCATAAGGAGATCGTTTAGATGGCACTTCTAGTCACAGACCAGGGTGAAAT
>CEVR01018875.1_pt1 | contig 25955 bp, 20 predicted proteins | sample 356541 | NCBI WGS metagenome assembly CEVR01 (sample SAMEA2623734, study PRJEB7988) | marine metagenome | isolation source: saline water (ENVO:00002010), including
AGGCTTTCCCCAAATTAAGGCAATTTTACTTAGGCTGATTGGGTCAAGATTTTGGTTCTTGAATATCAAAACAGAATACTTCAAGAATGCTTCAAGAATTTTGTCGGCAGGTAAATTATCAATAATACTTAAATCTATACCTGATATTTCTGCACCAACTGGACCAAGCTTCTTTATATTCATTATTTTTACGTACTACAGTTTATATACCTTAATTTGACCATATTCATGTCCAGAGCCTTCCCTATAATCTGATTTTGATCTTTCTAGTACATCTTTAACAAGATCAATCATCTTACTGCTATTTCCACATATTATTGTCAGTGGCATTTCTTCCTGATTAAGATATATAAAATTTTCTACTATTAAATCTACTTCGTGATGTTTGACACCGTGTAGATCTAGAATATGTGAGCTCACTTAATTTAAATTTCTAATAAGTTTTCCGTTAAGTGCTCCTGTGGGTTCTCCGTCTTCGAAAGCTACCTCTCCAGAAACAATTGTGTACTTATAGCCGGAGGCCTTTTGGACTAGTCTTCTTCCTCCAGCAGGGAGATCATTAATAATTTCTGGTTCGTGTAAAGTTAAATTCTTATAATCAATAACATTTATATCTGCTTTATATCCCTCTTCAAGAATTCCTCTGTCATGAATTCCAAGAAGTTGAGCTGTTTCAGATGTTTGCATCTTAATAGTAGTTTCCAAAGGAATTTTAGCTCCTCTTTTTCTGTCTCTAGACCAATGCTGAATTAAGGTAGTAGGAAAACTAGCATCGCTTATAGCACCGCAATGTGCTCCAGCATCACCTAACCCAGAAATAGTGAAAGGATGTTTTAACATTTTCTCTACAAAACTAAGATCTCCGGGTTGATAATTGAAAAGAGGATGATAGATAAGAGCTCTTCCGTCTTTTTCTAACATCATGTCGTAAGCAACCTCTTCAGGTTTTTTTCCTTCTCTTTTTGCCTCTGAAAGAAATGAATCTTCAGGGTCTGGTTCATAATTAGCAGGATCCCCCAATCTAAACATCTTATTGTATGAAGTTACTATCTCATCAACTAAAGGATTGATTGAGATGGGTTGTTCAGACAATATCTGTTTTTTCATTTCAGGATCATTCAGTGCTTTTACTTTTTCTTCAAGTGTCAGTGTAGCTAGCTGTTGGAAAGATGGGTAAAAAAGAAATGGATTTAAAGTGGCAGTTAAACCCATGAGAATACCTGTAGCTCTTGGTGGCACTTGACCATACATATCAATTCCTTCTTCTTGTGCTTCTTCAATCCCATCAAGTAATTGATGCCACCAATCAGGTCTCGCGTCTTGTTGCTCTACGGTTATAGAAATTGGTCTCTTAGATTCTTTAGACATAGCTTTAAAAATATCAAATTCTTCTTCAAAATTATAAAAATCAGAGATCCCTTGTAATACACCTTGATTTAATTCACCTAGAGACTTAGCTATCTCAACTAATTCTTTTTTATGCGCTGTTATGCTTGGAGTTAATTTTCCATCTACATCGCTATGTTTTTCAGTTCTAGATGTAGTAAATCCATAAGCGCCAGCCTGTATGGCCTCCTTTACAATCTCCTTCATTTTAGATATCTCTTCTTCTGTGGCTGGTTCATGGTTAATGCCCCTCTCACCCATGACATAAGCTCTTACAGCTCCATGTGGAATCTGTGTTCCTACGTCTATAGCAAGAGGTTTTTTTTCCAAAACATCTAAATATTCTGGAAAAGTTTCCCAATCCCACTCAATACCTTCATGCAAAGCTGTACCAGGTATATCTTCAACTCCTTCCATCAAACCTATAAGCCAATCTCTTTGTTCTGGTTTGCAAGGTGAGAAACCTACTCCACAGTTTCCTGTAACGATTGTTGTAACTCCGTGGTAAGTAGAGGATCTTAAATATGGGTCCCACGTAACCTGCCCGTCAAAGTGAGTATGAATATCGACAAAACCAGGTGTTACGATTTTACCTTTAGCATCAATAACTTTCTTAGCACTTTCCTCTATCTCACCTATCTTAGATATCTTTTCTCCTTTTACGGCAACGTCAGCTATATAAGCTTCATTACCTTTGCCATCGTAAATAAGGCCGTTTTTTATAAGTAGGTCATACATAATTAAATCCAATTATTAAATCTGATATAGTATCGCACTCTAAATTCTAATATATAAAAAATTTACTAAGAACAATAATAACTAGAATTATAACAATATGAATCATTTAAAAGCATTTTCATGTAGCTCTGTCTTGATGACCTTTCTTGTATTAAACCCATATCTTTACGCAGAAGACGAATCATCTAACCCAGAAAAAGAAGAAGAAAATAAAGTTTATATTGAAGAAATGGTTAAGGAGTACGAAGAGCTTGAAGGCTTTTTTGTAAGTTTTAGAGATCCTGAAACTAATGAAATTTATTTAAAGATTAATAAAGATCAGCTAAATAAAGAATTTATCTATTTCTCTCATGTAATAAATGGTGTTGTTGCAGCGCGAAGAAATAAAGGAAGTTATTTAGATAATGGTATTTTCAAGATTCAAAAAGATTTAAATAATTTAAGATTTATTAGGGTTTTAACAAATTATACATTTGAGGAAGGAACTCCTTTAGCAAAATCTAAAGGAACAAATATGTCAGATTCAACATTTCGAGTTCTTCCTATTGATGGAAAAAATGAAGATGAAAATGAATTTTTAGTCAATATAACTAGTCTGTTGCTTTCTGAAGACTTAACTAGCATTAAACCAATTTCATCAGATGATGAATATCGTTCCTCAAGATTTAATTGGGGTCAAATTAGCCCGACAAAATCAAGAGTATTAGGGGTTTATAACTACGAACAGAATACAGATTTTGAAGTTGAATATGTTATTGAAAGCGCTCCTTCGTATAAATACGATGGAGAAGATGTAGCTGATCCAAGAAATGTAAGCATACAAGTGAGATATAGCTTTATAGAAATGCCTCAAAATAATTTTGAGCCTAGAATAGAAGACCAATCAATAGGATATTTCTCGGATAGGGTGACAGACCTTTCTTCGAAAGATGTAACCCCGTACAAAGATCTGATAGGTAAATGGGATTTGCAAAAGAAAAATCCTGAGAAAGAATTGTCAGAACCAATCAAGCCTATAGTTTTTTGGATAGAAAACACCACGCCTTTAGAGCTTAGAGATTATATTAAACAGGGCGTACTCGCGTGGAATGTAGCCTTTGAAGAAGCAGGCTTTAAAAATGCACTTCAGGTTAAAGTTCAACCAGATGATGCTACTTGGGACGCAGGAGATATCAGATATAACGTATTAAGATGGACCTCTTCTCCCAATCCTCCTTTTGGTGGTTATGGGCCAAGCTTCACCAACCCAAGAACAGGTGAGATTATAGGAGCAGATATTATGCTGGAATGGGTTTACTTGACCAATAGGCTTTATGTAGACGGAATTTTTAATGATGGACACTCTCATGATGAATGCTTATCAGCCAGCATAATTCAAGAAGGGATGATGTTTGCTAATTCAATGAATATTAATGACCCAAAAATAATTGAACAAAGCATTATTAGATTAACCTTACATGAGGTTGGTCATACTTTAGGATTAAATCATAATTTTAAAGGTAGTTTTCTCCACAACACAGAAGATGTTCATAAGCCAGAGATAACCAGTAAAGTTGGTGTAACTGCTTCCGTAATGGAATACCCTGCTATAAATCTTGCTCCTTTAGGATATGCACAAGGAGACTATTACGATGTAGTTCCAGGTCCTTATGACAAATGGGCCATTAAATTTGGATACACCCCTAATTTAACGGCAGAAGAAAGAAGAGAAATTCTTAGTGAATCTAATAAGCCTGAGCATATGTTTGCAAATGATTCTGAGGACATGAGATCAGCTGGTTATGGAATAGACCCTAGAGCAATGATTAATGATTTGACCAACGACCCCATAACTTACTCAATTCAAAGAATTGAATTGGTGAATCATGCACAAAAAGAATTGCCGAATAAATTTTCAAATAAAGCAACTAGCTGGGAAGAATATAGAAATGCTCATAAAATTTTACTTAGAGAGCATCAAAGAGCTTTAGAGGTTGTCTCAAGGTATATTGGGGGTGTTTACGTTGAAAGGTCAAATCCTCAAGACCCTGATAGAAAAGAACCTTATAGCCCTACTCCTTCTGAAGAGCAAAGAAGAGCCATGTCTGTCTTGTCACAATATGCATTTTCAAGCGAAGCCTTTCCTATAAACTCAGAATTACTTTCAAAAGTTCAATTAGAAAGAAGAATGTTTGATCTAAGGGGTGAACATGAAGATCCCCAAATGCATAAAATTATTCTTAGCATCCAAAATAAAGTTTTAGATCATATTTTGAATGCATGGACACTCTCAAGAATAACCGATACCCAGCTTTATGGTAATGACTACAGCGTTTATGAGGTTATTGATGACCTAACAGAAGCAATTTTTATGGAAGATATGAATAGTGAAGTATCTTCCGTAAGAAGAAATCTCCAAACTAGTTATGTTCGTAGGCTTATTGGCATTCTTGCACAAGATTATTATGATGAGTTTGCGACGGCGGCGGCTTATAACTCTTTGAGAGATATACAGAAAATAGTTAGAAAATCATCCAACGATGTGCCTACAAAATCTCACAGAAAATTGATTGCATGGATAATAGAATCAGGTTTAGATAGGGCTCAGTAATTTATTACTATTATCTTGCTTCTCTATACATGGTATGTATAGGAGGACCATCTCCAAACTGAAATTTTTTGACAGCCTGAAATCCATTTCTTTCATATAAAGACATATTTCTTGGATTTGAAGATTCTAAATAAGCAGGCTCATGAAGAAGGTCTATTTTCTCCAAGGAACTTTTTAATAATGCAGAACCTAAGCCCTTAGATTGCTTAAAAGGATCAACTCCTAAATACTCTAAATACCAAACATCCTTAGGTTTGTTCTCATCAAACTCTCTAAAATATTGAAAAATATCTTTTTGAGAATCGCTGGGAAGCTCTTTGAGTGTTTCATCTAAAGCCTCATATTCAATTGTATGATTAGGAGGAAACCAAAGAGCGATGCCGGAATAATCATCAGCCCCCATCAACGCATTGAATGAAATGGACTGACTTGCAGCATTGTTAAACCATATAGCAGAATTTCTTAAATAAGTTGAGGGATCAGGCATAAGGTATCTTTGAAAAGGATCATTCGAAAAAGCGAGTAGAAGTAAATTAACAGCATCTGCCTGCGCTTCATGGGTTAAGTTTTTTATTGTGGTCATGAGATTCTTTTGTTTCAAAAAATTAAGAAGTTTGTTTCAAGAATTTTAAAATAAGATTATTAACTTCCTCTGGTGCCTCTTGCTGAGTCCAATGACCTATTCCCTCAAGTTCTTGGGCAAACAACAAATTTTTATAATTTGGCCCAATTCTATCTATCAAAGTGCTGTCACTTGGAACAAAAAAATTAACTGGGTCTAAAGTTCCTGTAACAAAAAAGGCTGGCTGTTCTAATATTTTGCCTTCTAACTCTGGAATTTCATGCCAATCAATATTTTGTGCTCTGTATCTATTAAAAGGACCTCTTAGTCCACTTATTTCAAATTGACTGACAAAGTAATCTAAATCTTCTTTGCTAAACCATTTTGGAAAGTCGTCAAATACTTCCATTCCTTCTAAAAAAGTTGAATCTTTTGTTTTCTCAGGAACAAGTCCGCTTTGACCTTTTTCAAAATTCTTTTGCATTCCCCTTCCGTCGCTATTTGTATAAGTGATGTAAAGCGCTTTAGACAAATCAGATTCAAACTCTTCTTCAGCGATTCCTTCTTTCTGGAAATAAAGTTGATAAAAAAATCGATCTTTATATATTTCTTTCCATAAATCCAGAGTTGGCATTGGACCTCTTCCCATAAAAGGAACTGATAATGTTCCAGTGGCTGTAATTCTATCTTCATTTAAAGCTGCTGTATTAAGAGCAATGGGACCACCCCAATCATGACCAATGGTTATAGCCGTATCATAACCAAGAGCGTCAATAATGCCGATAACATCATTAGTCATGTTTTTCATTGTGTATGCCTCAATTTCAAAAGGCTTGTCTGATTCACCGTAACCCCTAACATCATAAGCAACAGCCTTATAACCAGCAGCTGCTATGGCAGGTAATTGATGTCTATAGCTGTACCAACTCTCTGGCCATCCATGACAAAAGATAACCAAAGGACCTTCTCCCGTCATAGCCAGTCTTATTTTTATTCCGTTACTTTGTACAAATTTAAATTCAATGTTTTCCATAGGTTCAACTTTAACAAATTATACTTACAATGCTAATACTCTCTCTATCAACCAGAATGAACCTAATCCTCCAATAAAATAGGATGCATACTGATTTATACCTTTGCTGAATAGATTTCTAGAAAGAAGCCATATTAGCAATCCAAAGAAAGGTAATACTAATAATTGTCCTACTTCTATACCGATATTAAAAAATAGTAAAGAGAAAAGAAGATCGTCATTATTAATACCTATATCATTTAAAGCTCCTGCAAAACCAAGGCCATGAAGTAAACCAAATCCAAAAGCCACAACCCAAGGAGTAGATTCATATTTATGTTTTTCACTAACCTCTAAAGCTAAATAAATTAGGGTTAAAGCAATAAATGCTTCTGTTGAAGCTTGAGGTACTTTGATAAGTTCTAACACTGACAAGCCTAAGGTTATACTGTGAGCAATAGTAAAAGCTGTAATCGTCTTAATTAGATTTGATATTCCAGAAACGATAAAAAGAAGTCCAAAAACAAATAGCATATGATCTATTCCACTTAACAAGTGCTCTACTCCCAACCAAAAATAACCAGTTGGATAAATGCTTACTTCTTCAGGAACAAGGAATTTAGGGTTATTGACTGTTGCGAGACTTTCAAATTTTGTTCCATCTAAAAAAGCCACACTTATAAGTGCATCAGTTATTCGCGATAAACCCTTAAGACTTATTTCTTTTCCCTTGATTGTTTCACCACAATCTATAGATAACTTTGAAACTAAGTATTTTCCTTCGATTCGAGGCAAACTTCTTTCTTCCTCTTCGCAATCTAAAAAAACAACATCAGCGGGAAAGCCAACTGTGTTAGAAGGAAACATCCAATTTCCTGAATAAATGCCATTACTTTGCTCGTTCAGAATTAATCTTGCAGGATTCATTTCATGGCTAACAAGATTACCTATAAACAAGCTATAAAGAGCTAGAATTAAGAATTTAATTAGATTCGGCATTAAAATCAGAGAGTATTTCTACCTCGTACTCTTCTTTAAGATTTTCTAAGTATTTAGCAGTAGACTGGCTTTGGTTTCTGGCCACAATATCACTGATAACAATATCTCTTACTTGTTCTAGTTTGGGCAGATAAGAATCAGTAAAAGAATTTAAAAAAATAAGATGTTTTCCGTATTCTGATGTTATTGGACCATCCCATTTCTTGATTTGCATATCCTTAATTGAGTTCGAAAACTCCTGACCGAAAGATCTCTTTAACTCCTTTGTGGTTTTGACAGAGAAATTCTTACCCAACAGAAAGGGGTCTCCAAAATCACTTGGCTCTTGTCCTTGTTCTATAGATTCTAAAGCTAAAGTTGATCTATATAGAGCTTGATTTTCATTACTGAAATAAATATGTGAAAAAGTAAAAGTACTGTCAATAAAGTAATCTTGGCTATTCTCAGTATAGTGGCTTTGAATATCTTCCTCTGAAGGGCTCTTGTCTATAGATTCTTGTTTTAAAAAGCTAATCTTTTGAGCCAATCTTCTCTTTATGATGATGTCATTTTTATCTAAACCTAATTTTAATGCCTCCCTATAAAGAATTTCTTCATCAATCAATTGCTTGATGATTCCATCAATTTCCTCAACTGTAGGATCTCTACCGACCTGAATAATCCATGTGTTTATTAAGGAATCTAATTCAGACTCATATATGGTAATTTTATTAGTGCTATCTTTGTTAAAGAGAACATCTATCACAAAGATCAATAACCCTATTGAGAAAAAGATTAATAATTTTTGTTTCACAACGATTAGGGTAATTTTTTAGTTAATAAAAACAGTAATTTATGAACAATTCTTAATTTATTACCAAGTATCTACATTTGGTCTTTTTTTAGAGGTTCTATCTTTTTTTGGAGGTAATGACTTTAGAGCACCCATTATCCAATTTCTTGTGTCAGCCGGATCTATTACATCATCTAATTCAAAGTGAGATGCCATATTAACTGCCCTACCTCGATGATAACTGTCGGCCACCATTTTTTCATAGGCTGCTATTCTTTTCTTGGGATCTTTAATCGCTTCCAACTCTTTTCTGTAACCAAGTTTAACTGCCCCTTCAAGACCCATGCCTCCAAATTCACCTGTTGGCCATGTGACCGTAAATAAAGGAATTTTAAAGCTACCTCCGGCCATTGCTTGCGCGCCCAGGCCATAGGCTTTTCTTATGACCACTGACATTAGTGGTGTCTCTATATTTGCTCCTACAACAAACATTCTGCTTGCATGTCTCACAAGAGCAGTCTTTTCACTTTCGGGACCAACCATAATTCCGGGACAATCAATAAGAGAAAGTATTGGTATATCAAAAGCGTCACAAAGTTGAATGAACCTAGAGCCTTTATCTGCTCCTGGCGAATCAATAGCGCCTGATAAATGGCCTGGATTATTTGCAACTACACCTACCGGTCTTCCTTCAACTCTAATAAAAGAGGTAATAATGCCAGGAGCCCAATCTTTTCTTATCTCTAAAATAGACCCTATATCAGCTATACCTTCTATAACTTCTCTCATGTCATAATATCTAAGTCTATTTTCTGGCACAGTGAATCTTAATTTTCTAGGATCGGGAGCTTTCCAGTCACTTATAGAGCCTTGAAAGTAAGAAAGATATTTCTTGGCAACTTCAACTGCCTCTTCTTCATCTTTAACAGAGAGGTCCACAACTCCGTTTGGTACTTGTACATCCATAGGACCTACTTCGTCAGGAGTGAAAACACCAAGTCCCCCGCCTTCAATCATTGCTGGACCGCCTATTCCGATATTTGAATCTTCAGTTGCGATGATTACATCACAACAACCTAACAAAACTGCATTTCCAGCAAAACATCTTCCAGTGGTGATTCCTATGACAGGCACCAATCCAGATAATTGTGCGAAGTAAGTGAACGCCAAACAATCTAATCCAGCTACACCTGAAGTATCAGTATCGCCAGGACGTCCACCTCCGCCTTCAGCAAAAAGTATAGTAGGAAGTTTATTTTGCTCTGCAATTTCAAACATTCTGTCTTTTTTTGCGTGATTCATTTTTCCCTGAGTTCCAGCAAGAACCATGTAGTCATATGACATTGCCATTACACGGGAGTCAGTTTCTCCAAATAAGTCACCATTCACTTGGCCTAAACCACAGACCATTCCGTCACCAGTGGTGTTTTTAATTAAGTCTTCTTCTGATCTTCTTCTTCTTTGCGCAGCTATGACTACCGACCCGTACTCTACAAACGACCCTTCATCACACAAATCTTCGATATTTTCTCTTGCAGTTCTATGACCAGTTGAATATCTTTTTTTAACAGCTTCAGGACGATTTTTATCATGGCTAGCTTCTTTTCTTTCAAGAGCTTCTTTTAAGTCGGGTCTGATTCTATCTAGATCAATATCTTTTGTTTTCTTGGTTGTTTTTTCTTTGACTTCAGCTAATTGAACTGTCATCAAAGAATGGCCTTCGAACACGGTATCTTGTGGTTGGACTTTGATCTCTTTAACTATACCGCTTATATCTGAAAGTACTTCATGTTCCATTTTCATGGCTTCCATAATAAGAAGAGGTTTGCCTTTCCATATCTCATCACCTTGCTTAACATCAAACTTAACTATCATTCCCTGCATTGGAGCTTTAATGCTAGATAGTCCTGCCTCTAATTCTTCATTCTCTAACTGCAGTATATTCTCTGAGTCATCTACAAAAACACCGCCTGTTTTACCATGATCAAGTACTGCCAATGGATCAAGATTCTCTATCTTTCCTCTCTTTGGAATATTCTTCTTAATACTTCTGCTAATATCAGACAAATTAATATGCTTACCTACAGACAAAAGGTTTTCTATATTCTGATCTATAAAGTTTGTATGCAACTCATTGTTTTTGAATTTAGAATTTGAAAGGATATTCTTTAATAAATCTAGATTAGTGGGTACACCTTCAACTTTAAATTCACATAAAGACCTATAATTTCTTTTTAGAGCTTGTTTGAAGTTATCCTCGGGAGAATGTGTTATTACTTTTGCTATGAGAGAATCGAAGGCTGGGTTACTTTCATAACCATTATAACCATAACTATCTGATCTAACGCCCGGGCCGGAAGGTAGATCAAAAGATGTAAACTTTCCACCAGAAGGTTTTATTTCGCCTTTAGAATCTATAACCTCCATATTGACACGAGATTGAACAGCAAACCCTTTTGGTTCAGGGATATCTTCCTGTTCTAATTTTAGTTGTTTTAAACTTTTACCTGAAGCGATTTGAATTTGTGCTCTAACCAAATCTAGACCAAGCACAGCCTCGGTTACTGTGTGCTCAACTTGTAATCTAGCATTGCACTCAATAAATTTAAAATCTCCTTTCGAATAATCAACTAAAAACTCGACAGTCGCTAAACCTTCATATTTTGTTTCTTTAATTAAGTGAACTGAAGCATTAAACATTTTTTGTTTCAGTTCCTTGTTAATTCCCGGTGCAGGGGAAATCTCTATAATTTTTTGATGTCTTCTTTGGGTTGAACATTCTCTTTCATGCATATGGACAGCGTTACCCTTACCATCTCCCAGAACCTGAACTTCTACATGCCTATAGTTTTTTAAATATTCTTCTACGTAAAGATCTGATGAGTCAAAAGCTGCTTTTGCTTCAGAGGAAGCTCTATTCATTGCATCCTTTAGCTCTGAGTCAGAATTCACAACCCTCATCCCTCTTCCACCGCCACCTGCTATGGCCTTTATAACTAATGAAGAATTCTTTTTCAAACCTTTGAAAAATGAAGAGGCGAGTTTAAGAGAAGTCTTTCCATCAGTTCCCTTGACTACAGGAATATCTAAATTAGTTGCCAAAAGTTTGGCTGCTGATTTATCACCAAAAATTATCAAAGACTTTTCTGAAGGCCCGATAAATTTTAACTTTGCTTGTTTAGCTGCTTTTGCAAAAGCTGGGTTCTCACTTAAAAAACCATATCCAGGATGAATTCCATCTACCTTTTCACGCTTTGCGATATCAATGATTTTTTTGATATTCAAGTAAGCATTGGCTCCTTTTTCATCAATCATAAAAGATTCATCCATCTTTGAAAGATGTAGGGAATTCAGATCATCTTCAGAAAAGATACCGATCGTCTTGATACCTAAATCGTTACAGGTTCTTGCTATGCGAATAGCAATCTCACCTCTATTAGCAATCAGTATCTTTTTCATTAAGTTTATTAACGAACTGGCGAAAAATTACTTTCGACTTACCAAAGATCGTATTTTTGCAGTTCAGCTCTTCCAACAACCATGTGATGCACTTCATCAGGGCCATCAGCAAATCTTAAATGCCTGATGTCTGTATATAGGCCTGCTAAAGGAGTCCACTGAGATATTCCTGCAGCACCATGCATTTGTATGGCTTGATCAATTATCTTACAGGCTTTTTCAGGAACCATTGCTTTGATTGCACTAACATATACTCTAGCTTCTTTATTGCCAAGGACATCCATGGCTTTTGCAGCTTGTAATACAGCCAAGCGCATTGCGTTAATTTCAATTCTAGCTCGAGAGATAATCTCTAGATTTCCACCTAACTTAGCAATTGGTTTGCCAAAGGCTTCTCTGGTACCAGCCCTTTTAACCATAAGTTCAAGAGCGACTTCCGCCTTTCCTATTGTCCTCATGCAATGGTGAATTCTTCCAGGACCTAACCTTACTTGTGAGATCTCAAAACCTCTTCCTTCTCCAAGCAATATGTTTTCTTTTGGTACTCTCACATTATCAAATTTGATATGCATATGACCATGAGGAGCGTGATCATGTCCGAAAACTTGCATACCCTCTAGTATTTGTACACCCGGAGTGTCCTTCGGAACTAAAATTTGTGATTGTTGTTTTGAAGGATGGGCATCAGGGCTGGTTTTAACCATCACAATCATAATTTTACATCTTGGATCTCCTGCACCGGATATGTAGAACTTTTCTCCATTGATAACCCATTCGTCTCCATCCAATACAGCACTAGTGCTTATATTTTTTGCATCAGAAGAAGCTAAATTTGGTTCTGTCATTGCATAAGCAGATCTAATTTCCCCATTTAAAAGTGGTTCTAACCATTGTTTCTTTTGCTCTTCAGTTCCTACTCTTTCAAGCACTTCCATGTTGCCCGTGTCAGGAGCACTGCAATTCATGCTTTCGGACGCGAGAGGGTATTTTCCTATTTCTGTTGCAACGTAAGTGTAGTCAAGGTTTGTAAGTCCATCTCCTATATTTCCATCAGGGTCTGGTAAAAAGAAATTCCATAGTCCTAATTCTCTAGCTTTTTCTTTTGCGCCTTCCATCAGCTCAATTTGTCTTGGATGCCAAGTCCACCTATCTTCTTTTTCGTTTTGAAGAGCAGAATATTCTTGTTGAATTGGCTTTATATTTTCTTCGCAATGCTTCTTTACCAAATCCATTAATGGCTGGGTTTTGTCAGACATCGAAAGTTCGAATAACTCTGGGTTTGTGCTCATGTTATATCTCCTTAATAACTTTAATTAATACGAATACCAAATTGGTGAGGACCAAGCTCTCTCCTGAATGGTCTTTTTTAAATCTTCTCTTGGCTCATTACCTGTTTTTATAGCATCCCAAGTACTCCATCTGCAAGTAGGATTTTCAAGAACTCTTACATAATAGAAAGCTTTTACTGTTGGATCGAATGAATTATCAGTCCAAATAGTTTTTAATTCATCAGCACCGACATCAGAGCTTATTGAGCAGTCAGATATATCAACAAGCGCTCCGTTGTCTGGACATCTATTTGTTTCAGGGTCTGGCATCAATCCATCAGAGCACATGACATCTATAATTTCTTCATGAGGTTTTCCGGAGATTCTTTCTACCCAGCCTTTAATTATCTGTACTCGCTGTAAAGGAGCAGAATTTTTATCTCTAAGAGCCCAGATCAAGAATGAAGGCTTTAGACCATCTGATGCTTCTAGATCTTGGCCCATAGGAACTCCCTTCTCGTAAGCTTCTTTGATAACATCATCAGAATCTAATAAAGAGGCTTCTATATCATACCCAGCAAAAAACCTTAGTTTTATCCTTGTGCCCGAGGTTGCATAAGTCTCTTTTCTTCTGAAAGCTTCAAAAATTGAATTTCTGGTATTTTCTTCAGCCCAAACTGCTGCGAGCCCTGAAGCACCCCATTGATTGAAAACAGCATTATTGAAATACCTATCTCCAATCTTTTTAAGAGTTAATTGTCTTATTGGTGCATTTAGAACTAATTCTAAGTTTTCTCCAGTTAAAGGCGCAGAACCCCTCCCTTCTGGTGTTCCATCAAAGATACCTATTTTTGAAGTAAAGTTTGATTCATCATCTGATATAGCGCCTGTGTGTGTATCACTTGCACCTACCATTCCAAATTTATAAGGGTTGCCTCGACCTTCTTCCGACATGCCTAGTCCATCTAGATAAGCTTGTCTTACATATCCTCCAAAGGGTCTACTGTAAGCTGAATTACCTACTCTTTGATCCATTATCTCAAAATCTGCCCATTCATCATTTGGAGATAGTATAGGATGAGTTTCTGAAGTGCCTTTAACTTGGGTCATCTCGACAATTGGTTCGTTGCGCATTCTAAATTCAGCATATTGCGTGCTAATTGGTAAGCCTTCCCAATTTTCCATCTCAAACATTTGACCATTTGAGCCATTAGAATTATGGGGTATTGCTATGGTGTCTACTCCCCTTTCTCTTAAACCGTCCATCCAAGACCATAAGTCTTCAGGATTAAGTGACTTAAGTCTTGAAAAAGGTTCAACAGTAAATTTATTACCATTATAAATAACGTTTCTATGAAGGTTGGCGCTTTCAAGAGGTGGCGAACCTTGAAAATTACAACCAGTTCCTCTTAGTAAGCATTTTAATTGTGAAGCTCCTTCTGTATTTGAAGATCGAGTAGTTGAAGTGGTGTACTCATAGGCAACAAAGGTTGTGAAATTACCAGGATCATTATGCCTTTGAGCACTTTTAATTATATCTGCCCATGCTGTTCTGTGTACATTTACGTCAAATAAGGTTGTACCTCTAGCAGTATCGCCGGTGATAACGGCCATGAATCTTGTCCATATGTTACTAAAGTTAGTAGTGTTTCTTACGTAATCTTGAAATAAGGCACTTCTAGTAGCTACTGACTCCTGCGTAATATTTTCTGGACTATTTAAATTATGAAAAGGTTCGCTTCCTGCCTTTCCATTATTGGGGTCTGCCCAGTGCTCTACCATACCTAAAAGCATTCCATGATCTGTTACTGCATAAAAATCTAAAGGTTCTCTAATTTGCATTTCATAACCTAGAGGATGATAAATAGCGGACCCTTTAGCAAACTCGTAAGCGTCATCAGGAGTGGCAGTAGTCCCGAATATATATGCATCAAATGAATGTTTTGTATGTACATGAAGATCACCAAAATAAAGATTCTTATCTTCATTGTAACTAGGCGTAGATCCAGGTTCAGGGCTAACTACTGAAAGATCTTCGGTGTAATCAATAATATCGTTTGGTGAAGTACAACTCCAAATACTTACAAACAAGAAGGCAATTAAACCTAGCTTTAAAAATACTCTCATATAAGTCCCCATTAATTCCTATCAATTTAACAATTAATGGGCAACTTGGAAAGACTTAGGATACGCTTGAAGGTTAACTTAGATTTCGTCGGGAAGGATATTTACTGCTGCTAAACCTCGATTATTAGGAACATACCAGATTGGGGAAGACCAAGCTCTTTCTTGTATAGTTGGAGCTACATCAGCCCTAGGTTTATTGCCTGATTTAATGGCATCCCATGTGGACCACCTGCATGTTGGATTCTCTAAAACCCTAACATAGTAGAAAGCTTTAATAGAAGGATTAAACTCAGGATCTTTCCATATTGTTTTGAGTTCATTAGAGCCAACATTCTTTGAAATTTCACAATTATCGAGATTTACCTTGGCTCCATTATTAGCACACCTGTGAGTTTCTGGATCTGGAGCAATACCCCAAGAACAAGCGACATCAAAAACTTTTTCATAGGTTCTTCCACTTACTTCTGTCCACCCTTTAATAACTTGAACTCGATCCAGAGGAGCTCTTTTAATATCTCTAAGAGCCCATACAAAAAAACTAGGCGCTTTGCCATCTGACTCCAAGATGTCTGAACCCATAGTTACTCCTCTTGAGTAGGCAAATGAAACTGGATCTTCTGCACTAAGTGCATTATCTATTTCATAGCCAGCAAAAAATCTAACTTTAATTCTGCTTCCCGTTGTAGCAAAAGTCTCTTTCCGTCTAAATGCATTGTAGATAGCTTCCCTAGTATTGCTTTCAGCCCAAACGGCCGCTAGGCCAGAAGCACCCCATTCTGTGTATGCTGTTTGAATAAATTCTTTATCTTCAAATTCTTTAAAACCAGCTATTACAACACTTAAGTCAGAACTTTCTATTTGCTCTTTAAGCTTATTATCAACAGGAGCCGCTCCTCTCAAAACAGGTGTTCCATCTATGATTCCTGCCTTAGAATGAAAATCAGATTCATTGTCTGAAATAGCACCAGTATGAGTATCACTTGCTCCTACTAAGCCAAATTTGTAGGGGTTTATATTATATTCTGATTCTAATGTGAGCCCTCTCAAATAAGCATCTCTTACATAACTACCTTCAGGTCTGGAATAAAACGGTGAAGCAATCCTGAAGTTCATTATCTCGAAATCTGCCCATTCATCTTTTGGGGAAAGAAGAGGATGAGTGTCAGATGTTCCTTTTACTTGTGTTATCTCTACCAGCGGTTCATTTCTCATCCTTTTTTCTGCGTATTCATCAGACATTGGATTTCCAGCCCAATCCACTAGTTTAAACATTTGTCCATTTGATCCATTGGAATTATGAGGAATAGCCAAACTTTCAACTCCTATTTCTCTCAAATTATCCATCCAGTCCCATAAATCTTCAGGATTTCTTGAATCAACAATAGAAAAAGGTTGGATAGGCCCTTTGCTATTCTTAAATACTACATTTCTATGTAAATTACTTTGGCCGATGCCGCTTGAAGTAAATTCATAAGCTAAAAATGTGGTAAATTTGCCTGGATCATTATGCCTCTCAGCAGCTTCAGCCGTATCTCTCCAAGCGGAATGGTGGGTATCTCGATCATAGGCTTTGGTACCGTATATGGTATCTTCTTGAAGATAGGCTTTTAACACAGTTAAAGGATTCATTGATGTTGCTATAAGTTCACCAGTAATGAGATCTCTGAAGAGTCCTAATCTTCTAGCAAGAGATTCGGTATTTAAATTTTCTGGGCTATTTAAACCATGTAAGTCTTTAGCAAATTCTAATTTTCCGGGAACTGTTTCTGGATCAGCATAAGCAGGAAGCATGCCTAACCAAGCAGCGTGATCCGTAATTGCATAAAAATCTAAAGGGTCTTCGAGTTGCATTTCGTACCCCAGAGGGTGTTTAATAGAATCGCCTTTTGCAAACCTATATGCATCATCAGGCGAGGCTTTAGTACCAAAGATATACGCGTCAAAAGAGTACTTTGTATGAACATGTAAATCTCCAAAATAAGCATTCTTATTTGGATTTGAATCAATAATAATTGCTGGGGATTCTGTCTCTAAAGAAAAATCAGTTATGTCGTCTTTTATAGAAAAAACTTTACTTAATGCAAGTAACCATATGCTAAAAGCAATAATTGTAAGAAACAAAAATGATCTTAGTGCAATAGCCATACTCCCCCCTTTTTTATAAAAGATTATACAGGTAAAAATTTCTTATAGAATTTATTGACTTATTTCATAAGTACTGTATATTTATACAGTATGAATGATATATACAAGAAAAATAAGCCTTCAGGGCAGCCTATGGCAGTTAGGCACTTAAATATAGTACAAATTGAAAGCCCCCTTCACTATATGTGGTTAGATAGACTAATTACCTCAATATATGTGGTTTTATCAGCCAGTTTAATAACTATCTCATTAGCATTAATGCTAGGCCTATCAATATAGAATTAAAATTTGGATGTAAATAGGTTAGTCTAGATCCTTAATTTAAGGATCAATGGAAACTTATACAAATATACTGTTTATTTGGACTGGAATTTCAATAGTTGCCTTCATAACTTTACTGTTCAGAAGTGCACCTTATGGAAGACACTCTATGTCAGCATGGGGTCCAGCTATATCCTCAAGGTTAGGATGGATTCTCATGGAATCGCCGGCAGTCTACCTAATGCTTCTCTTCATTATTATTTATAGAGACTCTTTGGGAATTATTGAACTGACCTTTACTGTTATCTGGTTGGTTCATTATGTTCATAGAAGTTTTATATGGCCACTAAGAGCAAAACTAGAAGGAAAGAAAATTACCTTGGTTGTTGTCATGCTGGCTGCGATATTTAACTTCGTTAACGTCTATATCCAAGGATCATGGATTTTTATTTTTGGAAGTTACGAAAGAGATTGGATGCTATCCCCCTTTTTCATTGCTGGATTTGTTGTTTTTTTAATAGGCTTGTTTATTAATATTCGGTCAGACAATATTCTAATTAAACTTAGAGAGGATCATGGAAGCGGTTATCATGTTCCTAAAGGGTTTCTATTTAATAAAATTAGTAATCCTAACTATTTCGGTGAAATCTTAGAATGGTTGGGTTGGTTCATTATGACTCTTAGTCCAGCAGGGTTGGTGTTTTTTATTTGGACTATGGCAAATTTAATTCCTAGAGCTAAATCAAATCACGAGTGGTGTTTAAAGAATATAGAAGGCTATCCAACAGATAGAAAAAGGGTTATTCCTTTCTTGTATTGATTTTTTTAAATTCTTTAATCTTGAACTTGTTTATAAAGGCATCTGACTTTATTCTATGTCGTCACTTAATATTAGGAGAATTTCATGGATCTTGAATACGGACCAGAATACGATGATTTTAGATCAGAGGTCATTAACTTCATTAAGGAAAATGAAGATGTGAAACTTACAGGACCAATGCGAGATGAAAGTCGGGTAAATTGGCAACAAAAGCTGATTGATAATGGTTATTTTGCCCGTTCCGTTCCAAAAGAGTATGGAGGTTACGGCGGTGATATGGATATTATTAAGCTTAGAATCATTGCTGAAGAATTTGCTAAGTCTCCTATACCTAAAGCTATGGGCGGGCAAGGCATACAAATGCTAGTTCCTACCTTGCTTTCGTTGGGTACCGAAGAGCAAAAACAACAATACATACGTCCAACTCTCAGGGGAGAGATGATTTGGTGCCAAGGTTATTCTGAACCAAATTCTGGAAGTGATTTAGCTAGTTTGCAAACTAAAGGAGAATTAGATGGCGATGAATGGGTTATTAATGGGCAAAAAATTTGGACTAGCACAGCACAACTAGCCCAAATGTGTTTTATTCTGGTTAGAACTGAACCTGATGCGCCTAAACATCAAGGCATAAGTTATTTATTAATGCCCATGGATTCAGAAGGAATTGACAGAAGGCCTATTAAACAAATGACTGGTGATTCAGATTTCAATGAATTGTTCCTTACGGACGTAAGAATACCCGCAGAAAATATAGTTGGTAATAGAGGTGAAGGATGGCAAGTTGCAAATGCAACGCTAGGTCACGAAAGAGGATCCTTAGCTGATCCTAATGTTACTCAGAATAGACTAAACTCATTGATAGATTTAATGAAAACTGAAACCATTGATGGTCAAAGAGTTATCGATAAACCAATCTTTAGAGATAGGTTGCTCTCAATACAAGGACGTCTGATGGCTCAACAATCTAATGCGTTAAGAATTCTGTCTTCTCAAATTAATCAAGGTCAAGATGCAACCTTAGCTAAATTTATTGTAAAACTTCAAGGCACAGAACTTCGGCATGAATTAGAAGGTTTAGCAATTGATGCAATGGGAGAATTAGGTACTTTATACGAAGACAGTCCCCATCTAAGAGATCATGGAGCCTGGCAACAAACCTACATGTACTATCTAGGTTTGATAATTGGTGGAGGTACCAATCAAATTCAAAAAAATATAATCAGCGAAAGAGCACTGGGCATGCCTAAAGAGCCTAAAGTACAAGGAGCGTAAATATGTATTTTGGATTATCAGAAGAACAAAAGAGTCTTGAAGAAAATATAAGTAAATTCTTAAGTGACAACGCCCCTTTGGACGCTATAAAAGCAGTTGCAGATGGTGAGGAAGTAAAAGCCGATGAAATCCATAAAGGAATTATTGAATTAGGTCTGAGTGGCCTTATGGTTCCAGAATCGTATGGTGGATTGGAACTCAACATGTTATTTGCAACGGTGGTTTCATCAGCTTTAGGAGCTGGAACAGCTCCCGTTCCTTATGCAGGAGCTTATGTGATGGCACCTATAGCGATTACATTAGCTGGTGATGAAGACCAGAAAAATGATTGGTTACCAAAAATTGCTGGTGGAGAGATAGTTATAGGAGTTGGCCTTTCTGAATTTGTTGGAGCAAGAGAGGATGCTGGAATAGAGTTTGACAAAGGTAAGGTTTCAGGTAGAAGCCTATTCTTAATTGATGGCAAAAATGCAGATGCCTACTTACTTGCAAATAAATCTGGTGAACTCTTCTTAATAGATTCATCCAGTAAAGGCATAACTGTTACGGAACTGGTTACAGTGGATAAAACAAGAACATCAATAGAGCTGACACTAGATAAAGTAGATGCCACCCTTCTCCCTGGTTCAAGTGATATAAGTGTTATAGAAAAAGTTTTAGACGCAGGCAGACTAATGTTATCAGCTGATACCGTTGGAGCATCTCAAGTTATGCTAGATAAGGCTGTAGCTTATTCGCTTGAAAGAAAACAATTTGGAAGATTAATTGGGTCTTTCCAAGCTGTAAAACATATGTGTGCTGAAATGGCAGCAGAGCTAGAGCCTTGTCATTCTATGATTTGGCATGCTGCACATAGTCAGGATAGTTCCGCTGATGATGCTAGATTGATGGCTTGCCAAACTAAAGCTCACGTATCTGAAGTAGGAAAACAAGTTTCAAAGACTGCAACTGAGGTACATGGTGGAATGGGATTCACGGATGAACTAGGTCTTCATTATTGGTTCAAGAGGATTGGTCTTAACAGGCAACTACTAGGCTCTCCTGAATTAATCAGAGAAGAGGCAGGAAAATTGCAGGGTTTCGACCAGTAATTAAAGACTATAAAAATCTTTAGCAGTTTTATAAAAGAGAAATTCTTTATCTTCTTCGTTAAAATCTTTAGTCATCTTCTTGAATGCATTCCATAGAACATGATAAGAGATAGACTGTTTGTCTACAGGAAAATTACTTTCGAACATGCATCGGTCTGCGCCAAATATCTCAATTGTATGAGTGTAATATTTTTCATGTTTAGCTAATAATTCATCAGAGGTAACTGGCAATTCTCTTTTGTGCCAATCCCATCCGTTTACAGGCATAGCTAAACCACCTAATTTTGCGTAAACATTAGGGCACTCAGCTAAACTAGAAGTATCTTCTTTCCACTGCTCAAATATTTCTTCTTGCTTACCTGAATAAGGTCCAATTCCTAGGGGTCCACCAAAGTGATCATGAACAATTCTTAAATCAGGTAAATTACTAGCCAATATAGTGAGATCCTTAATTTGGTTATGGTAGTGCCAAGTATCAAAAACAAGATCTAATTTAATAAGTTGTTCTAAACCTATCTGAAAGGCATCTTCCAAATATATGCTTTCTGTTGGTTCAGAGTGAGCATTTCTTACCCTATCATCAGCATCCCAACCTCCAGAGTGTCTGATACCTCTAAATAAGCCCTCTCCTTTTTCAATGTGTAGCTCCAAGACCTCCTGCGCAGATTCTCCTAACATCATGTTTACATGACCAATAATTCCTTCGATCTGAGCTTGAGAAGAATCTTCTTTTGCTTCTTTTGCTATGCCTACAACAAATTCAGTCTCTCCAACCGGTTTAAAGGCATCTGGACCATCTTGATAATATTCTTGTCCGCAATCTATAAATACAGTTTTTTTTATATTGTGACCACTGGAAGTGTCATTCCATAAATCTTCAAGTAAATACCTATAAGTGTCCTTTATTCCTGGAGGATCTTCAGGACCGTGCCATAAATGATGATGCGGATCTATAATTTCTCTCTCTGGATCAATAATTTCTTCTTGAACTTTATCTATCCAGCCTTCTATTTCATGAATATTCGACATTTAATTACCTTTTATTACATTAAAAGCATATCCAAAAATATCTGCTATTTCATCTATTTGCTTGTCTTTAGAAGTACCAGCTCCATGGCCTGCCCTAGATTCAACTCTTAAAAGAATGGGATTGTCGCAGGACTGATATTCTTGGAGCTTTGCTGTAAATTTGTAAGAGTGCGAAGGCACAACTCTATCATCCCTACTTGAAGTTGTTATTAATGTTGTGGGATAGCAAACATCTTGCTGTATGTTGTGATAAGGAGAATAAGACAGAAGATTCAAAAAATCTTCTTTTTCATCTGGTTCTCCATAGTCGCTTGTCCAAGCCCAACCTATTGTAAATTTATGATATCTAAGCATATCTAATACTCCGACTTGCGGTATAGCTACTTTAAATAAGTTTGGATTCTGCAGCATTGTCGCAGCGACCAACAAACCTCCATTTGACCTTCCAAGAGAAACTGTAGTTTTAGGCGAACCTATCTCCTTATCGTGCAAGTATTTTGCTGCAGAAGCAAAGTCATCAAATACATTCTGTTTATTCAGCAACATACCTGCTTCATGCCATTCATCACCATATTCACTTCCGCCCCTTAAATTTGCTATAGCCAATACGCCGCCTGATTTCATCCAAGAATAAAATGTCTTACTAAAATTGGGCAAGATTGGAATATTAAATCCTCCATAACCATACAGTAGTAATGGTGTATTTTTATCAATCTTCAATCCTGTTTGTTTGGCAATATGTATAGGAATTTGCGTCCCGTCTAATGATTCATAAAACCTCATTTCACTTGAATATTGTTCTGGGTTAAAACCAGGTATTTCAGATTTCCAATAAGGTACATAACTAAGAGTTTCAACATCAATCTCAAATACTTCTTCTGGTGTCGTGTAATTAGTAAATTCAAAATACGCAGTTCTATCTTTAAGATTTCCATAGAACCCATTTATAGAGCCATTTTGTGGAAAGGCTAAATCGGATAAATAAGTTCCTTCTAAATCAAAAAATTTAATTTTTGTAATTGTGTCCTGAAGATAATTAACAATTAGCTTCTTGCCTACCAAAGAAACACTTGAAATAGGTGCGTCTTCAGCGATAACTTCTTTCCAAAGATAATCTCCTCCTTCTATTATGTCTAAAGAAACTATCCTTCCTTTAGGTGCATCTAAAGTAGTATAAAACCAGAGTCTGTTCTTAACTCCTCCTAAGAAGTTATAGGTGGCCTCAAATTCGTTAATAATAGGAATAAAGTCCCCTTCTTTTTCAAACTTTATATGAACTAGATTCCTTTCATCAGTGCCTTCTCCAATAGACAAGACCCTATAGTTCCCCTCATCAGGAACAGCTATAGACCATGACCTATCGGGATTTTGATCATCTTTATATATAAGACTGTCTTTCTTTTGGTCATCATATAGGCGGTGAAAGAATAATTGAGGGCTTCTGTTAATGTCTGCCAACGCTTCTTCTGGTTCTCTATACTTTTGATAGTAAAATCCTGAACTATCAGATTCCCAAGTAGCATAAGAAAATTTAGACCACTCTATCTTGTCTTCTAAGACTTCTTTAGTTTCAATATTCATGACTTTCCACGTTCTCCAATCAGAACCGCCGTCCGAAATTGAATAAGCTGCGTACTTTGCATCAGGACTAACACTCACATCGCTTAAAGAAATTGTTCCGTCAACAGAAAATTGGTTTGGGTCTAACAAAACCTCCTCTTCACAATCATCGCAAGCTTTCATCATGAAAATACTTTGTTGTTTTAAACCATCATTTAAGTAATAAAAGGTCTTTTCTCCTTTCTTGTATGGAATACTTATTTGTTCAGAAACCCAGATTTCTTCAAGATCTCTTTTAATGCTCTTTTGGTAAGGATTGTTTAAGAATTGGTCAGTTAGTATATTTTGCTCTTCTACCCAAGCCTTAGCTTCCTCACTAGTAAAGTCTTCCAGCCAGCGGTAAGGGTCTTCAATTGTAAGACCGAAAATCTCATCAACAACATGAGCCTTTTTAGTTACAGGGTAATCCATTTCTTGAGAAGTATTAGAACATGCTGTACTTAGAAATACTAAAGTTAGCGAAATGGTAAATTTTGATAAAGTCCCCATATTGGATATTCTAAAATAGAATATGTCGATAATAATAAATGATTTAATTAAGTAATGAAAAAAATACTGTCTACAACCCTTAGTCTTTCAATCTTATTAGCTGCTTTAGGTTTAACATCTTCTGAGGATATAAAAGACGATGAGGTATATAAGATTGGATTTGGTTCTTGTTTAACTGAAAAAAGAGAACAGCCTATCTGGCAAGCTATAAAAAAAGAAGAACTTAACGAATTTTTCTTCATGGGAGATAACGTTTATGGAGACAATGAAGATACTGGTCTTTTAGATGATATGAAAACCGCTTATGAATTACAGAAAACTCGATTTCCTGAATGGCTAAAAGAGATAAAAGTAAATGCCATTTGGGATGACCATGATTATGGAAAAAATGATGGTGGATTTGAATACCCTCTTAAGTCAGAATCTCAAGAACTTTTTCTAAAGTTTTGGAATGTTCCAACTGATGATCCAAGATGGAATAGAGAAGGTATATACTTTTCTGAAGAAAGAAATATTTTTGATCTAAAAGTCAGATTAATTGGTTTGGATACTAGATATCATAGATCAGCATTAGGACAAAAGGATAAGCCCTATTCTCCCATTGAAGACACATCTAAAACCATGCTTGGTGCAACCCAATGGGCATGGTTGATTAATGAGCTCAATCAAGAAGCTGACCTGAACATCATCGTCTCGTCTATTCAAGTATTACCCACAAATCATGGATTTGAAAAGTGGGAAAATTTTCCTCACGAGCGAAATAAATTACTTATGCAAATTAAAGAGTCGAAAGTTCCTACTATCTTAGTTTCTGGGGATAGACATAAAGCAGGCATCTATAAGAAAGATAAAATAATTGAAATGACATCTTCTTCCATGAATAAGCCTCTTCCTTATCTCATAACCAAAGTCTGGGATCTGCTCAGCAAGGAAACAGATGCTCATCTTATCGATGAAATGTATTACCCGGAAAATTATGGAACTATTTCCATTTTTAAGGACGGTCGAATAATGATTGATCTGAAAGATTTAAATGCTAATTCAGTACAATCAATAGAATGGAAATGAGGGGCAAATAGCCCCTCAAGTTTATTTTGCTACTTTAATACGAACTGTTGAATAGATTCTTCCATTTTCGCAAGTGGAAATATCATTTAAAGCATTTGCTTCATCAGTCCCCATAAGGTTTTCACCAAAGTTATCTACGTTTTTACCGTAATCACTAGGTGAATTAGCGTATAAAGAATAGACGTAATCGTAATCAAATTTACCAGCACCTACAGGAGCCATCATCATCTTTCTACCCATATTGTCTCCAGTAGAACGAGCTTTGATTGCAAATTTCTTATAAGCATCAAAAGCTTTTCTCATTGTGATGCCTTCTTTCAAAGTGCATTCAGTAAATCTAACCATGCCACTAGAACCCATTTCTCCCTCTGGAACAGAGATAGGCCATTGCCACACATCAACTACTCTTTCGTTGGTAACAGGCAAAGATGAAGCCATTTTGCCACCTTCATTAATCCATTGACCAATAGCTTTATATTGCTCGCCTGGCGTAGGCCACAAATTTAACCACACGTAATCAACTCTTTGTAAATCATCTGTGTAGTAAGGAGTAAAAACTACCGTTTGCATAGAATCCCATGCGCTCCTTTCATCTGTCCAAGCAACAAATTTCTCTCCCCAATTTAATAAATCTTGCATATCTTTGCCTTTATTAAATTTTCCTGAGTAATATTCAGCTTTATTAGCAGTTGGTTCAAATTCGTACTCATCCGCATGTACAAGTACTGAAAATGAAAGTAATAAAATTAATAAATATTTCATATTATTTTTTCATCCAAATAGAAAACATTTGCATTCCTAAAACAGTAACCATAAATAATCCACCTACCATATTTGGCATTAGATTAAATTCTTTACCTGGTTCATTTGCTGCAATGAAATTTACTGCTCCTGAACTTATTTCAACTCCTTGAGCCTGCATAGTTGCAAAAACTCCAGCTATACCATTAGATACCCATTCTGCGGCAGCTCCGTTAAAATTAAGCTGGAATACTATTAATAAACAAAAGACAGTAACGAATACTTTTCCAATCATATTATCAGATTCACCTGCCATGTTAGCAGCTCTAAAACTTACCCATAATAAAAACGCTAAGCCAGTAAAATAGACCGCGTTAGTTAGTCCTGCTTGCCAGAACAAACTCCAAACTTCCATTTCTGTAGGCATATTATTTCTCCTTTTAAAATTAAACAAATGAGAATTATTCTCGATAAATATCATAAATTAAATTTATGACTTTTACATG
>CEVR01172875.1_pt1 | contig 25827 bp, 22 predicted proteins | sample 356541 | NCBI WGS metagenome assembly CEVR01 (sample SAMEA2623734, study PRJEB7988) | marine metagenome | isolation source: saline water (ENVO:00002010), including
CTTGGATATATTAGATTAGGACAAGCCGCAACTACTCTATCCGGAGGGGAAGCTCAAAGAGTCAAACTTGCTTCTGAACTTTCAAAAATAAATACAGGAAATACTTTGTATATCTTAGACGAACCTACAACCGGTCTTCATTTTGATGATATTAAAGTTTTATTAGAAGTAATCAATAAAATAGTAGACCAAGGAAACACAGTTATCATTATTGAACATAATTTAGATGTAATAAAAACTGCAGACCATATTATTGATATAGGCCCTGAGGGAGGTGAAAAAGGAGGTATGATTATTTGTAACGGAACTCCTGAATCAATCGTTAATGGTATGGTAGGATATACTTCAAAGTACTTAAAACAAGAATTACAAGATTAGAATTATGAATAAAGAAGAAAAAAAACTTAGAAGAGCGTTAGATTCAAAAAGTTGGAATGAAATAAAAACAAAAGATTCTTGGCAGATTTTTAAGATAATGTCGGAATTTGTAGATGGGTATGATACTATGGCAAAAATTGGTCCCTGTGTTTCTATTTTTGGATCTGCCAGAACTACAGATGAAAATCCATATTATCAATTAGCAGAAGAAATTGCATTTAAACTTACACGAAACGGATATGGAGTCATTACTGGAGGAGGTCCTGGAATAATGGAAGCTGCAAATAAAGGAGCTAAAAAAGGGGAAGGGAAGTCTGTAGGTTTAAATATTGTATTACCGTTTGAGCAATCTGCCAATCCATATATTGATAATGATAAACTCATAAACTTTGATTATTTCTTTGTCAGAAAAGTTATGTTTGTGAAATATGCTCAAGGATTTATTGTTTTACCAGGTGGTGTAGGTACTCTAGATGAATTATTTGAAGCAATTACTCTAATTCAAACCAAAAAGATAGGAAAATTCCCTATTATATTAGTAGGAAAATCCTTTTGGGGAGGGTTAATTGAATGGATTAAAGAAATTATGTTAAAGAAAGAAAACAATATCAGTCCGGAAGATTTAAATTTATTTTCGGTAGTAGACACAGCTGAGGAAGCACTTGAAATTATTAATGAATTCTATACAAAATATGGTTTAAAACCTAATTTTTAAAACAGATAGCTTATTTTCTGAATTTTTAGTACTTTTACGCCTTGTATAAAACTACTAACTGATTATGAAGAAAATATTTTTACTGCTTTCGTTATTAATATGTACACAATCCTTTTCTCAACAGAGAAATTATGAAGTCACTGAAAAAGATGCTTTTCAACCAATGTTCTCTATTGGGTCTGGATACTACAACTCATTGGGAGACATAAAAGGTCCTGATGGAAATTATCTTCTTGGAAACATGGGTATTAACACAGGAATCAGAATCAACCTTTCTGAAGATTTAGATTTATCATTCTTATTTACTTCAAATGCAAAATTACATGAAAATTCTGGAGTAGAATCCTTTGAAACAGATTTAAGCTCTTTGGGTTTTAATTTAGATTATACATTTAGTAATATCTTAAAAAACACTAAATTATCTCCTTTTGCTACTTTTGGTGCACAATGGATGTATTTTAGCACCAATTCAAATCCTCAGGAATCTGGAATAAACTTACCTTTAGGATTAGGTATTTCCTTAGATGTTTCTGAAAGAATTAGATTTGACATAGGAATGAATTACCACTTATCATTTGCGGATATTGACCATACTATTTCTGAAAATAATGATAATTTCACAGTAGTTAATTTCACCTTACATTATGATTTATTCACCCCAAAAGCTGATGATTACAACTATTATGATGAAACTAATTACACAAATGTAAACTTTAAGGCAATGGATTTAGAAGATCATGATAGTGATGGAGTGCCAGATATTGATGATAATTGCCCCAGCACACCTAACGGAGTAAAAGTTAATGCGTTTGGTTGTCCTTTTGATGGAGATAATGATGGAGTACCAAACTATTTAGATGAAGAATTAAATACTAAAATTGGAGCAGTTGTAAATGAAAGAGGAATTCAGTTAACAGATGAAGAGTACTATAGTATGTACTCTGAATATGAAGCTGCATCAAGAGAGTACGCCAAATTCTACAACGAATCTGAAATCAAAAGAGATAACTTTAAAACAATCAACGAATACTTAATTGCAAAAGCAAATGCATTTAATTTAAAATACAATGAAAGTAATCAAGACAGACCAACTGGAAAGAGGTATAAAGTTCAGATTGGAAGATTTTCAGATGATATTCCATCTTACTTAATCAATAAATTCTTAAGTTATGAGGATCTAGAAAGTATTCCTCAGAAAGACGGCAGTTTTATTTATGCTGTTGGGAATTATCAAATTATTGATGATGCTGAAAACAGGCAAATGAATATTGAAATGAAGGATAGATTAGCTGTAACTGAGATTATTGTAGTGGAAAATGGTTTTACTTCGGAGTTCCAATATCCTGTTGATGAGGAGGTAGAGGAGGAAGAAAAAATGGAAGAAATAATTGAAAAGAATATCGTGACTTATAAAGATTCGGATTCTGTAGCGATAGATACCGCAACAATTGCAGAAAATACAGAGAAAGTAATTTATAGAGTTCAATTAGGTTATTTTGAAAAAGAACTCTCTTCAAACATATTTGAAGGATTAAATGTAATTCCAATTAAGAAAGGCAGTGGAACATTCTATCTAATTGGTTCTTTTACAGAACACCAAAATGCTCTTATCAAACAATCAGAAATGAAAGCCAGAGGTTTTAAAGACGCTTTTATTGTAACTTATAAAAATGGGGAAAGAATTAATATAAGTACTGCTATAACTACTGAAAAAAGGAACAGAAAGAAAAAAGAAGAAAAAGAAAGAGTGGTTGTTACTGAGAATCCAACTTATAATATTCAGTTTATAGTGCAGATAGGAGTTTGGAGTAATATAAATCCAAATACTGAAAGTAAAATAGATGCCATTGGTGGAGCTGAGAAGGTTTTAGATAAAGGAAGTCTATACAAATATATTGCTGGAAGATACTCCTCGTTATCTGAGGCGGAATTCAGGAAATCTGAGGTTAGACAAAATGGTTTCTCTGACTCTTTTATATACGCCGAGAAAGATGGAGAAAGAATTAAAATACAAGAAGCTATAAAATTGTTAAATAAGTAAGAAAAGGAGAGTTAAAACTCTCCTTTTTATATATGATTAATTTTGTTTGGATTGTTTCTTAGATCCTTCATAAATATCAAACCGAACAAATCTACATTCTAGTTTTCCATTATAAACCTTTATCTTCTTAGAAGGTCTTAGCCCAATCATCTTCAGGTTTTCAATATCAGAAGATATTAACCAAACACTACACCCTTGATAGTTATGTTTTAAAGTATCTCCTATTTTTTCGTAAAACTCATTTACTCCTATTTGCATCCTTTCTCCATAAGGAGGATTAAATACAACATGAGTATTGGCCTGAACTTTTGATTCAAAGAAATCTTCCATCTTTACTTTTATATCATCTCTCATCAAAGCATTATTCACATTTGCTCTACAAGATCTTAAGGATTTCTGAAAATTATCTGCACCTGTAATAACTCCGTAATATTCTTTTTCCTTTTCTAAAGAAACATCTCTTATTCTCTCCCAAAGATCTAAATCAAAGTTCTGCCACCCCTCAAATCCAAATCGTTTACGAAATATATTTGCAGGAATATTATTTGCAATCATAGATGCTTCTATCAATATAGTTCCTGACCCACACATAGGATCGTGAAAATTAGAAATCTGATTCCAATCAGAAAGTAATATTAAACCAGCTGCTAGGACTTCATTTATTGGAGCATCTACAGAAGCTAACTTATATCCCCTTTTATGAAGAGAATATCCAGAACTATCTAATGAGATTACAAATTTATTTTCTCTAACATGTATATTAATCTGAATATCTGGAGAATCAACATCTACATTTGGTCTTTTACCATATTTGTCCCTAAAATAATCTGCAATTGCATCTTTTGTTTTTAAAGCGGTATACTTACTATGAGTAAAAGTATCTGACGTACCAGAAGATTGAATTGCAAATGTATTATCTATTCCAAAATATTGTTCCCAATTATAATCGTATATTTTTCTGTATAACTCTTTTTCATTTCTTGCTTTAAACTCAAAAATAGGTTTTAAAATCCTAATTGCAGTTCTTAAGTTTAGATTAGCTTTATACATAAAACCCTTATCCCCTACAAATTCAACTGCACGATTTAATATATTGATATGCTGGGCTCCTAGTTTTTTTAACTCTTCAGATAATACCTCCTCTAAACCCATCATGGTAGTAGCCACCATTTTATAATTCTGTTCTTTCATGTGTTTCAACAGTTTAATTAATCCTTCAAATAATAATAAGATTAAACTTTAAGAATAAGAAAAGGTCTATCAAAACTGATAGACCCTCTTTTAAATAATAACTAAAACTAAATCAGATTAAGACATTGCATTTACATGCTTTGTCAATTTCGATTTTAAGTTTGATGATTTATTTTTATGTATAATATTTCTCTTTGTTAGTTTATCTAACATAGCAACAACCTTTGGTAATAATGCAGTAGCCTCTTTCTTACTAGTTAATGATCTAAGTTTCGAAATAGCATTTCTAGTTGTTTTATGGAAATACTTATTTAACAATCTTCTTTTTTCAGATTGTCTTATTCTTTTAATTGCAGATTTATGATTTGCCATACTCTTTAATTTAGTTTATGTAGCCCGACGGGGAATCGAACCCCGGTTACCAGGATGAAAACCTGGCGTCCTAACCACTAGACGACCGGGCCGTCTTTCCCTAAAATTGGATTGCAAATGTATAATTTTTTTATTATTTCACAAATAAAAATAATTTATTTGTTTTCATGAGAGAATTTAAACCCTAAAGACTTAGAGGTTTTAAGTTTATGAGAATTAACCATATCTAGTATTTGATGTACATTTACTACATCAATATCTTGAAAATCAGGACTAATCAAATCAAAATTTAGTGCGAAAATCATAGATTGATCTACAATTCTTTCTAAAAAGTCAATATTTATTTCTTGATTTATAAAATCATTAAACAAAAAACCCAACTGTTTTTCTCCATCAACAAAAAAATGATTATCTTTATTAACAAAGATTCTGGCAATTAAATGACCCACATCATTTAACCTATTATACTTAAAAGAATCATTTAAAAAATTATAGACATGAATTACTCCACAGAAACTTCTCATTTTATCTTCTTTTATATAAGAGGTTTTTTGAATAAAGTGATTTGGAGGAAAATCAAATACATTAGAATGCATATGAAAAATTAATCTATCTCCAGAAAAATTAATATGGGATTCAAAATCTCCTTTTTCTTCATAACCAATTTCTACAGAATAATCTTTACCATCCATAACATCAGACAATTCTGACACTTTCTTTTCTAAGATTTTAGTTATCTCTTTAAAAACAGAAAAAGTAATCCTAAAAACCTCCTGTTTAGTAGAAGATTTTGATTGTAATAATTGTAATATTTGATTATTCTCAGACATTGTTTAATATGATTTAGCAAACAAAACTCTTCTATGAGACCGTTTCCCCGAATATATACAAAAACCCTCTTCACAAGCAATATCTTGAGGTATACATCTGATAGTAGCTTTAGTTTCTTGTTTTATTTTCTCTTCTGATTCAGAGGAACCATCCCAATGCGCATAAACAAATCCCCCAGATTTTATTAACTTCTTAAACTCCTCATATGTATTTGCTGTATAGGTTTTCTCTTCACGAAATGTATCTGCTTTTGTATATAAGTTTTGCTGAATTTTATCTAATAAATTAACTACCTTTTTACCTATATCGGATATCTTAAGAGTTTCTTTCTCCATTGTATCTCTCCTTGCAACTTCTATTGTTCCATTTTCTAAATCTCTATTACCAATAGCTAATCTCAATGGAACTCCTTTTAATTCGTATTCTGCAAACTTCCATCCTGGTTTATGAGTGTCTCTATTATCAAATTTAACTGAAACACTTAAATTTTCCAATTCGTTCTTAACTTTTAAAGCTACCTCAGACACAGCTTTCAACTGTTCCTCTCCTTTGTATATAGGAACAATAACTACCTGATAAGGAGCTAACTTCGGAGGAAGAACTAGACCCGCGTCATCAGAATGAGTCATAATCAATGCTCCCATTAATCTAGTAGAAACTCCCCATGATGTAGCCCAAACATATTCCTGTTTTCCTTCTTTTGTAGAGAACTTTACATTAAATGCTTTTGCAAAATTCTGACCTAAAAAATGAGATGTTCCAGCTTGAAGAGCTTTACCATCTTGCATTAAAGCCTCAATACAATAGGTTTCCAAAGCCCCAGCAAATCTTTCAGCTTCTGTTTTTGTCCCAATTACTACTGGCATTGCCATGAATTCTTTAGCGAATTTTGCATAAATATTAACCATTTGTTTTGTTTCTTGAATAGCCTCCTCTTGTGTTGCGTGCGCAGTGTGTCCTTCTTGCCATAAAAACTCTGATGTTCTTAAAAATAATCTTGTTCTCATTTCCCACCTCACAACATTTGCCCATTGATTTACTAATATCGGTAAATCTCTATAAGATTGAATCCATTTTCTATATGTATCCCAAATAATTGTTTCTGAGGTAGGACGTACTATTAATTCTTCTTCTAGTTTTGCTTCAGGATCTACTATAACCCCATTTCCTGCAGGGTCATTTTTTAATCTGTAATGAGTAACTACTGCGCATTCTTTTGCAAATCCATCTACATGACTTGCTTCTTTACTAAAATATGACTTTGGAATAAATAATGGAAAATAAGCGTTTTCATGACCTGTTTCTTTAAACATTCTATCTAATTCAGATTGCATTTTTTCCCATATAGCAAAACCATAAGGCTTCACTACCATACAACCTCTTACACCAGAATTCTCAGCCAAATCCGCATTCTGTACAAGTTCGTTATACCATTGTGAGTAATCTTTTTCTCTTGATGTTAACTTTTTTGCCATTTTTTATTTAAAATGTTGTAATTTTATGCCAAATTTCTCGTTAAAAGAAATAAGTTAGCAAATTTAATAAATTAAACTATCTTTGTTTACTTTAGTCAAACTAAAAAAATGAAAATATGAAAAATACTATTTTTTACCTCTCAATTTTACTAATAACATTTAGTTCGTGCAGTACAACCTATAACACTTACAATTATTCTGATCCTAATTATTTAGATTCTAACGAATTTACAATTATTAGTTCTGAAGAAACAAATACCTCTGAAGAAATAGAATATGTGTTTGAAGAATCTGATGAAGACACACTTATAAATGAAAAAACTACCATAATAAACAACTATTATGTAGACGATTCACATTATGACTTTTATTATTCATCCAGGATAAGGAGATTCCATAGACCTTATCGTAGTTATAACTATTACGGAAGTTATTATACTAATAGCTATTGGTACACAGGAAATCTCTACCATTGTGGAAATAGTATTTATTATAATTATGGGTGGAATTCTCCATACTATTATGGAGGTTATGGATATTACGATCCATTTTACAACTACTACTCTTATAACTACACACCTTATTATTATGGTGGTTATTACAATAACCACTACCATGGAAATTACTATAACAACTGGGGACATACATATAATTCCAACTCTACGGATTATGTATTTGGACACAGAGGGAGTTTCTCTGGAAGAAATAGAAACCTAACTGTTAAACCAAATATTATTAATAGTTATAATAACACGACTAATTCTTCCAATCCTAATGTATCGAATAATAGTTCTGTTATAAAAACAAAGATGAATACTAATAATAACAAGACTGTTAAATCAAATTCAACTAGAAACAATTCTATTATAAAAACAAACCTCAACAATACCGTTCGAACAAAAACCAAGACGAATAACTCTCTAATTAAATCAAATTCTAATAAAACGACAAACAAAAAAAATAATAGAACAATTACTAAAAATAATTCTAAAAAGAATACAATAAAAATAAATAGAGGTAATAACAACCCTAATCGTTCTACCCCTAACAGAAGTTATCACAACTCCCGAACAAAAAGCAATTCATCAGGAAGAAGTAGAAGTTCTGGAGGAAATAGAAATGTAAAACCAAGAAAATAATTTAAGATGAAGAAAACTTTACTTCTAATTATAGGAATAATATACTTTGGACAAATAAATGCACAAAATGAAATAGATGCATTAAGATACTCTCAACAAAACATATTCGGAACAGCAAAATTCAACTCTATGGGAGGTAGTTTTGGTGCTTTGGGAGGGGACTTTACGTCATTAAGTTATAATCCTGCTGGAATAGCATTATACCAAAATTCTGAACTAAGTTTCACACCTAGTGTTTCTATGGTAGAAACCAATACCTCTTTAAATGGAAATAATTCGACCAATAATAACTTTGGTTCAAATCTTTCTAATTTTGGATTTGTTTTGACAGGTCAGAATATGGATGAGGTATGGCCAAGAATAAATGTTGGATTTGGATGGAATCAACTTGCTAGTTATGACAATAGATTTTATACCGAAACTCAGAACTCTAATTCTTCCCTAGCAGAATTACTTCTAGAACAAGCTCAAGGTAATACAATAGACAATCTTAATTACTGGGGTTCAGAACCAGCTTTCTGGAGTGATTTAATAGATCTAGAGAATAACTTTGTAGACACAGCAACTGGATGGTATGCTTTTGATAATGGAAATTATATATCTAATGTTAACCCTAGTTCTGATAAGAAACAAAGTAAAAAGGTGAATTCTGTGGGAGATATGGGAGAATATATCTTGTCTTTAGGTACTTCTTATGAAGAAAGAGTATATTTTGGAGCAACAATCGGATTTCCAAGTATACAATATTCTGAAGTATCACAATATACAGAAAGTGATTTTTTAGACACTAATCAATCATTAAGTAGTTTCAATTACGACCAAGAATTGTTAAGTTATGGTAGCGGAGTTAATCTAAAACTTGGAACTATTGTAAGAGTTGGTAATAATATAAAAATAGGTGGAGCGATTCATACTCCTGCTTATTTATCTATGGAGGAAACATATAGTACTTCAGTTACAACTAACTGGAATAATGGAGATGAAATAACTGAGAATTCTCCTATCGGATATTTCACATATCAAATCACAACTCCTTGGAAAGCTATAGCAAGTATATCTACTATTGTAAATAATCAATTCCTTATAAATGCAGAAATTGAGAGAACTGACTATAGTTTCACTCAATTTTATTCTGAAAACTATCAATTTACAGAAGAAAATAATATAATTAAAGATAATTATGCGGAAGCCACTAACATACGATTAGGTGGAGAAGCTAATTTTCACCCCTTTAAGTTAAGAGCTGGGTACGCTTTATATGGATCTCCTTATAAAGATAATCCTGAATACGAGATGGAAAATTATAGTGCAGGTGCTGGTATAGATTTTGGAGGGTCCTTTTTCGATGTAAGTTACTCTATTTCTAAGAACTCATCTGAATACAGTATGTTTAATCCTGATACAGAAACAAATTCCATTTTAAGAAGTGAAAAACATTTCCTATCCATAACATTAGGGTTTAGATATTAATCAAAACGGAACTATGAGTTCCTTTGTATCGTTGAATTATAACTTATTCTTATAATAAAATGATATCTCACAAACTGCGAATTATACAACAATGGAATCTATCTAATTTACTAAAGGAAAATCTAATCTAATTCTGTTGTTTTATCGTGTCTCCATCCCCTACGTTCATACTCATTATACCTTTCTATAGAATGGTATGGAAAATCAGAAATATTTGAACGATAAGGAAATGAATCTAAAACCTTAACATCTTTAATAATCTTAGTCTGTCCACAATATTTTGGTTCAAAAAGTTGAGTATACGCTTCGTATTGGGAATACAAGTGTCCATATGGCTCAAACAGTGCACCATACCCATCTGATACAGTCAGCTCGAGATATTTTCCCGCCCATGATTTGACTTGATCTACTTTTTTACCGTTAAAAAAAAATTCGGAAGTATCCTGAGAGAGATGGTAATTATCAGAAAATATTTCCAAATTATGAGAACCAAATAGAGAATCTATAAGATCACCATTTCCATTAATACTTTCCTTAATAATTTCATACTGCATCTTTATAGAATCATAACTATAAATATTAGATCCTATAAAATATACATATTCGCCTAAATCTCCATATTCAATATCAATCTGTTTGAATTTAAATATATATTTACTTGAATTTGATTGTATCATCTTCTCATTAAATATTTTCTCATATAAAATTTCACCGTTTTCTGGATGTATTATCATTGCCCTACCTGATTTTAATCCGTCTTTAAAATCAATAATTTTTAATAATGAATCGGGAAGATCTTGAGCCATATCAAACGAACCATTTAAAAATAAAAGATCACTTAAATACTCATACATAAAAGCAGTGCCAGTAAATCGATTTCCATCAGACATTAACATAACACATCCAGACTCAGTTAATTCATTAAATTGAATGAACTCTTCTTTAATAAAATTTGAGGTGTGTTTTGCTGAATGATCAATTTGAGAATATGAAGAATGAGAGCAAAAGAGAAAAAAAAATAAAAGATAATTACATCTAAATTCCATAATAAATTAAACATATTGAATTATTCATATAACTCTTAATCAAATTGACTATACTTTTATTGTTCGGATAATATATTAGAGTCAACTAATATTCTACCACAATGTTCACAAACAATAATTTTTTTATGAAGTTTTATATCTAATTGTCTTTGAGGAGGAATTTTGTTGAAACATCCTCCACAAGCGTCTCTATCCACTGAAACAAGAGCTAACCCATTTCTAACACTTGCTCTAATTCTATGATAAGAAGACAATAATCTAGCATCAATTTTTTTCTGAGCTCGATTAGATTTTAACATTAAAGACTTTTCTTCTGTCTCAGTTTCAGTAGTAATTTCAGCAAGTTCTGATTTTTTAACTTCTAAATCTTCTTTTTTCTCAGTTAAAACCTCAGTATTAGAAGAGATAACCTCATCTTTCATCAAAATTTTTGCTTTAAACTCATTTATCTTCTTTTCAGAAAGTTCTATTTCTAATTCCTGAAACTCAACTTCTTTTGTTAATGAGGTAAACTCTCTATTATTTTTAATATTCTCTAATTGAGATTTATACCTTTGAATCAACTCTGTAGAGTTTTTGATAGCTTCTTTTCTGCCCTTCAATTCATCCTTTAAAGAAGATTTTTCATCTTTAAATTTCTCTAATCTATATTCAATTCTAGCAATCTCATCTTCTAACTCTTGTATTTCTACAGGTAATTCACCTCTTACAATTCTTAATTGATCAATTTCTGAATCTACACATTGTAAATCATAAAGTGCTTTTAGTTTTTCCTCAACTGATACACTAATTGTCTTTTTTGCCATTTTACAGGTAATTAATTGGATTTGTATTTACTTTTGATAATCGGACCGCAAACTTACTAAAATTATTGACAAGTAAGTCATAAATTAAATCCTTTGTAAATTGTTCGCTTTCATAATGTCCAATATCCGCAATTATTATATCATTTTCAGCATTAAAGAACTCATGATATTTAAAATCAGATGTTATGAAAATATCCGCTCCCATACTCTTTGCATTATTTAGTAAAAAACTACCACTACCACCACAAACCGCTACTTTTTTTATAGTTTTCCTCACTATCTTTGTATATCGGATACAATCAGTCCTCATTAGTGTTTTTACTTTTTTCAAAAATAGAGATGGAGATATCTCTTCCGCTAATTCTCCAACAATTCCCGACCCAACATCCGGAAAAAAATTGTCTAAAATGTAAATTTGGTGAGCAATCTCATCATATGGATGAGCCTTTTGCATTTCTAAAATTAGCCTTTTCTCAATATCTTTTGGAAAGACTACTTCTATCTTCACTTCCTCCACCCTTTCTTGATTTCCAGATGTTCCAATGACCGGATTTGCATTCTTAGAAGGTAGAAACGTACCAACACCTTCTGTCTGAAAAGAACAATTCTTATACTCTCCTACTTCCCCTGCTCCGACCAAAAACAATGCATTTTGTAATTCATCAGCATGATTTTTAGGGACATATACCTCTAATTTCCTAAGTAAATCTTTTTTAGGAGCAAGAATTTTCTGATTCTTAAGGTCTAAAATATTTGCAATTTTACTACTGACTCCTGCTTTTACATTATCTAAATTTGTATGAATAGCATATATAGATATGTTATTTTGTATTGCTTTAATTATAGTTCGTTGTATATGATTTTTACCATTTAACTTTTTAAGACCCGAAAAAATTATAGGATGATGTGCAATTATTAAATTACAATTATTTTCTATCGCTTCTTCTATCACTTCCTCTACACTATCTAAACAAATAAGTACAGAACTCACTTCTGTATTTTCATCACCTACTATTAATCCAGAATTATCATAATTTTCCTGATAACTTAAAGGAGCAATTCCTTCCAAAAACTGTGTGATTTCTTTAATTTTCATTTTCCAAATATACAAATAGTTAAGATATGACTATCTTTGCCGTATGAGATTTTTATTGATTCTTCTTTCCTTTGTTTACAGAGTAATTATTGGTATCCGTAATTTTCTTTTTGATTGGAATATATTTAAATCTAAGACCTATAATGTTCCTATAATTTGTGTTGGAAATATCACATCAGGAGGAACTGGAAAAACACCACATATAGAATATCTAATCCACCTACTATCTGATAAAAAAATAGCAGTTTTAAGCAGGGGTTACGGTAGAAAAACTAATGGATTATTTTGGGTAGAATTCGATTCCGATCCCAATAATGTAGGAGATGAATCTTTACAAATAAAACAAAAATTTCCAAATATAAATGTTGTTGTTTCAGAAAAAAGAAGAAAAGGCATTGAAGAAATATTAATAAAATTCCCTGGAACAGAGGTAGTTCTAATGGATGATGGTTATCAGCATAGATGGGTAAAAGCAGGATTAAATATTATACTTAATAATCACGAACATCCTATTTACTCTGACCAACATTTACCCCTAGGTACATTAAGAGAATCTATATCCTCATTAAACAGATCAGATATCATAATTACAACAAAATGTCCGGAAATTAGAGATATAGAGAAAAAAGAAATCTCTTCAAAATTAAACTTGTTTGCGCATCAGAAAAGTTTTTTTTCTTCAATTTCCTATCAAGATTGTAGAAGTGTATTTTCAAATAAAAGTATTGAGAACCTAAACAACTATAATATTACACTCATTACTTCTATTGCTAATATAGAAAATCTAGAAAAATATTTAGAAGAAAAGGGGAATGTTGTTCGTCCTTTTTCTTTTCATGATCATCATAATTATACTACTAAAGATATACAATATATCTTATTACAATATAAGAGCTCTATCTCTGACAAAAATATTATATTGACCACCGAAAAAGACAAAGTAAAACTCACTAAATTTAAAGAAGATTTTAAAGGGGTTGAGATTTATTTTGTTCCTATTAAGATGGTAATACACAATTCAAGAGAATTTAATAATGAAATACTAAAATATGTTACAACAAATAAAAGAGAGTGCTAACTTTATAAAAGACATAACTAGGTTCTCTCCAGACATAGGTATTATTTTAGGAACAGGTCTAGGAGGTTTGGTTTCCGAAATTGAGATTGAATTCTCCATTCCGTATAATGAAATTCCCCACTTTCCTCTTTCCACAGTAGAAGGACATTCTGGAAGGCTAATTCTAGGAAAATTAGGAGGGAAAACAGTGATTGCGATGCAGGGTAGATTTCATTTTTATGAAGGATATTCCATAGAAAAAGTAACTTTCCCAGTACGAGTCATGAAGTTTCTAGGGGTGAAGAAACTCATAGTATCTAATGCGAGTGGTGGGGTAAACCCAAATTATGAAGTTGGCGATTTAATGATTTTAGAAGATCATATTTGTTTGATTCCAAATCCATTAATAGGAGTTAATCTAGATGAATTAGGACCAAGATTCCCTGATATGAGCCAACCTTATGATCACAATATGATAAAGATAGCAGAGCAGATTGCCTCAGATAATAATTTACCAATACAAAAAGGAGTTTATGTAGCATTAACAGGTCCAACACTTGAGACTCCTGCTGAATATAAATACATGAGGATTATTGGTGGAGACACAGTTGGTATGTCAACAGCACCAGAAGTAATTATCGCTCGACATATGGACATTCCTTGTTTTGCTATATCTGTAATTACAGATTTAGGAGTTGAAGGAAAAATCAAAAAAATAACTCATGAAGAAATACAAAAAGTATCTGAATATGCAGAGCCAAAACTTACACTTATCATTAAAGAACTAATCTCAAAAATTTAATACATGAAAAATCTATTATTCACATTGATATCTATTTCTATTAGTAGTTTATCATATTCTCAACTTAATGCTAATTTATTATTTCAGTGGGAAGATTCAAATCTAGTTGGATCAAGTATGTACGATAACACTTATAATGAGTGCTGGGGATTTAAAGTGAATGAAACTGAGATAGCTGTTATAGGTTCAACTGCAGGAACACATTTTTTTGATGTAACTGACCCTCAAAACAGCATAGAAGTAGCCTTTGTTGCAGGCGCTTATACCGGAACAGGAGTTATACACAGAGATTATCATGACTATAATGGATATTTATATGCTGTTTGTGATGAAGGAAATACAAGCACTTTACAAATTATAGATATTTCTGATTTACCGAATAGTATTACAACTATTTATGATTCAGATTCCTTGTTTCAAAAATCTCATAATATCTTTATTGATACTGCTACTGCAAAACTATACGCTTGTGCAGTAAAACATGTAAATCCTACCAGCTATACAGCTATGGATGTGTATTCTTTATCAAATCCTACATTACCAAATTTAATATATACTTATAATGAGGTTGGGCACGTACATGATGCTTATGTAAGAAACGATACCGCTTATTTAAATTGCGGAAATGATGGTTTTAGAATAATGGACTTTCATTATTTAGATTTACCAGGATCAATGGCTCCAATAGAATTAGCTTCTTTCACCTCTTACCCAGACGCGGGATACAATCATTCTGGATGGCTTTCTGATGATGGAACGATTTACGCAATGCAAGATGAAAATCATGGATATGATGTAAAAATATTAGATGTATCTGATTTTAATAACATCACTGTCGTTTCCACTTTTAATGCAGGAACTAATTCTCAATGCATGGCTCATAACGGAATCATAAAAGGAGATTTATTATATCTAGCATATTATCATGATGGATTAAGAATTTTTGATATTTCGGACCCATCTATACCAACACAAGTTTCATATTATGACACATATGCTCCGAATTCATATAGTTCATATAAAGGCGCTTGGGGAGTCTATCCTTACTTGCCATCTGGAAACATTATAGTTTCCGATATGCAAACAGGACTTTATGTTTTAAATTGTAGCCTGCCTATAAACTCAGTAAATAATATAAAAACAAGTTCTTCCCTCATCCCTAATCCCACTACTAATTTTTTTAAAGTAAGAAAAGATGCTTATAAAATAGAGATATATGATATTTCAGGAAGAAAAATTATGGATAAAAATATATTATTAGAGAATAATATTGATAGAGAAAATATCTCAGATGGTTTGTATATTTACCGCCTTTTAAACAAAGAAAATAACGAACTAGAAAACGGAAAAATTATATTTGAATAAATGAAGATTTCAGATAAATATGAAGCAGTAATAGGACTTGAGGTTCATGCACAATTACTTACAAAAACTAAAGCCTATTCTTCAGAAGAGAATATATTTGGAGCAACTCCAAATACAAAAACTTGCCCTGTAACTTTAGGACACCCAGGAACATTACCAGTGTCAAATTCTAAGGTTATTGAATACGCAATTAAAATGGGTATTGCAATTGGATCTAAAATCAGAGAAAGAAATGAATATGCTCGTAAAAACTATTTCTATGCTGATTTACCAAAAGGATATCAGATAACACAAGATACAACACCAATATGTAATGGAGGTTTTATAGAAATCAAAGATATAAAAGGAAACGAAAAACAAATAGCGATTACAAGGATTCATATGGAAGAAGATGCTGGAAAAAGTATTCATGATTTAGATCCATTTCATACATTAGTAGATTTAAACAGAGCTGGAGTACCATTAATTGAAATTGTTTCCGAGCCAGAAATCAGAAATTCAGAAGAAGCCTATCAATACATACAAGAAATAAGAAAGTTAGTTAGATATATTGGTATTTGTGATGGAAATATGGAAGAAGGAAGCTTAAGGTGTGATGCAAATGTTTCTGTAAGACTAAAAGGAAAAAAAGAATTTGGGACAAAGGTAGAAGTAAAAAATATGAACTCTATCAGTAATGTTAGAAAAGCGATTGAATTTGAGATAAATAGACAAATTAATGTTATAGAAAGTGGAGAAAGTGTAGTACATGAAACTAGAAGTTTTAACGCAGTAAATGGAGGAACAATCTCTATGAGACACAAGGAAGAAGCAAACGATTATAGATATTTTCCTGAACCAGACTTACAACCTTTAATAATTACACAAGAATATATTGAAAAAGTGAGAGACACTCTACCTTTATTACCAAAAGAGTTATTTAACAAGTTCACAGGTGTGTTTGGACTCTCAGAATATGATGCAAATATTTTAATAGAAGAAAAAGAAATAGCATTATACTTTTTAGAGATTACAAAACACAATAAAAATTACAAAGCAGCAGCTAATATTGTAAATGGTCCTATTAAAGCTCATTTAAATGAATTTGCAAAAAATATAACTGATTTTAATATCTCTCCTTTCAAAATTGCAGGACTGATAAAATTAATCGATGAGGGGAAAGTTAGTAATTCGGTAGCGACATCTAAAGTTTTTATTGAAATGATTCAGTCAGATTTATCTGCTGAAGAAATTGCAAAAAACAACAATTGGATTCAGGACTCTGACACCGATTCTTTATCAGAGTTTATTAAACAATCAATTTTAAAATACCCAGAGAAAGTAAAAGAATATAAAGACGGAAAAAAAGGATTGATGGGACTTTTTATGGGGGAAGTAATGAAACTATCAAAAGGAAAAGCAGACCCTAAATTAGCAAATAATCTTTTAAGAGAGAAATTAGAAAAATAATCTTTGTGAATAAAAATAAAATATATTTCGCTTCCGACTTTCATTTAGGGACTCCTAATATAGAAGAAAGTAGATTAAGAGAAAAACAAATTGTTTCTTGGTTAGATGACATAAAAAAAGATGCTAAATCTGTTTACTTAATAGGTGATATATTTGATTTTTGGTTTGAATATAAGGAAGTAGTCCCTAAAGGGTTTGTAAGGCTTTTAGGTAAAATTGCTGAATTAACGGATAGTGGAATAGGTGTGCATATTATAGTAGGAAATCACGACTTATGGATGAAAGACTACTTGATAAAAGAATGTGGGGTAAAAATATACTACGAACCGATACAGATAAACGAAAACAATAAAACGATTTTTATTGGACATGGTGATGGTATAGGTCATGGAGAAAAATCTTTTAAATTGATAAAAAAAATTTTTACAAATAAAATCTGCCAATGGCTATTTTCTAGAATACACCCCAACACAGCAATAAAGATTGCTCAGAATTGGTCTCGAAAAAGTAGAGAAAATGGAGAAACCCCTGATTATTTAGGATCTGAAAATGAATATTTAGAGCAATTTTGTATCTCTCATAAAAAAGATAATCCTGAAGTAGATTACTACGTTTTTGGACACAGACATCTCCCATTAGAGATAGAAATTACAAACGACTGTAAATACATTAACACAGGTGATTGGATCAACCATTTCTCGTATGCTCTATTTGATGAAAAAGAAAAAATAAAATTAAATTATTTTAACAAATAAAAAAACCTCAATTTTCATTGAGGTTTTTGGTTACATTCATAATGATTTAATTACTGAACTACAAGTTTTGTTGTTTCTAAAACTTTTCCATCTTTAATAATTGAAATAAAGTATATTCCTTCATCAATGTTTTCCAAATCTAATTCTTGAGAGTGGAATCCTGAATCAAGATTCTCATTTAAGAGAGTTTTCACTTCAGAACCTAAAATATTATACATTATCACATCAATATTTCCTTTTGTAGAAGTCTCAAAAATTACATAAGATTGATCTTTTGATGGGTTTGGATATACAGATAATCCAAATCTACTGAAGTTTGTAGGTGATTTTAATAAATCTGCCTCTTCTCCGATCCTGATATTATCAATATACAATCTGTTTGCGAGAGATAATACAGTATATTCAAACTTAAATCTCACATTCTCCGATTTTAAATCATTAGAACCAATTCTGTCATACATTATAGTATCATTCCATACAACGTCACCATCATTCGGATTAAAATCTTGAGAGTAATAACCTGCTGAAGCTAATTCCTCTGCAGAGATTGCAGCTAATTCTTTCCAAACTCCACACTCTTTAGAGTAAGAAATTATCAATTCATTTCTTGGAAAAGAATTTACAGCAGCTCCTATAAAATCAAAGGAAATTGCTGGTTCTGTTAAGTCAGATAAATTATAAGATTGTGTTTCAAAAATTATAGAATTTGCTGAAGTTAAATTTTTACCATCCAACATAATAGATGAGTTACCATCAGAAGAAATTCCTTCAGCTAATGTCCAATCAGGGTTTGCTGAGATATTAAAATCCCAATCTGCGACTAATTCATTCTCAATTACTATAAAATCATCTTCTAAATTAGATCCTTCAAAACTATATTTGTAAGAATTATTGGTATTAGATGAAGAAGTTGGTAGAATAGTAATAAACCCTTCTTTAGTTGTACTTGCATTACAAGTAGTTTCATAATGAGCTAAATAATACGTTTCTTCATATTCTCCTCTGTAAAATAGAGTGTCTAATGTCACACTATAGTTACTATCATCTAAATGTAGAGTAATATTTGTAGCATTTACATCATTTAACTCTTCCAACGTACCTTCTAAAATTTTAGTTTCTGTTACTGTTTCCAAACTAGTATATCCAGGTTGAACATCATCCATTGAAAAAGATTTGGCAATAACATCATCTGTATATACAACCGACATTGTCACATCATACGAACCTGCTGAAGTATAAGTATGTTGAGGTGAGTTTACGGAACTTGTTGTATTTCCATCTCCCCAATCCCAAGTTAAAGAAGTAATGTTATTAAAGATACTTTTGTTACCAACTAAATCTGTTAATTCTCCTAAACAGTTAGTGGTATTTCCATAATCTTCAATAAAATCAGCAATTTTATTACAAGGTTCTCCCACATAACCATTTGTCGTTCCTGTTTTTTCTAAATTTTCTTGAGACCAAAGATATCTTCTGAAAGGATAATTCTGAGCATCACCTTCTAAAGTTTGGTTTACAATTTGCATTTGACCATCAGTAAACATAGATGTTACCTCATCTGGTGAGTAGTCCATATAATTCACAAACATCTCCCCAGCAGGATTAATAGAATCCGCTACACAAACATTTAAATTATAAGGGAAATCTGAAAGTTGAACCCCCCAATTTTCTTCCTTTGCGGGAGGAGTATCTGCCACACCATCATCACCACACAATGCATCTCCCCAAGTATGTCTTAATCCTAACCAATGACCTACCTCATGAGTAAGTGTATGTCCATCTTTAAATTCATTCGCTCTTAAAGCAACACCGTCAGTTGACATAGAACCTGACCACGGGAATTGAGCATAACCTAAAAGTGTATTCCCATCAGAACTAGGAAGAGTTCTTACGACCCAAATATTAAAATATTGGTAACTATTCCAGTAACTTAAAGATTTTACAATATCTCTAGGTTCTGGAACATCTGTTAATTCAGAATGAATCCTAACGATACCATTTGTTGGAACCTCAGGGCAATTATCACATTTAGGAGCTAATTTAGCTAGTCTGAATTCGACATTTGCACTTCCGGCAACTGCAGCAAACACATCAGGAGTAGAAAGCATATTGTCCGCCTGTCTATTTATATTTTTATTAAGTTGATCAATTGCATAATGTACATCTGCATCCGTTACATTCTCAGATCCAAAATCATGAATAATATGAACAACTACAGGTATAATTTTTCTTTCACTTGTATTCTCTTTTTCGTCAAGATTATAGACAAGTTGTTTACATTCTTTTTCTAACTTGTTATTTTTCTCCTCAATTAATTTATAAAACTCAGGATATTTATTCATTTCATCTTGAAGATATCCTTCGTGAGATCCACAAGAATTTTGAGCAATAGCTAGTTTGCCAAAGAAAAAACTAGAAACTAAAATTGGTAAAATAATCTTTTTCATCTGTACATTTAATTGTTTAATTTTCGAGCTAACAAATATAATGTTTTCTAAGTTAAAACAAACAGAAGAAATGACAAATTACGAATTAACATTTAAAAAGTATTAAACAAGATGTTTTTCTGCATGGTACGAAGAGCGAACTAAAGGACCACTTTCAACAACTCTAAAACCTAGAGAAAGACCTATCTCTTTAAATTTAGTAAATTTATATGGAGGAATATATTCTATTACAGGAAGATGTTTTGTTGTTGGTTGTAAGTATTGTCCAATAGTCATAATGGACACTCCAACACTTCTTAAATCCTTCATGGTTTGTATTACTTCCTCATCCTCCTCTCCTAGACCAAGCATTATTCCAGATTTTGTTCTTAGACCTGCGTCATTCAAAATACGTAGAGTATCTAAACTTCTCTGATATTTCGCTTGAATCCTTACTTTCTTAGTAAGTCTTTCTACAGTTTCCATATTATGAGAAACAACCTCAGGAGCCACATCTATAATTCTTTGAATATCATCTTTCCTTCCTTTAAAATCTGGGATTAATGTTTCTAAAGTAGTTTCAGGATTTAATCTTCTGATTTCGTTTACTGTTTCTGCCCAAATAGTAGAACCCCCATCTTTTAAATCATCCCTATCAACTGAAGTAATTACCGCATGTTTTACCTTCATCAACTTTACAGAATTTGCAACATTTAAAGGTTCTGATGTGTCAACTGCTAAAGGTCTTCCTGTTTTTACGTTACAGAATCCGCAAGAACGAGTACAAATATTTCCTAAAATCATAAAAGTAGCGGTTCCAGCCCCCCAACACTCCCCCATATTAGGGCAATTGCCACTTTCACATATAGTATGAAGCTTATGAGATCTTGTAATGCTCTTAACGGTTTTATATGCTTCCCCAGTAGGGAGCTTTACCTTTAACCATTTAGGTTTTCTATTTTTTTCTACAGTAATCAACTTCTGTTATTTATTATGATGAGTAACTCCTTCACATTGGTGAGAATACACTCCACAAGAAGATAATAAAAGTAAAGTGCTAATTAGTAGTATAAATAAATATTTCATTTTTCAGATTTTAGCAAAAATACAAAATAATAATCTGAAAAATCAAAATAAAACAGATACAGTTTTGTTATCTTTGAAAGAAATTAAATATTTACTACAAAATGAATATTTTTCCTGAAATAGAAGAAAGTTGGAAAATTGCTCTACAGTCTGAATTTGAAAAACAATATATGAAAGATTTAAAAACCTTTCTTTTAATAGAGATAAAAAAACATGACATATACCCAAAATGCAGAGATATTTTTAACGCCTTTCTCCATACTCCTTTACATAATGTAAAGATTGTTATTCTAGGGCAGGACCCATACCATGGAGAAGGACAGGCACACGGATTATCTTTCTCTGTCGCTAAAGAAATTAAAACTCCGCCATCTTTAGTTAATATATTCAAGGAGCTAGAAAAAGACCTAGATATTGTCAATTATGGAAAGGGTAATCTAACTAAATGGGCAAAACAAGGGGTTTTATTGTTAAACGTAACTCTAACAGTTAGATCAAATTTGGCCGGATCTCATCAAAATAAAGGATGGGAGCAGTTTACCGACACAGTCATCTCAACCATATCTAAAGAGAAAGAAGGAGTGATATTTCTGCTTTGGGGTAAAGTTGCTCAAAATAAACAAAAAATAATTGATGTAAATAAACATCATGTCTTAATAAGCTCTCACCCATCCCCCCTGTCTGCTTATAAAGGATTCTTGGGATGCAAACATTTTTCTCGATCCAACTTACTACTAAAAAAACAAGGTGTTGAAGAAATAAATTGGCAATTATAATGAGAAAGATAATTTTAATACTTTCTATTTTCAATGGTTTTTTATGTTTTTCTCAAGAGAAAACTAATTTTTTCTATATTAATACTCAAAAAGGAGAAATCCAACTAATCCCAAATGAAATAGAAATTTATTTAAAAAATAAAGTAATATTCTATGAAAACAAGGGATTCCCATTTACTGAAGTAAAACTAGAAAATATTAAAGGTAATAAAGCAGATTTAATAGTAAACACAGGGGAACTCTATACTATTGATTCTCTTATAATTGTTGGGAATACAAATATAACTGAGAAACAACTTTTTAATCTAATTGGAATAAGAAAAGGAGATATATACATTCAAAAAAAATTAGATAATATTAATAAAATTTTAGAAGAAACTCCCTATCTAAAACAGACAAAAGAATACTCTTTTGTTTTTCATAATAATAGTGCTGACATTTATTTTTATCTGGAAAAAGTATCAAAAAACTATATAGACGGACTTGTAGGCTTTAGTAAGGATGGGGAAAAAATAACTTTAAACGGAGACTTAAACCTACGTCTACAAAACACTTTAAACCAAGGGGAAGTAATTCAAATTGATTGGAATTCAATTCAAGATGACTATCAGAAAATGAAGGGGGATGTTTTTTTCCCTAGTATATTAAACTCTAAAATTGGAAGTTCCTTTAACTTAGATGTTTACAAAAAACACCACAACTTCACAAACACTCACTCAAAATTCTCTTTTCATGTTCCTGTCCAATCTAAAAATCATTTAAATCTTATATATCAGAAAAAAATCTCTATCTCTGAACAGGATGATTTAGAGAATTCGAATATTAATACTGTGGGATTAGGAGTAAATATTAAACTTAAAAACTGGGAGATATTATCAAATAATTATTTTGGAATTAAAGCAAACAGTAATAAAAGTAGATACACAAATCTAAACCTTAAAACAAATTATAAAATTAATGTATCTAAGAAATCTGAATGGGGATTACACTCGAATACAGAACTACTTTTTAGTGAAAATCTACAAGAAAATGAATTATTATTTATAGGAGGAAGTTCCAGTTTAAAAGGGTTCAAAGAGAATGAAATAAGGACAAGTAAATTTAGTGTTTTTTCATCAGAACTTACTTATAAACTTGATAACAATACAAGTGTTTTATTATTTGGACAACACTCATTTTACAGAGAATCAAATTCAACAAAACAAGCCAACTCTATTGGAATTGGAACTGATTTAAAAAGCAGAACTAGAATAATTTATTTGCAATACGCTATAGGCTTTTCAAAGGATAAATCATTCAATTTCCAAAACGGAATGATACATGTAGGAATAAAAAATACTTTTTAACAAAATAAAATTTAAGCAAAAGCAAGTCTTTTTATTTGTTATTTTGAAGAGAATAATAAAATACATAAAAAATAATGGAAACAGTACTACTCGTAATTCTAATCCTTATTGGATTAGCAACATTTTTTAAAAAGAATAATAACTCTGTAGAAAATGGTAATTCTGAAGAATTAACCAAGAAAATTTCGGAATTAGAAAAATCTCTTTCTGCAAAAGAAGAGAATATCAAATCTTTACAGAAAGAAAAAGAAATATTAAAAGCAAAACTAGATTCTTTTGAGAAAATAAAAACAGAAAAGACACAAATAGAGGAACGATTAAAACTTGTAGAACATGAAAGAAATAACCTAAAAAATAAAAACACATCACTGTTAAAAGAGGAAGAAGGCCGGAACGAAACACTCCGTAAATCTATTGAATCAACCAATACTCTTCAGCAAAGTCTAAAAGACGAAAAAGAACGCCTAAACGACGAAAGAGTAAGAGAAGCGAAGGAAAGATTAGAAAAAATGAAACTAAAGTGGGGAGAACATGAAAGAAATATCGAAAATCACATCAAACTAATCTGTAAAAATCATGTAATAAAATATATTAATCAGGAAAATTTTCCCCACTCAAGAAACAAACCAGACAATTCAATTGAAATAATGGATCAGCTTATTGTTTTTGATGCAAAAAGCCCTGCAAATGACGACCTTTCTAACTTTCCTAAATACATAAAATTACAGACCGAAAGTTTAAAAAAATACGCTAAACATGAAGACGTTAAAAAAGATTTATTTTTAGTAATCCCTTCAAACACCCTTCATGTTATCAATCAATTTACTTATAATATTGGGGACTATAATGTGTATATTATTACTAAGGATGCCTTAGAACCAATAATTTTAAGTTTGAAGAAAATTGAGGAATACGAATTTGCTGATAAACTAAGCCCAGAAGAACGAGATAATATATGTAGAATAATTGGAAAATTTGCTCACACAACAAAAAGAAGAATACAAATAGATCAGTTTTTTGCAGATGAATTTTTAGATACATTGAGCAAAGCGGGAAGTCAGTTACCTAGGGAGATTTTAGAAAGTGTGATTCAATTTGAAAATGCGGAAAAATTAAATCCTCCAATGGAAAAAAGAAAGAAGCAAATACTCACCACAGATTTGAAAGAAAAATCAGATCAGATTCAGAAAGAAACTCAAATGAGAGACATACCACAGATTGATGCTCAAATAAAATTTAAAGGAGAGAATGAGTCAGAAAAATAATAATCAAGAGAAGAATTTCATTTTTGGGATAAGATCCATTATTGAAGCAATAGAAGCCGGAAAAACCATTGACAAACTCTTTATTCAAAAAGGTTTACACAACGATTTATTTGTAGAACTCTGGAAGTTAGTTCGATTAAGAAGAATAAACTACAAACATGTTCCGGTGGAAAAGATAAATAGGTTAACAAGAAAGAACCACCAAGGTGTTTTTGCTTTTGTATCTCCAATTGAGTTTTATAAAATAGAGGATATTGTTCCTACAATTTATGAAGAAGGAAAAACTCCACTGATTCTGGTTTTAGATAGAATTACGGATGTAAGAAATTTTGGAGCTATTTGCAGGACTGCAGAGTGTGCAGGAGTCAATACTATATTAATACCAGAACAAAAAACAGCTGCAATAAATGCTGATGCTGTAAAAACTTCCGCAGGAGCATTACATAAGATACCAATCTGTAGGACTTGGAATTTAAAATTAAGTCTTCAGTTTTTGAAAGATAGCGGGATACAATTAGTTAGTTGTACTGAAAAAACAGACAAGGAAATCTACTCTACAGATTTTAAAAATCCTACAGCAATTATTATGGGTTCTGAGGAAGATGGAGTTGCTCCAGAATTTTTAAAAATGAGTGATTACAAAGCAAAAATCCCAATGAATGGAAACATCTCTTCCTTAAATGTTTCTGTTGCTGCTGCTATTATTGTTTATGAAGCAATAAGACAAAGAGGGTGAATATTTAATCATTCAGGGTAATGTAACAAAATAGATTAGAACTTTCGTAATAGGAGGTTTAACAAACTACTTATTATTAAAAAATTACAACTACTAAGAAAAAAAGAGGACTAATGTCCTCTTTTTTTCTTAGTAGCGGGGGCCAGACTCGAACTGACGACCTTTGGGTTATGAGCCCAACGAGCTACCAACTGCTCCACCCCG
>CEVR01066017.1_pt1 | contig 25766 bp, 34 predicted proteins | sample 356541 | NCBI WGS metagenome assembly CEVR01 (sample SAMEA2623734, study PRJEB7988) | marine metagenome | isolation source: saline water (ENVO:00002010), including
TTACAATCCAATGCTCTACCAACTGAGCTATCGCACGGGTGATGCCGGCAGGATTTGAACCTGCGCCCTTTCGGACCAGAGCCTTAATCTGGCGCCTTAGACCACTCGGCCACGGCATCGTTACCAGCTACTGCTAGGATTTGAACCTAGGTGATTGGATTCAAAGTCCAAGATACTAACCACTATATGACAGTAGCTTCCCCATATTTATTTTGTTTGTATCTTTTAAGTATGTTAGTTCCAATTCTAACTTTAGTATTACTTATACTACTAGTAATACTCGTTTTTAAAAAAACATCTAAAAAACGCATAGACTATAAATGTTTCCTACTCACGCTGAAAACGTCTACCAGGAGACGTGATTTATTTTTAAAAAATCACGAACATTCTATACCACTAGAAATCATTTACGGGAAAGATACAAGAACACCCGAAAATGCTAAAAAATATAAACATCTTATAAAACCAGATTATTACAGAGAAGCTCTAAGATTACACTACGATGAAAAGAAGACGCGACCTGATATAACCTATTTTAATCTAGGTGCCATAGGGTGTTATATGGGACACATGGAATTTTATAGAAGAATATTTGAACAGGGGTTAAAATACGCCGTCATTTTTGAAGATAACGTTATTATTAAGAATAAGAAAGTGTACCAAGAAATACAAGAAGTTATAAATGAAAAAGGAGACGACTTTGAAATGTGTTTCTTCCATTGTTTATCTAGATACCCCGATCAAGAAGAACTCGAAAAAAATGGTTTAGAAAGAGTTAAATGGATTTCAAGTACGAAGTGTTATCTCGTAAACGTTGATAACATGAGAAAATATTATAAGTACTTTTTTCCAATTGATAACCACGTTGATATGAAACACGAAGATATAATAGCACGAGGTGCTCGTGTATACTATAAGGATATGCGTCAATATATTCAAATAGATAGATCACACAAAAGTATCATTGGACACAGTAATTGGAGAAATAAGGAATTCTTCTCTAAACAGTACCCAAAAGAAACAATAAAATCACTCAAATACGGGTACTAATTCCATGGAATATCTTGAGGTCTAAATCTACACCCAATTTTTAAAAAGGAAACAAACTCTTTAAATTCTGGCTCAGGATTTTTCATGTATACCATTGAATCAAGAATTGTACCAACAAATGCATTATATTTAGGGTGTGGACCGTTATGCGTGATTCTATTTTTACGCAATTTACCAATTTCACGCGGTAACATGATTAAATTATCACTATTCTGTAAATCGTAATTTACCTTTTCGAATAAAGGGTGATGTCTAAATTGAAGTGGTATAACGTGATGATCTTCTATATTACGAACATTCCATCGAAGTTTAAAATTTCTTCGTATAAGTGATCCGTATCTCATATAATAGTCTGGGAATACATTTAGACCAAAACGCATCATTGAATCTTCAAGTTCATCAACCTCTTCCCATGCACTAAAACATTCATCGGTTGAATCGTTAGCACACTTTTCGTGCGCCTCTTCAATTGCTTCAGAGAACCTATACCTTAACCTCGGATTATCGTGAACATTCTTATCGTGAACACTTCTGTTATTATACAATTGGTCATACACGTTTTTCCTAATCTTATTACGTCTCGTTTCATATTTTTCGTTAAAGTTTAATGATTTTGATAAGGATACTACATTCATTTATTTTATATAACATTAAATCTTTATATAAAATATAAACTTAATGTAATGATAATAATACTCTGTTGTGTATGTTATTATCTTATGTGTACTTTATCGTTTGGAGCTTACGCGGGTGGATTTGTACCTGACACTCCTCAATATTACAGGAGAAATATTGATTTTAAAAAATTAAAAGAATTGAGTGAAAAAATAGACCAATACGTACCATACGATAAACGAAAGATCATTCAGGAAAGACCTATAGAAGAAAGATTACCCATTTGGGAAAAATTATGTTCTTCAAAAACGGATAAAAAGGCACACCCGTTTATAGTTTCACTAACCAATGAACTTATCAAATCAAACGACGAAAAAATAATAAAGAAAAAATTACAATTCGTGTTTAACGAAATAGGTGGTAGTTTTAGCTTTCACGCTATAGAACCGTGTATCGAATGGTATTTAGAAAAAGACGCGGATCCAGAAATTAAGAAAAAATACGAACCAGTTAAAAAAGTTTTTAAAACCATGATTTAATAAAACACACTTTATTATACCAATACCGTGATATAATAAAATGTGATCCTAGCGGGGGTCGAACCCGCGACCTCGGCGTTGCGTACGTGACGATAAAGCCACTTAGGTATACCTAGTAATGTATAAGCACCGCGCTCTAACCAATTGAGCTATAGGATCGTATTTATACATCTACCATAAACTTTAAACCAAATACAACTTTTACTAATCGTAAAACGTACTCTTTGTATTCAATCATTTATACTATTCTATTACTTCTTACCTTTATATTGGTTTGAAACCGGAAACGAAGTTAACTCACATTGCGACACTTCCGTACTCATTTTCCTACCCAACTCTAAATCAGGTGTATTTGCCCTCGATTTAGCTAACCATTTAACAATCTTACGTTTATTATATTCACTGTCAGTACTACCACCAAGATTTGTTCCTATAACATTTAAACCATTACACACATCGGGTTTATTTTCTTTATCGGGAAATGCCATATTAAACGCGTCTATGGCATTTGGAGGAACATCTGGAGATTCGTCTAAAAGTCGATCGTATTCCTGCCGACACTTAGTCACAAATTCATTCACGTCTCCTCTATGTTCAGTCTCTAGTGAAAGTTCCATCTCAATATTTCTATAAAACTTAGACCATTGAATACACATTGCAGAGTGTGTTTCCATCATTTTTGAACTATTATTAAACTTAGAAACAGATGTAAGTATACCGGCAAGTACATTCAAAAACGCAAAAAAGTATTGGACCGCTATGATTTGTTTTTTCTTTTCGTCCGACATCGATTCGTCGTTAGGACTTAAAACGGCAAAACCACCTACACCTGTTATACTCGATATGATTATACACGGGTACGATAACCAGTCGTTTTGTTTTTTATAAAACATACGCGAAAAGTTATGCAGCCATCTATAGCCTGCAGCTTTTTCAGCCCATCCTATGAGTAGTTTTTCCTGTTTTGGACACCAGTGATGTTGTTCTGGTACGTTAACTCCCATTACTCTTTCTTAGAAAATAAATACGCATACTCTCTTGCAAGTGTATCTACGCGTTCGTTATTTTCGTTTCCATTATGTGCTTTTACCCATTTAATATCTATAGTATCAAACATTTTTAGTAATTCTAATAACCTTATCCATTCATCTTTGTTTTTTACGGCATATCCTGATGCTGTTTTCCAACCGTTTCGTTCCCAATTCTTTGACCATTCGATAAGTCCCATACGTACATAATTACTATCAGTATACACGTTAATATTTCCAATTTTCAATTCTATACACTTTTCCATTGCTTTTATAACTGCTGTCATTTCCATTACATTATTTGTAGTAATACACATACCACCACTATTTTCTATTTTATGAACGACGGTTGAAAGCTTTCCGATTATAAGATACGCCCAACCACCTGGACCAGGATTACCTAAACAACTTCCATCTGTATAGACGTCTATCATTTATAATATACACAGGTTTAAACTTTATACTTCTATTATTTGTTCTCGTTTGTATGGAAAACACTTATAATAACATTTAACAACGGGTTCAAAAACTGCATACGTAGCACAAATAGTTCCAAAAACTATTAAAAATACATACACACCTTTCATTACCATAGTATAAACATTAAATCTTTATATTTCAGAGTTCCTATTAGTGTGTCCAATACAAATCTCTTGGAAGTTTGGGTTCGTATTTTGGACGAGGTTCCTCATCGTCTTTATCATCTTCATCACCACACAAACACCAACCGTTTTTTAATACAAAACAGACTGATATCAGAACTATTGTTCCAATCGCATAATAAAGAGTTAACATATTTATATTTATATTATTACTTAAAATTTTAAGTATCTATATTATAAATATGTTTCACCAAGATTGGGACGAAATCACTATACACGGAAAAAACATCAAAAAAGAACACGAAAAGGAAAAATATGTCAAATTCATGGGTCAGGAAATTAAATTACCTAAACGAAGTCAATACTCGGGTAAAACACCCGAACAAAAACTCGACGAAGCTGTTCTAGGTGGTACGCATAAAAAAATTAATAAAGAAACAGCATTGACTATTCAAAGAGCACGCGTCGCAAAAAAATATACACAAAAAGAACTTGCAAATCTCATAAACGTTTCATCTGATATAATTTCGTCATACGAATCAGGTAAAGCTATTCCAGATCACAAAATTATGCAAAAATTGCGAAGAATTTTGGGTGTTAAACTCTAACATATTATCATGGATAATACAATAGGCCAAAGAATTCAACTTCTACGTATAAAAAGAAACCATACACAAGTTGAACTTGCACATAGAATAGACGAAACTTTAGATACTATAAACAAAATTGAAACAAATAAAATAAAACCAAATTGGTACGTGTTAGAAAAAATACAAAAATATTTCAAGGTAGTTAAACTTTAAAATTTGTTCTAAACTTTAAAATCTAAATTTTATTTATTTTTTAAATTTTATTTTTTTACTAAATCAATAAACTAAGATATGCTTAGTTGGAGAACGCGAGACCGCCCATACCGGATTGGATTCTGAGGACGTTGTAGTTGACCGCGAACATGTGGAGAGTGTTCTTCTCGGAAGACGCCTTCGTCTTGATCGCAACTTGCGCGTTGTCGATTCTGGAGAAGTTGCAAGTACCCGTTGGTTGGTGCTCTTCTGGCTTGAGGGCAAAAGAGTACGAGTAGATACCTGGCATTGGGGAACCAGAGTGGTGGTTGAATGGTTGGACCGAGTTGAAGTACTTACCACCTTGTTCCTTGAATCTGTCTTGACCGTTGAGGACCAACTTGAACGTGTCGAGTGGACCAGCAGTGTCTTCAGAGAATTGGGTATTCTCATCCGCGAGAGCGATTGGCGCACCGAGCGCGTTTGGCGCAACAGCGACGTTAGAGACCGCAGCGAGACCAACAAGGTTGGAGGACAAGGCCAATGGCGCACCATAAGTGAAGTTCCACAAGTTGGAGCTGTCGACATCAGTACACCAGACCAATTCCTTAACTGGGTGGTTGTACGACAATCTGATTTGCTTTTGGGAGCCAACAGTGATCGAATCGGAACCAGTGTGTTGCACTTGCTCGATGAGGTATTCGTGACCCTTTTGCGCGAATCGTCTGCGCTCTTCGGTGTCAAGGTAGACGTAGTTGCCCCAGACCTTGAAAGTCTTGGACGAATCAACGTAGTCCGTAAAGTCGGAGGCCAAGTCAATGTCCAATCTCACTTCGTGATATTGCAAGGCAATCAATGGCAACGCCAATCCTGGGTTGCGGTTAAAGAAGAAGATGAGTGGCAAGAAAAGGGCACCATCAGTCGTCACGGAGGAAGTCATCTTACCGTAATTGAGTCTGTCCCCTTCGGACAAGTACAATTCAGAGTACAATCTCCACCACTTTTGGTAGTGCTTGTCGATTCTTTGGCCACCAATGGACAATTCAACGTCCTTGATAGCACGCTCCGCCATCCACGCATCGTGCGTACTGAGCTTGGCAGACGCTGGCGCTTTCATTTCAATGTACATGTCAGCGATCAAATCACCGTTTCTGGCGACAGTAACCGAAACGCGACCAGAGTTACCTGGGGTACCGTTGACGGTTTGTTCGATGTTTTCCATCGCGAAGTTGGTGTGGCGTTTGTAGACCGCCTGGAAGAAAGTGACTTTTGGGTTACCAGTCAAGTAGACATCTTGGGCGCCATAGGCGACGAGTTGCATGAGACCACCGGCCATTTTGTTTGTTTGTTGTACTATATACTGAGATTTTTTTTTCAGAAGATGAATGCGAAAAAACACAGTTTGATTTTTCCTGGTGTATATAAATGTCTACTCACACCGAAACCAAAACACCTGAAATTGAAGAACCTATTTTGGAAAAAAATCCAGAAAACGATTCTGAATATATCGAATCTGAAATTTCATCCGAAGATGTAGAAAATACAAGTTCTTTATTTGATAACGAAGGTATTGATTTGGAAGATGTAGGAAGTATTAACATGTCAGACGACGAAGATGATTACGAAGAACCCCTTATCGATATGGGAGGTCTATTAACATCAGTGCTCACAACAGAAGAAGGTGAAACAATATGTTCTGCCCTGGTAAATATATCAAGACAACTCGAGATGCAAAACAAGATCATGATTAAAATGTTAGCTCAGCTCCAAAAATAAAATAGACTTAGAAAAATAACAAGTAAGATTTATAAGATATGAATACTAATTCCAACGATATTTTTATAATCAGTGAAGACTATAATATCACGGAAAGTAAGGTAATACAGTATAACCAAGTTATCAATAATCTCAATATTGATGATATTGGTGATTATATACGCAAGCAGGAATATTTATGGAATGTACATGGAGAACATGAACCACAAGAAAATATACCAATACCCCTCCAACTTGCGTATTTACACTTTTTTGATAAAAACTCGAGAGAAATTGCTAAACAATCAGAATCCAACTGGAATATTGGTGTTATGAACACTTATTTTAAAACTCATGTAGCACATTTATGTGCTGCACACAATAGATGTCAAACATTGAATATACTCAGTTTCGAAGATAACGATAACGACGTGACATACTCAACTCGATTAAACAGGATTTTAAGTCAAATTGAAGACACGTGGCAATTCTGTTTTAGATACGCACGTATATATGATAGAGTAAATAACCCACCCACTACAGAAGATCTATCTGTGAGCACGGATCCAAGTATTTTCAGGTTTTCTATGCCAGATTTAAGTGAAAGATCACCGTTTCAAACAGTTCTTATTACATTTTTAAAAGAACTATTTGAAAACAACATAAGGAAGTATAAGGGTTACGTATGTACACAAATCAAAACACCTTTAGGTAGTTACGATACACGTGCATGGAAACAAATTGAAACTATACAGGAACACGTATGGAAAGCTTTTCCAAAAGAATCGCGATGGGAATTATGGTGCAGCATGACTACACAAGGTACGACTATGATAGGTCAATTAATAAAACTACTTGAGAATTGTGTAGATTCACAATTTCCAGAAATAAGAAAAAACAGACATCTTTGGTCTTTTAATAACGGTCTGTTAAATGGAAAACATTGGTGCGGAATAACAAGTAAATGGATACCCGCGTTTTATCCGTATGATTCACCCGAAGCTATTAAGCTCGATCCACGAGAAGTGAGTTGCAAATATTTCGATTTAGATTACGTAGATTATAGTAGCCTCGAAGACTGGTGGGATATACCGACACCATACTTCGATAAAGTTCTCAACGCACAGGAATTCGAAGAAGACGTGTGTAAATGGATGTATGTTATGGGCGGGAGATTATGCTTCGACCTAAACGAAGAAGGTTTAGACAAGTGGCAAATTATACCATTTTTAAAAGGTATCGCAAGATCTGGTAAATCAACACTTATTACTAATGTATTTAGTAAATTTTATGAAGGTCAAGACGTTAGAACATTATCGAATAACATCGAAAAGAAATTCGGATTAATGGGAATATACGATGGTTTAATGTTTATTGCACCAGAAATCAAGGGAGATTTACAACTCGAACAGGCTGAATTTCAATCAATCGTTTCAGGTGAAGACGTTTCCATTGCAATTAAAGGCGAAAAACCTAAAAGTATGAAATGGAGTATACCAGGTATATTAGGAGGAAACGAAGTACCCACATGGAGAGATAATTCTGGAAGTATCATTAGACGTTTGATGACCTGGAACTTTAAAAAACAAATCAAGGAAAAAGATACCGATCCCATGTTAGACATTAAACTCGAAAAAGAATTACCATCTATTTTACAAAAATGTTTACGCGGGTATTTAGAATATGCACAAAAATATAGAGGCGAAGATATATGGAACATTATCCCAAAATACTTCATTGATATCAGAAAACAAATTGCAACTATAACTAACCCACTCGAACACTACTTAGAATCAGATGTAATCATATTAGGAAGTCATAAGACAGTGAAATGCCCAATGAAAATTTTCAAGGAGCGTTTCAATAGATACTGCAATGCAAACAATCTTGGACGTCCAAGATTTAATGCAGACTTTTATATCGGTCCTTTCAGTAGTAGAGATATAGAGGCTAGACGTATAACTGAACCAATACAGTATAGGGATGAATCAAAGGAACGTATACACGAAGACTTCTTATTCGGTGTAGATATAAAAGATGAAGATGATCCAGAGCATGGATAAATATAGAAGAAAATCTCAGCATACAATAAGCATGGATCCAAGACAATTCCTTAAAAATTCAAATATACAGGTTCATAGATCCAACTCAACTTCCCAAATAGTAGGTGCTGCGCAACCAATTGCACAAACGCGTTCTACTTTTAGAGAACTTCGAATAGGTCAATTTAAACCGGGTTTATATAATGTTTTGGTGAATAAAGATTTTGGAGTCGAAAGTGAAAGTAACGTTGATTTAGTATACATATTAAAACAAAAGCCAAAAGGACATGCACAAATAGCCCCCGGTTTAACCATAGATCTTAACGAAATAAAAGGTATTTATGGTCGTTTCCAAGTGGGTGCTATACATACAAGTAATTTTGGTATAAGAGGAAATTTAGATAAAAAGTTCTCTTCTGCACAACTTTCTGGATACATAACGAATGGCATAGAAAGAAAAAATTTCAGTTTTAACGTATACAAAAATGGTAAAATACGTTTTTCTGGCGGATTTTTAGGGTCTAGAAATTTAAAAAGACAACCCGAATCCTTACGAAAGTATATCGTAGATACATACACAAAAAAGGAAGTGTTTTTGTATAACGATATCAATTACAATAATATAGGTGGACAATTCGCAACAAATGCAAATTTTGATTTAACTAGAATAGCACAAGAAAATCCACTAAAAACAGTTGTTGATTATTTACCAGAATCTTCTCCATTTCTTTATATTACGTATAAAGACCATAGTTATATCCTATCGTCCAAATCGGGACAATTGGGTGCAGGTATAGTGCAGATACAGGGTGAAAATGATCCAGATAAACTCGAAAAGGCGTATTCAACGGGTGTTGAACTCACCAAAAGATTACACGAGTTAGGATACACTATGGGTTTTGTGAATAAAAATGTAAACGCAAAACCCTTATTACTTAGAAAAGAAAAATTAAAAGCATCGACGTGTCCAAAACCTAGAAGACCACCTTGTAAAGAAGGATTTGAATCTAGAAAAAATCCACAGGGATATGACTGTTGCTTTAAAAAACCAAAAAGAAAACCATCTAAGAAAACTACAACATCACAAAAAAACACGCGGATTACTTACGATAAAGATGGTACAATGAAAATAGGTGGTCGTAAATGTGAACGCCTTACTAAACCAGTTTTACTCGAAGTTGCAAAAAAATTAGGCGTTGTTAACGTAAAAAACAAAAACAAAAAAGAAGATATATGCAAGGCATTAGATAAAATTGAAAAGGGAAACTCTAATTATAAAATTAACAATAAATTATGTAGAGAACTGAAAAAAGACCAACTCGTTGCAATAGCTATATCTAAAGGTATATCTATAAACGACACGGATACCGTTAAAATTTTATGCCAAAAACTTCAAAATAAAAAGAATACCCCAAACACACCAAACACACTCGCTAAGGAAATGGAACAAATATTAATAAATAAAGAAAGAAAAAACAAGAGAGTACCAATAAATAAAAAACGAAAACTTAATGAGGCGAGTATAAAAAATGATTTAATAAAACTCTATGGTAAAAAATGGATAAACAAATATGGAAATGTCATGAACATTAATAAAGATGTAAAAGAAGTTAAGAAAAAGTTAAACAATATGGAAAATAAAAAACAATCGGTGACCAGTAATGGGATCATTAAAAAAATGACCGCGGACCAAATTAAAAAGAATATGGTTAAAAACTGGAAATTAAATAAACAACAGAATTTAAAGAAACTTATAATAGAAAAAGAAGCTAACAAGATATACGGTAAATTTGGTAAAAACGAAGTAAACAGAATCGTTAATTTTGCAATGTCGTTACCAAAAACACCCAATCTTAATAGTAAAAGGGTAATAGATTTTATAAAAATAGGAAGAGAACTTCGGGGACAACCACCACTCGCATTAAATAAAAAACGAGTAGTACCACCAAAACCAAAGGTACCTAGAAAACCAAGGGTTATCAAAAGAGCGCCTATAAAGAAAAAATCACCCATAAAACCAAAAAATAACGTCGCGCGTCGTTTAAAATTTAACTCGAACTCTAACTCGAACTCTAACTCGAACTCGAATTCTAACTCTAAATCGGCGTCCCGATCAAAATCAAATAACAAATTACTTAATGAAATATACGCAAATTTCGAAAAAAAGTATAAAAATACGTTAAAGAATAAAAGAAAATAATTAAATAATGGAAAACCCACGGGTTTTAATACTAAATCGCATACGACAAAATACAAACAATATTATAATAGACGAGTTAGAACATAATAATAACAATTATATTTTGTCAAGTGTTATAGATGGTATATACTATACTTTAATCGATTACATACAATTAGAAAGAAGAAAACATATTATAGGTCATTTAGAACTAGAATACACGTACACGGAAAATTTCCATCATAGTGAAGATCCTAGAAAATATTTAGAAGAACATCGTGAGTACGATGATATCGGACTAATGATGCATGTATATGATAATTTTAATAAGATGAATTCTAATAAACATAGAAGATTAATGTTTTATTTTATGAACATTTTACACTTCGATTTATAAGTTTTTCTGGTTCAGATATCTGTTTTAAATGTTTCGCGTGATATGAAAAATCATAACCCAAAAATTGATTCTTTATCTGACCCGAAAGTGCAAAAGCTTCCAGTTTTCTGGAAACTTGAGAACATACGGACTTTACTTCTAGGGATAATAATCTATCCTCCATCATAACAAATTCTTTCAACGATTCTTCTGTCATTTTATCTTTTTTCATTTTCTCAAACATTTTTTTAGATTGACCTTGTGAAACGTAAAAATATTTCGTTTTATACCCTGAAATAATAACACGATCACCGGTAATATCAATATCAGTATATATGAACATGAAGACAATACACGCTATTAATAACCAAGCTAACATATATAATTATCCAACATATTAAAAAAATCCTTCACTTTGTGAACCATATTAAATAATGTATCCATATCTTTTACTTTTCTTGGATCGATAATTTCAAATTCTACTTGGAAAACGGTAGATTCTTCTGCATCCATGTCATCGACCGTACCTGTAGACACTGTCATATCTATAGATAAATTCTTTCTAACAAAAGATGTTCTATTCTTTATTTTTTTACTATCAAATGTAGAATTTCCATTATCTTCAATAGGTGTTTCTCTTGATATACCAAATCTTATATCAAAAGGAGCATTTTCAACTTGTTTAAAATCCTCTACATGAACACGTTCCTTTTTCACAAGAGTTTCATCACCTGTTTTTTCTTCTATGGTCAATCGTGTTTTATCTTCTTCTCGGTGATAAACTTCAGAAGTAACGTTAGATATACTTTCCCAGCCAGTATACTTGTATAAACCAGCCAAATATTTATCGTACGTTTGTTTACCCACGTTTGTATCGAAAAATGTACCATTGAATTTACCAAGTCTCAATTCCATCTCAATGTATTCTTCATCTTTGTACTTATCGACCAAGGGTTTTATAGAATCACAAATAGTATGAACATTCATTTTTTATTTACATTTTAATTATCGCGTCTTCTTCTTAAGCCTTTTTTATTACCTTTTTTTATATGCATGGTTTTATAAATATAGGAAACACGTGTTATTTTAATTCTGCTATACAAATTATGCTACATATTCACGAAATATCATCTCATATATTGGATAATAAATACACCGGCGAATGTAAATTTACAAGTGCATACGAACAACTCGTTCACATGTATTTTAAAACCCGAGAAACGAAAGCTTTTACAATAAAACCAATACTACAAGAATTTATTACAATTTTTCCAAGATTTAAAATTGGATACCCACACGATTCCCAAGATGCACTTTTTTGTATAATAGATATTCTCGAAAAAAGTTACCCCTACATTAAAAAACTTGTATACGGAGAAATTACACAAATAACTATATCACCAGTTGGTAAAAATACAGTAAAAATACCTTTCTGTATCCATATATTAAATGTAAAACAAAACATAAAGGATTTAAATATAATGATATCAGAAAGTCAAAAATGGAACACTTTAGAAGATTACGTTGATAATGAAGGTAAAAAACATAACGTTGCAACTACTCGAAATATATTTTCAAGTTATCCAAAAGTATTTTTAGTTTCATTCGATAAAAAAAGTTATGTAAAAATAGACGAAAATTTAAATATCGGAAATAATGTTTACGAGTTAAGATCTACTATAATTCATAAAGGTGTACAATATGGTGGTCATTACATGTCTACAACAAAATTAGGTGATGATTGGATAATACAAGACGACGATACGTTAGGTAAATTAAAACAATTTCCTAATGAAGATAATCACTTCATACTGGTATACAGTCTAAAAACTCCTTCATGAGAATATCCTCTTTTATGTTCACGAGTGTTCTATAAAACGTTCTCCGACTATTAGGAAACGTTTTATCTTTTCTTTTCTTAATAGGTTTCCACCAAACCGGGCCATTTTCCCAATTCACATACATACATTCAACAATATCACCACTTTTCAACCATCTATAATCACTCATCTTTTCCACGGGTATAGACGATTCAAAAAAATGTTTTCCCTTCTCTTGTATATATAATCTCCATACGTATTCACCAGGTACACATCCAGGTGTTTCTGCAGTTGGACCCTTTTTAACAAGAAAGTCTATAGTATTTTTATTTCTTGGTTTCCATTTAAACATTGTATTATGTGTACCTATACGAATAGGTTCATTTATGGGTGTGAAAATAAGACCATCAACTTCCTGTTTTACCGTGGGAAGGTACTTATCCATAAATTCTCTAAAATCTCTGTGTAAATGAAATGTTTTTACTTTCAGTGTAATAGAATCCGTTCTTAAAACCATTGCTTTTTTAACTGTTTTCTCACAATGATCCAAACGTTCCAAAAAACCTTGATTACCAACAACTTCACCACACGTCATTAAACAATCATATATCATGAATTCGTTATTATACAATTCACCTTCAAGTATAGTACCCTTAAATACAGCCATTCTAAAATTTAAAGGTTCCACAAACATTTCCAAAGCTCGGTTTATAAAAACACATACTTTTTGTGATCCATATTGTATGGCTATCATCATATATCGTGTACCATCCGTCTTTTCACAAACAACGTAATTGTTCTTTTCCAAAATACCAAAATGTTCTCGTTCTATAGATATTGGTTGACAACCTGGAAATATACCTTTACCTTTCGTACCCCACGATTCTTCCATGAAGTTAATCGTGTATTTGTAAAGAGGATCATCCTTCTTTACAAACACGCGGTTCATTTTGTTTTATATTTTTATTTTAATCTTTAATTACTTTTAACACCAGTTGCGTTTAGAATATTACTTATACATTCGTGAGAATATGTCATAGTTAACTTAGCTTTTGTATACGCATGAATTTTGACACCCGACTCCTTAAATTTAGAAAACATAACGTCCATTCTAGGATATACTTTACACACACCATACTTTTTATCTTTTATATGTTTTGTTACATTTTTACACATAAGTACCCAACATTTTGAAGATGTTTTTAAAACATTGTACATACCATCGGATACTTTATTACCTACTTCTGTATCGAAATTAAGACCCATTTGTTCGATTGGTTCCTTTGAATTTTTATTGACCTTGTCCTTAAACATATCCCAATCAATTCCTTCAAGAACGGCAGGAAAAACTACACCCCCAATTCCTTCATATTTATCAAAACACTTTGATAGAGATAAATCATCTACAGCTATACCAAAATCAATAAAAAATATACGATCGTGAGTTTTAATATATTTTTGAATAATTTCACACTTTTCATACGGGTCGTCGTTTACAAAAACAACTTCATTTTCTGTACCACGATTTTGCATACACAACAAATTAAACCTAAGAATTGTATGAAGCGTTTTAACAGAACATGATTTACTTCGAGTGACTATAATAGTTGCAAATTTCATTTATATTAATACAAATCTAAGCCTTAAGCCTATCTTCTAAACACCCAATAAATGGTAAATTACCAACATGTCCTAAAGTTGTATGAACATCTGCGTATATCTTCCCACCAATTTGTTGCCATCTTCTACAAAAAGCATAATCTTCTGATAAGTATCTACGATTCTCTGGATCTATCATGCAATCAAATATCGCACAATAATCATCGAAATCTCTATTTTGATGATCGTTTTTACAATCCAAATCCTTATACTTTTCGTGCAATTTATCAAAAGCTTTTCGAGTAATAACCATAAAACCAGTTGGTCCATCTAAAACTTCAATGAACCCATTTTCTACCTCTCTATGTTCTGCACCAATATTTGCAACTAGAGAAGAAGAAAGCATTGCCATATCACGATTATCATTATTTTTAACAGCATTATAGGCCTGTTCCCACATAACAACCTTTTTAGGATATATAGCCACAGAAACTTCATGCCCAGACTTAACAAGACGAATAACAGATCTCGGATCAAAATCGACATCAGCGTCAATAAACATGAAATAATCACAATCGGTTTTTTGCATAAACCTACCAACTGCAACATTTCTAGCACGATGTACTAAACTTTCGTTTTCAGTCGTATCTAGAACCAATTGTATACCCGAACGTATAAGTTCTAGCTGAAGTTTAATTATACCAATCATGTATTTTTCTAAACATAACCCCCCATAACACGGTGTAGATAAAAATAATCGAATAGGATTTTCTGTACTCATTATATTAAATTAAACGTCTAATTCCTCTAAGTGTTTTTTTATAATACTTTCAATTTTATTAATAGTTGGAATAGAAATTGAACATTTTTCACAAATTTCATTTTTGGTCACCCTTTTTTTCAAAACACTATAAATAATAACAGATGCTACACTATTTGGTGTTTTACTCATGAGTTGCGAACAATCTTCTAATTTTGAACACATCTTATTACACGATAACCGTTCTTCTCGAGAAACTTCAAATGTATTAAGTAATCTGTTCATTACATCGTGAGGTAAAGTCGTATAACTATCTATAGTTTTACCAAGCAAAGTTTCTTTAAAAAGTTGTGTTGTTCTACTCACGTCTTTTGAATGTACAGAAAACATTTCTGAAATTTCCTTTGTAGTTCTAGGTATTTTAGACATTCTACACGCAAATAAAACACAATTGGCTTTTATACCAGTTCTAACAGCACCCCTTGTTAGTTTTTTCTCACTAAATTTTTTATACATCATTTTTGCATCTTTTAAAACTGATTCGGGTAGTGTATGACATGACTCGTCTATATCTTTATAAACATGAAATAACGATCTATCTTTATGATTCATCGACTGATGAAAATTTATCTTAGCCATACGTTTAGTTTCGTAATTTGAAGTCTTTTGTGTAGTAATTATAGTTCCTTTACCCCATGAATCTGAAAATAACTCTGGGTTAGCGTTTGGATTTCCACAACGCGAAGGATCATTAACTCTACCATCTTCTGAAATACCACTCGTCCATTCCGCATTATCATCTATATAAATATTATCTATTAAGCCACAATTTGGACACGTTGGTAATCCTTCTTTTGTAATAATTTTAGCACATTTACATTGTTTACATAAATTCGTATTTACTGACCTTGATACAATTGGTTTTTTTAGCATTTGATCCACCTGGGACCATATATTAGCAGTCAGTTCTTCCATATTTATATTAAAAAGAATAAATTTTACGTTATTTTTTTCATACTTAGGTTTTAAAAATTTAACTCATCTGCTTGACTTTTTGCTAATGATTCGATGTTATCTACCATTTTTTTATAACGCAAAGAACCAGGGCTACGTGGATTCCATTCATTCCATTCTTTATCTATCATTACATGATTAGATGGTGGTATAACAACACCGTCAATTTCAGTATCTGAAACTATAAACCCTTCTAAATCACTTCCATCGTCGTCAGATTCGTCTATGATTTCGCTATCTTCCTCGGAGTCTATTTCATCTATCATACAATACAAATTATCCTTTACGTTTTTAAAATAATCAGTCGCTTGGTGATGTTCAGATAAATTAACGGCCTGAACAAGTTCATCATTATCTTCGAGCTCATATATTCGAGCACCCTTATACGTCATAGACGTTTCAGAATAATAGGCTACCACTAGGTAATCTTCGTGGTTCTCTTTAACTTTAGCATACATTTCGTCTTCAATATCTTCTTCTAAGTTGACTAAAACTTTTATCAATTCCCCAGGCTGTATATCTGAAAAATTAATCATATCTAAAGTTTTACTACAAAAATATTTACAATTATTAGCACACATGGGAGTAGAAATATTATCAAAAGAAGGATGTCAATACTGCGATCTTGCAGTAGATTTATGTAAAGAATACAAATTAGAACACAAAAAAATAATTATCGATAAAGACGAATTAAAGAAAAGATGTGGAATGTCAGCTTCTACATATCCACAGATTATAATGAATACAGAACTTATAGGAAATTATTTCGATTTTCAAGATTACCTTGAAGATGCCGAACCAATGTTATTACCAACTTTAGACAGGTTTACAGTTTTCCCAATTGAACACGAAAACTTATGGACCATGTATAAAAAAGCCCAAATGTCCAATTGGACTGCCGAGGAAATTGACTTTTCGAAAGATATGGATGACTGGGTACAATTAAGTGAAAACGAACAACATTTTATTAAATATGTACTTGCTTTTTTTGCAGGTTCGGACGGTATAGTTTTTGAAAACTTAAACAATAACTTTGCCAATGAAGTTCAGTACACAGAGGCCAGGTCGTTTTATGCGTATCAAGAACATAACGAAATGGTTCACGGAGAAACATACAGCAAACTTATTGATAAATATATAAGAAGTTCGACAGAAAAGAAACAACTTTTTGAAGCTATACAGTCAATTCCATGTATAGAAAGTAAGGCAAGTTGGGCCATGAAATGGTTTGATCGGAAACGTACATTTGGTGAACGATTATTTGCATTTGCATGTGTCGAAGGTATATTCTTTTCTGGAAGCTTTTGTGCTATCTTCTGGTTAAAAAAGAGAGGATTACTTCCAGGTTTATGTTTTAGTAATGAACTCATAAGTAGAGATGAAGGTTTACATTTAGAATTCGCAATTGAATTATTTAAAATGTTAAAACACAAACCAAATGCAAAAATTATTGAAGAGATTGTTAGAGAAGCAGTCTCTATTGAAAAAAACTTTATTACTGACGCATTACCATGTAGTTTAATAGGTATGAATTCAGAAAAGATGTCGGAATATATCGAATACGTCGCCGATAGATTATTAAAACAAAGTGGTCACGATAAAATCTGGGACACGAAAAATCCCTTTGATTTTATGGAGAATATATCACTCGATGGAAAAACTAATTTTTTTGAAAAGAGAGTAGGAGATTACGGCAAAATGGATGAAGATTCAACTTCAATTGAATTTAATGAAGAATTTTAAGCCGTCATAACCATTTTCTTACCGTCAGAACATTCACATGTCACAGCACCTTCGGAATCACCTTCACCCTCGTATTCCGCAGACGCTGGTGTATCTGTTTCTTCAGTTAAATCCATTGAACCCAATTTCAAACCAGAATCAAAAGTGGCATATTGTTCTTCAGCCATACCTGGTAAAGCATCTGGCATATCAACCATTGCTGGTGGTGCAGATGGACCCTCCGCAACTTCTTCTTCGACTTCTTCTTCAACTTCTTCTGGTTGAGGAGCTGGACCCTCAACCTCTTCTGGTTGAGGAGCTGGACCTTCAATTTCAAAAGCTTCTTTTTTAACGTTCATCATACCCCAAACAACGAGTAAGAAAACAATAGTATGAAACATTAAACCTTTACCTGATGGGCATCCGGTTGGACTAGATATCCATTTACCAAATATAGCACGTGTAAGACGGAACGTATCTGGATTTGCAATCACAAAGAAAACCATCGCAGACATTAACGATATAAGGAATTTTTTTTCCTGTTTTTTACCTTTGCAGCCACATCCACAATCTGGAAATAGCCAGCTTTTTTCACCTGACGAACAAGTCATTTTATATTAATATATGTCTAGAAAAAAAATAACTTAAAGTTTGGAATCATATATAATATACAAAAAAATGTCCAATACAATTCAAGTTTCCAGCGATTTCGAACCATCATCTGTTATCTTCAGTCAATTGAAGAAGAACAAAAATGGTGGTAAATCCGTGCTTCTTATGCACGGAAATAAAAAGAAACTCTACTTACAACTCCCTTTTATGCGTTCACCATTTGGTTTAAGTGCGTTTACTGACGAAAACACGAACAAAACTTCATACTCACTCGATCTATCTTTCGATACCGATAATCAAGAGGCTCAGGGACTTTCTATTAAATTAAAAGAACTGGACGAAATTATTCTTAATAAAGTTGCCGAAAATTCAGCGGAATGGCTTGGTAAGAAATACGATATTAACGTCATTCGTGAAGCCCTATATAAACCACTTGTTAGACAGGGACGAGAATCTTATCCAGATACACTCAAGTTAAAAGTTCAAACAAACCAAGAAGGTGAATTTATGTCAGAAGCATATAATTCAAATAGAGAACAGATCCAGATTGATCAAATTGAAAAGGGTCAAAGATGTATGTGTATCGTCGAAATTAACCAAATTTGGTTTATCGATAATAAGTTCGGAGTAAGCGTTCGGTTATCGCAAGTTCTTTGCGGTGAATCAACACGATTACCAAAATTCGCATTTCAGGGATTGCCAGATTTAAACAATATTGATGAACAAATTGAAGAAATTATGGATGATCTTATTGATGAATAAAATATTAATATACAATAGACATGGAACGTGAAATACACGAAAGAAATTTAAAGATTATAGCGTCACAAACAAAAAATAAAAAAAATACACAAGCTAAAAAAATTAATTTAGGTAAAAATCTCATGAAAAGTATACAGGGTATGGGATGTAAACCAGAGAAAGTTTTTTACGCATCTGGGAATGAGGTTGTTGTATCAAAAGATAAATCCCCATTTTTCGCTGTCGAAAAGTCTTCGGATATAACACGGGGTATGAAAAAAATAGGTAAAGGCCAATGGGGTCAGGTATACATGGGATGTATAGATAAGGAATGTAAAAAACCAATAGCTATAAAAATCGTTAAAAATGCAAGCATAGAACACGAATATAAAATGGGTAAACGCATGGCACTTTTTGGAGGCGTTAAACCTTTTACATTAGAAAAATGTAATAACATGTCGTTTTTGTATACACAATATGCAAATAACGGAACTTTACGAGATTTTATAAAAACAAACAAACATAAATTATTACCTATACATTTCAGAACCATTATAACACAAATTCTACACAGTTTATACAGAGCACAAATGAAATACCCAACGTTTAGACATCACGATTTACACACTGAAAATATATTAATAAACACTTCAAGTCCATCTCGTGTCAGAATTATAAAGGCGTCTAACATGCAATTTAAAGTTCACGATATCGGTTTACAAACTATGATGAGTGATTTTGGTTTATCCACTTTAAAAAATTATAAGTGTCCACCTATTGACGAAGATCCCTCTTGGTACAAGAAAGAAGTGGGTATATACAGAGGTTCACATAACATGTATGACGTTCAATACTTTTTATCCGGAATACGAACAGATATTAAAATTAATGGTATCAGGAATGGTTCAGAGGCTGTACAATTCATCGAACGAATTTTACCGTTAGAATATTTACAAAAAGAATCTAGCAAAGTACACGATTGGAGGTTACGAGCATCACCTCTGGGACACCCAGATTTACCATCGTTTAAAAAAATATTTAACGATAGATACTTTTCACCGTATAAAAAGACCCCTATACCACTCGATATAAGCACGTTCATTAAACGTACACCTTCCAAACCAAAAAATATTATAGTCAAACACGGTGGTGGTAAAGTTAAGAAAACACTCGATCAAATTAAAAAGGAACTTGCATCTAAAAACAATAAAAAGGTATTAAAACGCCCCGCTTTAAAAGTACGAATTCAACCAAAAGCAACACCAAAACCAAAAATTTCCATGTCAAATAAAGGATACATTAGAGTTGGATCGAGAAAATGTACTTCATATAAAAAACAAGAACTCATAAATTTAGCAAAACGTATGAATATTAATACGGATAAAAAAACAATAGAAAAAATATGTCAAGAGATTAAATTAAAATATATAAAATAAGTATATAACCATGCTTGTGGTATTAGCACTTATCGCCATAGACATTTATATACTAATGAACACAGGTGGTAAAACAGAAAAGAAAGATAATAAAGAAGGTGATGTCGAATGGACAGTTTACGGTACAAATTGGTGTGGTTGGACTAAGAAACAGTTAGCATATCTGGAAAAGAAGGGTATATCTCATAAATACGTCGATTGTGAAAAAAACAAAGGACTATGCAAAAATATATCTGGATTTCCAGTTATGAAAAATTCAAAAGGTGAAGAGATAGTTGGTTATAAAGAAGTTTAAACTTACACACCACGAACAACGGCCATGGAAAGCGAAAGGATAAAGGCATCGAGGAATGTATTAATTGGTTTGAGAACAGTTATGTGTTTCACAAGCGATCTGTTCCAGGCAAATCTAAGTACAAATGTACTAATAAGTATAGCAAGAACGAAAAGAAGAATTTCCGTCAAGGCATCGTTCATTTTTTTGGCGTTAGCGAGATCTCTGAGCATTTTACTAATTAATAATATTTTATTTTCTGATATACTATTAATGAGGAATGCCACGAATAAAAAACTTCCCCTGAGTGGTTCCGAACCTACATATACCCAAAGGTTATGGGGTCGTGCTGTAGGAATAGGGAACAATAATTGTTACGCTTATGCAGTTGGAGACTACGAAGGATTTAGACGTTCAAAAAGTATTCCAGGTGAACGTGCTGGTATACGAAACGGTCATACATATACTCACTGCAGGGACTTACCAAGACGTGTTGTAGCCGATAATCCTAAAAAAGTGTACCTAGCAAAAGCGGGTGAAAAATGTAAAAATAAACATTTCAAAGTTATGATGTTTGTAGCACCTGGTAATAAAAGGAATTACTTTAGACAGGGTGATTTTCACTTTTATAAACAACATGGATACGTCGAGTATAAAGTGAAAAAAGGAAATACACACGAAAACATTGCTAAATTTTTTAAAGTTCCTTTAGCCCGTATTAAGAAATGCGGTAAATGCATCCCTGGTAAACTTTTCAAATTCAAAGCAAATGTTTTTAGTCATAAAAGAGGATGGGCAACCGGACCTTTACTCGTAGACGCTAAAGGTAAAGCTATTATAGATCCAAGAAAAGCATCTAGGAACTACCCTGGTTTATCGTATGGTAAATATTGTAGTTCATTCTGTGTTAAGGATAGCGGGATCAAAGTCGGACATACTCATCCCAAAGTCGTCAAGAACACTCGTTAAATCATCTTCGTGTTCAACATTAAATATTAAATCGAGAGCATCTAATACCAATTCATTATGTAAACACACGGTATTCGACGTTACTTCATAATCATTAAATACAGTTATCTGAACCCTAAAATTGCTTCCATCGAACACTTTTCGACATATGGGACATGTAACTTTACCCTTTTTTTTCCAGTTTTCTAGACAATGTGAATGAAAAATATGCCCACACCGTATAGTTTTACTATGTCTAGTCTGACGAACATCGTTCAGACATATAGCACATTGAGTCATTATCTAGAACACTTAAAGAATTTATTAAACGAAATTTACCGTAATTTTTATTTTAGTAAATATTTGGCATTTTAAGAAGAGCCTTATCGCAAGAACCACACTGAGTTTTTTGTTGATCTTGACTTGGTCTCAGAATTTCTGGACCTTTTTGCTGGAGAAGTTTTCGAAACGAATAGTTATCCTCGAAAGAAATACCATTTTGTTTCATGACATAGTTATTGTAAAGTTGACTCGAGCTATTAATAGTGTAGCATCGACCATCGGCCATACCAAGTCTTTGAGACATTTTTATATATTAGTATTACATTAGAAATTAATTTGTCTATTTTTAGTTGTCAACTTCCATGACTTGAACCCTTTATCCTTAAGATAATTTACCAATTTATCGACTTTGTACCCTGAAAAATCTTCGAACAATTCTCGCTTATTTATATCACATGGTGATACCCTGACGTTCGGTATTTCATTGATCGTATTGTTGATAATATTGTATGCATACGCAACTTCTTTCAAAGTTTCTGCGCCTGTGATTATAATCTTACCTGTACCAAAAATACTTGTCGTTATCTCTTTCATATCATCCGCCGGTTTAAACTTAATCTTTACCGCCGAATACTTATCCGGTTCAAACGAAACTTTAAATACACCTGGGAAATTACTGAAATATCTCGACACTTTCAAAAGGTTTATGTTATAATTTAAACTAAAATTAGAATTAATCATAACGACCTTAAACGTTTCAATAGGTGCAATGCATTTTTCATCCATAAACGTATTAAATATATACGAAAGTTGACTGATTATTCTTCTACAATCAAATAAATCAGAACACCCTGCAACTTGAATACTTCCATTTGGAAATATTTTTATAGATTTTGTACTTAAACTATCCGTATATACAAGTGTAATCTGATTATAAAATGCCTTTGGAGACAATTTTATATTCCATAACCATCCGTTCGACGAATTTTTACCAATTCGGGCCTTACCATCTATAATTTCGTGCTGAAACCGTCTTCTCATCTTTTCGATATCTATATTCGTTTGAAACTTCGATATCATAGTTATAGTTGTAAGTTTTACCCACGAAGGGCGATACTCTTCCTTTATATCCTTTCGAAACTCATCTAACGTAAGTAAATACGAAAAGGTATTATTAGCAATAGGTCTATATTTACCGTTCTTATTTAATATAGAACACGAAACTTCATTCATATTGTCTTAAAAAAATATTAATTAAAGTTAACTTAGGTTATATACATATGCCGTGTTTAAAGTGCAAAAAGAAAGGTATTCCTATGATCTGCAAATACTGTAATTTAGGGTTTTGTTCGAGATGTATACTATTAGAAATGCACGATTGTTCGGGAGCAGAACTAAAGAAACAAGATACTTTAAAAAATTTAAAAACACAACTTGAGTTTAAAAAACCTCCTAAAGTTGAAACTATTTAATATTAAAGACTTTAATACATAAAATAATATTACATGACTACATTTTTAAAAAACGCAAAACAAATCATACAAGTCGACGAAAACGAAACTATAGTTGAAATTGAATACGATAAGTACCTCGAAGGTTTCGGGTTTGAAATGTTCACGGATTATTTTAAAACAACTTTATCAGGAACATCAAACCATTTTTCAGTATCAAATGATAATAACGAACAAAAACCTATACGATACGAACAATTTTTAGATACTATGGTAAACAAAACGACAGATACAAGACGTAGAATGGTATCTGTCCAATTGGAAAATGTTCTATTCGAGAATAAAAATACTCATTCTCTCATTAGGATTATGAATACTGTTAAGATTTTAGATCCAACGTTTATACCCCCTTACATAAACATTACGTGTTCTTGGCAAAAAAGAATGGTTCGTGAATTCTGTTTAACAACGTTTCCCAAGGTTATACATTCGTGTACAAGCGATCATAGACTTGATTTAACTTTTAGAGTATTGCAATTAATAGAATCAGAATTGCAATTATAATCACGTTAAGCGATTTTTTAAATTCTCTACGTTCTTCCTCCTGTTTTTCTTTTAAAAGTTGTTCACCATCACCAATTTCCATTTTTTCTCTAACCGTAAAACCCCTATCTATATTTCTCCCTGGAAGGAGAGGTCTAGATAAGGAACACTCTTCTTCTCTATACCCTGGTCTACCAACACCCTTGGATAATACATCACACGCAGGACTCTTGTACTCTTCTTCTGGGTCTTGTTCTTCTGGTTTATATTTTTGAAAATCAACCACATGTTTACTCGAACCAGGTGGGAAAAAATTTTCTGGATCGACGAAAGGATTTATATCGTTGATCGTATTTTTATCGTCGAGCATCAACTGACTCATCTTTATTACTATTCAATAATATATTTTTTTATTGAAACCCAGACCATACTAAAAATAATATAATATCATAATATAGATATGTCTAAAATAAAACCACAAACAATTGCGGCCATAGCTATAACATTATGTATAATGTGTACAATTTTGTATAGTTTTATGAAACCAAGTTCTAATACGGTTGTTTCTTCTGAAAAGAAAGAAAAAGAAGAAGTAGTGGATGTAAAAAGTAAAGAAGAAATAGTTAAGGCCGTTGAAGAACTCGAAACCATCAAGGATAGACTCAAAAATGCCGAAAATTATCGCGAATACTACAGGTCCGAAACGAATAACGGTCTTACAGTTATTGGTACGGTGATGGAACAAATGATCGACGTTATGGTCGCTGTTTTGAAACAACCACTCGTTGCTGAAGCTGTTTCTAAACGTATCGTTAATAAACAAGATGCAGACGAGATGGCAGAATATATAGAAATTTTAGGTCAGGGAATTGTTAAAGAAGTCGAAGAAACACCAATTTTGAAGTGTAGAAAAGCGAGAACGTTTGAATGTACTGGACAAGGGGAAGAAAAAGCATGTGGTTGGGTAGAAGCTGAAGGTGAAGTCCCAACTGAAAACTGCGCCGCTTACGAAGTAAACCATATGGCAATTCGCGAAGGTTCGAGAAACGCAGCTGCAAACTTATACAATAAAGTACTCGATATCGTTACAAAGGTAGAAGAACAAGATAAAATATACCGCATAACCAAAAATGTAGCACTCGATAATGCGACTCAATATGCTATAGCAAATAATTGGAGTGATAGAGATATTGAAAGAATGCATGAAAGTTTCCCCGATCAAAATGAGTTTACAGACGCTGCATTAGGACACTACAAGTATCTAGGCCACGATTTAAGATTGGAACTTGGTGAATCTGTTAATACAATAGAATTAACAGATGATGAAAAAAATTATTTACCACACCATTTGAAAAATAGAAATATGGAAGAAGAAATAAAAGCACAAAAATTTTTTGATATTAGTATAAAGTTATACGAAGAAGCCGATTATAAAGGAAATGAAATGGTAATTGAAGCCAAATTTCCAGAAGATACAGATTATAATCTTAAACATAGTCATTCCAATCCACTTAAATCGTTTAAAATCAGTGAAAATGTTATTTTATTTGGTCTAAAACGAGATACACGAGAGGAAGTGGAAATTAAAGGTCCAGC
>CEVR01070111.1_pt1 | contig 25728 bp, 34 predicted proteins | sample 356541 | NCBI WGS metagenome assembly CEVR01 (sample SAMEA2623734, study PRJEB7988) | marine metagenome | isolation source: saline water (ENVO:00002010), including
GCGACAATATTAGAAAAAAAAAACGAGCTTAAAAAAAATGCAAAACATGAGAATCAAAAAACTTTCAGAATCGGCTGTAGTGCCAACAAAAGGAGATGAATTTGCTGCAGGGTATGATCTTTATTGTTCGGAGACTTGTATTTTACCAGCATGGTCAAGATGCTTAGTGAAAACAGATATTGCAATGGAAATTCCTAAAGGCTTTTATGGAAGAATTGCATCTAGGAGTGGACTTGGTGTCAAAGGATTTGACATCGGAGCAGGTGTGATAGATTCATCTTATCGGGGCGAAATCAAAGTTGTAATGATAAATGCCACAAAAAACGATTCAACAGTAGAACAAGGAACTCGTTGTGCGCAGATTGTCTTTGAGAAACATTACGATTTTGAATTTATTGAATCCGACAATTTGAGTGAAACTACTAGAGGTGAAGGCGGGTTTGCTTCAACTGGTAAATAAAAGCACATATAGTCAATCTGTAGAATTTTTGGGTCCATAAAGAGCAGATATGCCACTGAACATTGTATATGTTTTAAACAAATCATTATTCAAATCTAGAATTTCGCATGGATTGCCGTGAGTATTACAAAGCATATATTTTAAATCATTTGATTTTATGTGCTTCAATGTGCTATTTATCATTCTTTTCACTTCCAGTTTCATAAAATTTTTTTTCGATGGACAAAATATTTGTGGAGATTTGCACTTTGCCTTTCATCACGCGATATGAAGATGCTCAAAATGTGTACTATGAGCTTATTATGTGTCAAAATAAACAACAAAAATTTGATGGTGATGATAAAACTTTAGCATATATAGCGAGTCGAAAATGGATTGGAACATATGAAATGGCTATCAAAGTTTACAATAGATGGGGTTCAATTTTTCAAGAAGACGATTATGCGGAATACTTCAAATATACGAAACCAGTGAGTCGTTTAAACAAATATTTTCGAAAAACAGGTCGTAAAACAAGAGAATAGTCCACAGAACTTTAGAGTTTTAGGTTTTGTGATGGGATCGGGAGGATTCGGAGGAGACGGAATCTCTAAATCAATATGCATGTTGTCTTGAACACATTGCTGGAGACATTTGTCTAATTTTTTGCTGTAATCAAGATGTTCTTCAATATCAAACTTGCGCATTTCAAGGTCAGAATTTCCAAGAGTGATTATCATTTTGAAGTCTATACAGAATTTTTTGACTGCGTTTCATTTGATTTTTTTAAAATATCATGAAGAAGAGAACGGGTTTGAAGAAGTGCATGACATTTTATGTCCATGATTTATAATCGAAAAGCACCTTTCAAAAAAATAGAACATGGAAATGTATGGTATCTCATTTTGATCCCTCTAGCCCGGGGTGTTTATATCTTGATTTCTCCCGTGTCAAGAGAACGACACGTACATTTTGTGAGCTCAACCTTTTTTTTGCTGCCATATTTTTCACCAAAAAAAGGGGGTAATTTATTTATATATCCAGCGTATCTACCATCTTCTAACATTATGTACACACATTGCCATAATTTTAAGGATTTTCTTTTTGGATTTGCCGGTGATCTTGAAGGCATTTATTCTATTCTATTTTTTTCAATCCAAGTTTTCTTTGCCGAGTCGATTTCTTTTTTCGCCACATTAATTAATATGAATGACAAGAAAGGTTGTGCCTTACGAAACTATAAATTAAATCCAATAATGACACATGATGCCTTACCAAATAAATTTTTAAAACGATGTCCTGCGATCCCGTGCATCGGTGAATTTGATGCTCAGTCAAAATTATGGAGTGTAAAATGGAGTTTGAGTGAAAAAAAATCAGATTCAAATGTGGTTAGTAATGTTGTTAAAAATTTTGATGAAATCGAGATAGTACACAATGAAAGAACATTCAACATCAAAGCTGACTCCATCCCTACCGTAGACATAGCATCTGCAACAAGTGCTGCATTAGGACTTTTAGCTGATGTTAAAATGCTGCATCATATGACTAAAATCCCCAAAATGTTTGGTTTCGCTCGTTCATTCGTTACTCTTGCTCCTCTAATATATACCAAACTATATAGCGATAATAAATATTCTAAGGATTTGTCTATACGATGTGGTGATGGTGCATATTTTGATAAATCGTCACTTGCAAGTATAATTGCAGCTGGTTGTAATAGAGGAAATGTCTTAATTGTGAAGAGTACGAAATCTAAATATACGAGAAATCCAAATAATAAGCCACCGTGTTCTGCATATCTTGGATATATGGATGATATTAAAGTGGAATATAGCTTAGAGGAAGATAACATTACCAAAGGACGCATCATATCAACATATATTAGAGATCAAGCGAATGATGTTGATCTACGAATATATGTTATAGAAGTTTTCTCAAGTGCACATAAGTCGATAGAAACCATGCCTACAAGCTTCAAACCAAAGTTCTGGCAAGAATTTCGTAAAACTACAGACAATCTAGTCAATAAATTTAGACAATTAGAGAACTCGGATGGTGAACTACTTCCAGATATAATAAATGGAATTTGCGTTGCAAGTGGTGGCATGAAGACAGCTATGCTTGGTAAACGAATACTACACGATCTTCGTGTAGCAGAAGATGGACTAAAAAATTTACAATTTTTATCAGGATGTTCAGGCGGATTATGGAGTATAATACTTTACTTTTCTAGAAAGAAGGGAACCATGGAAGACATAGCGGCTATTCATGCAAGGTTAATTATGATGGAATCACAATGTAATCATTTGAATTTGGGAAAATTATCAAATCTTGGATATTATCTGCATCCATACGCAAGATTACTCAATTGGATTCAAAATTCTGACTATGACTGGAAAAAGCTAGTCCCGGTCATAATTGATGAAGACTACATGGATTATGCAGAAGAGAATAATCATCAAGATTCTTTAGAATTGACCGAGCAAAAACTACAAGAAATACTGTCGAATGCGTCTAAAGAATTGAATATACGAATCGTTACTCCTTTTGTGTTATTGTGCAATTCTTATGACTAGAATCGCCTTCCCGGTAGCCGCATTTTTTTTCCATCGCACGAAAAAAAAATCCCAAAAAATTTTATAATGATCAGACCACCAACTTTTTAAGAGCTATTTTGACATTTTGACCACCTACTTTGATTGTACAGTGAGTATTTGTGTACGATACGAGAGTTCCTTGTTCAATACCATTACTTACTTTGAACTGTACTTTTCCATCAATCATGTTTTCGAGTAATTGTTCTCGTTTTTCCATTATTTTGAAACTCATTTTTTGTAGGGCAATTTCGGGAGAATGCAGTAATATATTTGAGTCGATACGCAATGCGATGTGAGCATTCGGCATAATTATAGTATACGAGGATTTTTTTTGAAAAAATTTTTTTTGAGCCTTAAACTTTTGACATTCTTCCCGGTCGTCTCCACTCGACTCTTCTATTTGGTGAACGCACATATCTGCCACGACGAATAGAGTTATTTATACTTCCTAATGAAGCTCTTTGATTTCGAGATTTCGTCTTTTGACCTGAGTACGGATACACTCCGGCAAAGCCACGTGCATTAGAAGGTGGTTGACATAATCTATTATGCCAAACACCACCATTTGCAGCACAATTATTTCGGTTTAGGCAGGATACATTTTTAGAAATCGTCGATCGTTTTGGTGGCATTCGCAAACGACTTGCATCAAATACAAAGTTACGACCCAACCCATATCCATCGGCATTTCTTTCTAAAACTTTTATCAGACTAATCATGGCTTCATATCCTTTTTCATTGACATCTGCTACATGATAAGGTTCGTATCCTGGAATAGTTATACACTGATTGTTGTGTTGATTTTGTAAAGCTTTCTGCAGCTTCCGTTTCAAGTTATCAAGTTGTAAATTTTCTATTTTCCTAGCAAAGGATCGAATACTAATGGTTCTTGCGCGAGAAGCAAATTCTTGTTTTAAACGTCTATACAAATAAGGACCTATATGTTTGATATCTATCAATTCCGATTGTGGAGTCAGAATGTTGTCTCGAAATTGTCGAGTTATAAATCGTTGCATGGCCCTTTTTTTATTATATGCAAAGAAAAAATGCAAAATGGTGTGCAGTTTCAAAGACAAGAAGATAATATATGTATAACATGTCCCACTACAATTACAAGTGAAGCTAGTCATGCACAGAATGTGTACATTCTTCCAAGAAATTGTGTTCGAAGAACTCTGAATATTCGCGAAGCCAACATCATGAAGACAAAACAAAAAAATGACGATGATACTTGTCAAAAAATCGATGATATTCCTGAAACTAGTGAAACAAGTGTCAATATTGAGGATGAATGTCCATACTGTGACGAATCTGGACGCAGTTTATATGACTCAGAATTTTGTTTGGCGTGCAATGGAACTCATCGACTTCAAAGAATAGATCTATCACCTTAATATTTGCTCAGACTGTATTTTTTGAAGCGATATGATACCAAATCGCTAAGGATATAGTGCATGCTAACAGAAAAATAGCAAGAATGATAGCAATAATAACTTTATTACTTGAGCTTTGTGTTTTGACAATTTTATTTTCCTCTGGAATTGGATTTACGACTTCAATCACTGATTTTGTCTGGGCTTTAAAATTTTGCTGGAATCCCAAAGAAGTTGCTTTCATTTTTTTTTACACGGATAATATTTGTCAAGCAACCATGTTGCAAATGGGCGTGATCCATTATTTTTCTGTTTAGAATCAGTTTTTATCCGGGGGATGCAAAAAAAACCGGGGCTACTATGACCACTCTTAGAAAAAGAATTCGAGAAGAATACATACACGCAAAGATTTACAAATGGCAATTCACACCTCCGTTTCCACACGTTCTTGAAAACTGTTGTTATTTTGGACAAACAAGACAAGATTTCGATGTACGAACCAATAAACATAAATCGGATTCTGTATCTGATCCAAAAGAATTGGGTCTGCATGCACTTTGGAGACAATACCCATACGATTCATATTGGAAAATATCTTTATTGGAAGAAGAATACTTTGATGATGTCGTGTCTGCCGGAGAATGGATGAACCAACGAGAAATTGCCTTGATTAAAGAAAATGGGGGTATTTTAAGAGACATGGATGCAAAGTTGAAACAAACATTGAATTTAACATCCGGTGGACAATGCGATCCCAAAAAAATGTATGAAGGTATTCTTGCCATATCTCGTAGAAAACTCAATAAAGTATGGCCTGCTTTCGACAAATTTTATGCAGACAACCATCATTTGCGTATTCCAAAAAATCATACAGAAGAAGTCAATGGAAAAGAAATAAAGCTTGGACAAATTGTACATAGTATTCGCACCCTAGGTTGTAAATTACAACATTTGGACTTCAAACAATGGCTTGATTGTCACGACTTTGTGTATGATGAACGTCGTGCTCACTTAGAAATGGAAGTAAAGCCTGCGTTCAAGCAATTTTATGAACGGGAAAATCATTTACGTATTCCAACAAATCATACAGAGAATGTCAATGAGAAAGAAGTAAAGCTTGGACAAATTGTGCATACCATTCGCGCCCATGGTTGTTTTTTACAATATGATGATCTCAAGAAATGGCTTGATACTCACAACTTTGTGTATGATGAATATCGTGCTCATTTGGAAGAGGAAGTATGGCCAACTTTCAAGCAATTCTATGAACGGGAGGAGCATTTGCGTATTACACAGAATCATAAAGAAAAAGTCAATGAGAAAGAAATAAATCTTGGAATGATTGTGAATCATATTCGCACCCTAAATTGTTTTTTACAATATAAGGATTTTACCATGTGGTTATGGTGCGGTTGTTTTAAGATGCATGTTAGAAATGGAGACGAGAACACATCAAGATGGAACAAAGTATTCAAAAAACTAAAGTGTAATTGCTAAGGGACTAACAAGTAATGTCCATGTATTTTTTTCTTCTTGTATACATTTTATTTCAATTGGAATATCAATGTTGAGCAAAAAATCAAATGGTACAAAGAACCCACCTTTGAATATACGAAGAATATGGCCATCTTTACGTTTGACGATACCAAGTGGCCATTTATTAAATATGAAGTCTGTTGTTAACAAAGATGTCCGTTCAAATATTGTATCATATAAACGATTTTCGTCCAGAACATTGTTAATAGTGTTTCTATGAATGTCTGCTACATTTTGTGGTGATATATTTGTATCTAATGTAACACGAGCAGATCTTACATAGGAACCTTTCTGATTAAATTTTTTTAGTTTATGACGTGTGGAAACCATCACAGTAGATGTGATTTGCCTTTTATTTTTCCACATATTTGAACTACAACAAAACCAAGATACAAGCTTCAAAAAAGGACTCTCTTTTATTTGTACATCTTCTGGTACAGTTATGGTAGTCCACAAATGACATTGAGAGGGAGGGGTTTTAAAAATACGTCTAGGTAATTTTCCAGATTGTAATTTGCTTGCGACTTGACAACCGTCCGTGCGATTATGGTTGTAGCAAATCAATCGGTATCCTTCTTCACCAATTAGTTTGTAACCTCTGCAAAATTTATGACTCCAACTTGCATGAGCGAGCCATTCTGGAGTGTTCCAGAAACAGAATAAGCAAACCATACAAATTATGACTATAATCACAATAGAATATCTCATGAACCCTCTCTGTTTTTCTTTTGAGTATTTTATTACATACTTCGAACGACGTCTAATCATCTACATCAATATTGACCTGACGAATTCCTTTAATTATCTTTTGGGTGATTGGTTTTCCGTTTGCTCCAACAGTTGTTTCAACCATCAAATTCAGTCCGATTTCAATGAATGTCGACATATAATGTTCGCGATTCCATTTCACCTTGCCTTCATTAACTGAGCTGCGATAGCTATTATACAGTTCCAAGAAGCTCTTTTCGGGAATAGAAAAGTCGGGAGAGGTTTCGAATGTTGGACCATTGATGAAATTGAATAGACAATCGACGGAAGAGCGCATATTCATTTTGAAATCGAATACTTGTTGAGGAAGTACATTAAGAGGTAAGCTCCAGACATCTTTGTCACCGTGTTCTCGAATACAAGAGAGATAAAGAGACACAGATTTTCGATGAAAGAGATCAATATTCTCTATCAGTTTGTCGAACAATTTGGGATCGCTGCCACGAACTTTATAGTTGAATTCTATCATGAAGATACGACGATCCACTGAACCGGATGCATTCTTGTAATTTGGTACCTCGTTTCCAAGAAAGAAAAATGGTGTATCCCAGAGATGTTGAATTGCTGTCTTATTTTTGATTGCAATTGTGAGTTCTTCTCCAGAACATGCAGATTGCCATTCTGCTTGATCAAGACCGAAATCAGCTCGAACCTCTGCACAAATACAGATGAGACCCTTGTAGATTGCAGATAGACCGAACTTCGTTTCGACATTGCTTGATAGAGTTGAAATAAGATTGGGTGGATACATGTAGCGAATGAACTGAGCCAAGGTAGATTTTCCACTTCCAGCCACACCTTTGATGAAAAAAACCACTTGCCACCTGTCTTTTTCTTTGACTTTGAAGAATAAACGAGCAAGCATAATGAGAACCCAATTTTGGGTTTCTTTTGTTAGCTGTTGCGCTTCTAATATTTTATCCATCTCTGGCAGCACAATTTCAGAAGCATCGAAATCAGCTTCGGTTTCAGGAGTAATATTGAAACGAAATGGCTGATCAAAATACCGAATACTCATTTTTTCGCCATCTGGCGGAGTCACAGAATAATCGTCTCCCCAACCATTGTCTCGTCTAAATTTTTCAATCGCGACAGCCTGCTCTTTCCAAAAATCACACTCATCGTACTTCCAAAATGTATCGGTATTGATGTCGTATATTCCGTTATTGTATGACCATTTGTGACGATCAACAACCAACGACGGAAAATTATCTTGTTCGTTTTCGACCAAGTGAGTTACAATTTTGTTTGTGTTGTCGATAGGATTAGTCAAACACAACCAGTGATCAAAATCCAACTCTTTTTGAACCACTTTGTTAATATAACGATGTAGGTCAACAGGCTCACCCTCTTTGTCTCTCACCTGTTTCCATGCTTGTGTTGGAAAACCGTCATCTGAATAAATTTGTACCCAACATTGATTTTCAACTTTTCTGTATTGTGCGACTTCCAATAGTTTCGTAATATGAATGATAAGCTTTTGTTGATTTGTGAGTTTATCTTTGTTGAATCTGAATATATTTTCAAGATCACGTACTTCCTCCGGAATTCGACAATGACCAAGAGGATCGATCCGGCTATACAATAAGCACGCATGCCAAAGAGAGTCATACGCTCCCTTGATGCAATGGGAAATACGTAGAATTTTATCATTATATTCCCTGTCGTCGGATAGCATGGGAGATTGAATGATGAAATTATGTAAAAACATCAATTGAGCGACTCTTTTCTTGTACTCTTTTTCAAGTTGATCAAATGTGATATTCCATTGGTCTTCCATTGGTTCGCCAGTGAAGCGCTTCATGGCCCAGTCGAGAATTGCCGAAGGATTCAGTGGTTCATTAGTTTCATCTTCATTGGGACACCATTCATTAAACAAGGTCTGCGTAATATTTTTAATGTTGGAATCAGTGGGAGGTGGTTTATTATAATACACATTCGGATTCATAAGATCATTCACTGACCATTCAAGACTGTTATCATCATCTTCAACATCGGACATCGTTTATAACTTGAAATATTTTTTCAAAATATGATTTGAAAAAAAAATGCTCGCTCTTGGTGTGAACCCGCACACATTATATTTTCCAGACAAGTGGGTGTTATTTGCCAACTTGCAGTCAGGATCAAGCAATTATATAAATTCCTATATTGAAATAGCCACTATACATACAGTTGCAGATTATTGGCAAGTTATGAACAATATACCGTATGACAAGTTGCATTCTGATGTAATACAAGTGACAGGAAAGAGAATTGTCGCATTTAGTTTATTCAAAGAGGGTATATTACCTGAATGGGAAGATGCTGTGAATTGTAAAGGATGTGAATGGGGGTATAGGGATGATATTTCAAACGAAATATTTTGTCAGATGTGGATTCAGCTCACTCTTGCAGCCGTCAATAACGAGATCGGACACGTGGCAGGAGTACGATGCATAAATAAATGTAATAAAATTCGATCTATGTTCAAAGTGGAAGTATGGCTGACAATTTCAGACTTTGACGAAGTGTACGAAACTAAGAATGAAATCGACAATGTATTAGAATCAAAATATGCATTTACACTTATGTTTCATGAAGATAAGCAACAACAAGCATTTGACTTTAATAAAAAAAAGATTAGAAAATCACGAAAGTAGCTGGTCAATTTTTATCAGTCAAATATAATTCTTCGAGTAATTCTTGAAAGATTTCTTTCACATACATAAAATCTAACGAAGGATTGTCTAATAATTTGTATACATGAGTGGCAGGCATAAAACCAATATCTGACCACAACAATTTTATTGCAGCTTTCAATTTCTCTTTATCTGTGTGATCATTCATTTTCAAGGAACTTGAAAAAAAATACTAACGAATCAGTTTATCAAAACATTTCACAAGGGACATAAAATGTCTACACCTCAGGCGTGGAAACAATTACTGAGTGTTTTATCAAAAGAGAGTAATTTTACAATTTCTCAAAATATACTTGATCTTTCTTTAAATGATATTGGTCTGTTAATTTCTTTAGGAGAAAAGTCGCTTCAGTGTCTTGAACGAACAAATTTAGACGAGACATTGAAACTGCAACTAAATGCTAAAGATGACTCTATGCAAAAAGCGATTGAAACGATGATGACAAAAAATGATGAACGATTTTCTGTGATTCAGGCAGAAAACGAACAACTTGTAGCAAGATGTCAAACACTTGAAAAGTATTCCGCTGAGCAGAAAGAATTTTTGAAGCTACAAGTACGAGGTGAGTTAGAAGAAGAAGTTGAAATACGTTGTAAAGAAAATTACAGCATAATTGTGAAATCATTACAAGATCAAATAAAAACAATCCAAGAAGCATGTGATGATGCCAAGCAAGATCGTGCACATACACAAGCAAAATATGATGCATTGAATGAGAAATTACCACATATGAATATGGTTGCTATGGGTAATATTGGAGAAGAATTCGTAGTTGATTTGACTCGACAAGCATTTAACTACGAATGTGATGTCATATCTAAAAGTCAGGATCCACACTGCATGGATATACGCATAAACACACCTTCAGGATTCAATGCAAATCTTGAAATCAAATCAGCCGATCCGGTACAAACTGTTCGAGATGTGCATAAATTTCATCGAGATTTACAAGAATTGATCGATCGCTCTGAAATAAACGCGAGTGCTCTTATCAGTCTAAAAGCACCTATTCCAAATTATAAGTCTGGCACCTTGTGCTTCAAAACCAATTCAGTGGGAATGAAAATTCCAATACTTTACATACATGTGACATCACCTGAAATATTGAAACATTCATTAAATCTTCTAAAAGAAGTTCAGCAGTTATGTCGAATGGAGCATGAGGCTCGTGGATGCGAAGCCATGCCATTGGAAGTCAAGAAGTATCATGAAGAAAAAAGCATCTTCAAAAAAATTGTACCTGAACTTTTTCATGAAAATACAGAAGAAGAGGAACAATTGCTGATGCAATTGGATCATTTGAAACGTGTAAAAGAAATATCCGAAAATCGCCTTGCAAAACTTCAAATTGCACGACAACTTAAGGCAAATCTTCAAGACAATGTATCCTGGTTGTTTGATAATCCAACAGTTCAATCAACTAAATTAGACAAAGCGATTGCAATATGGGAAACATACAAAGAAAACAATAAAAAAGATCCTGCTAATCTTGCAGCATTCGGGACAGATGAGCCATTTATTAAAAATATAGGGTATGCAAAATTGAAGGAAGCTGTCAGAGAAAAAAGAAAGCGAGAAAAAGTTATCGTGGACGAACCTCCTGCTAAAAAGTGAGTTCAAATTAATAATTTTTTTTGTGAGATTTGATGAAAAAATGCTGCGAGACCTACTTATTTGTACCTTGAAATACTTTCTGAATATGCTGACAGTCAAGGAACCACTCCCTGAACTGGAGCTGATATATTTTGATATTGCCGGATTGGCAGAGTCTACTCGAAAAGTGTTGCGATATGGAGAGATACCTTTCACAGATAGTAGAATTACGAAGGAAAAATTTGAGAATATGAAAGATACATCGTGTTTCTTGTTCGGACAAGTTCCGATGCTTACCGTGGACGGCACTGACGATATTGTACAATCAAAAGCACTTCTTAGATACGCCGGACGTTTAACAAGAATGTATCCAAGTAAAAATCCATTGAATGCAGCTTTTATCGATCAATGGATTGAGTTGCATTCTGAATTCATGTTTCCTCTTGCTATGGATATGTATCCAGAAAAGTACGGACTGATTTGGACTGCGCATGAGAAAAAGCAGCATCGCGAGTGGTGCATAAATAAACATATTCCCAAATATTTAACCTTTCTAGATACAGAACTTGAATTTACACAATGGCTTGGCAATATGGATGAACCTAGCATAGCAGATTTATGTTGGTTACCAACATTAAAGTGGCTAAGTTCTGGTAAATTTGATGGTCTTCCGCAAGATGTGCTAGAAACTTATGAATTCCTAAACATGTTTGTAGTTGCACTGGAGAATCTTTTAGAAAAGCAAAATGAAGAATAAATCAAATATGTATCGCATCAAAAGAAAATGCTAACAAACCATTTTTTTTACCTTTTGAATGCGATTATTACGTCTTTTCTATGTAATCATTGTTCAGCGTGGAGTGAATATGGCATTTATTACAACAGTCGTGAACGATATTTTTGTGTTTGAAATCTATGTGATGGACATTTGAATTCCAATTCATCCCGTATACATCGATTCGTTTTACTTTAGAAATATTGTTAAAAAAGTCGAGAACTGCTCCTCCAGTAGATGGCCCATGTGCAGTATTTGAGTCCATGTGCGTGGTTCCATTTTTACAATTCAAGAAAAATGAAAGATCTTCGAATTTGTTATCATGATTTCGTTCCGTCACGAAAATTGGTAGAAGAGTGTTACCTTTTACATGATTGAATTGGGAATCATTTTCGATGACGGGCAAGTGGCAGTATGCATGATCCTCTTTTGACATATGTAATGTGTTTTGACGCAATGCTCGAATGTGTATTAGTTCATCTGATCTCATATTTTTCATATCGTTGAAGCGAACAACACATTTTGCTGTCGATATTTGTTCTCTGTCATCGTCCGATATAGGACCATTACCGACAACCGTGATTACTTCCAAATTCTCACATGCGTCTGTCAAATTCACGATTCGATTCATTTGCTTCATTCAATTATAAAATTTTTCGGCAACAATGCTTCAGACTTGGGATCTCCACTTAGCATTGTGACCGTGCATCTGAGCAAAAAGTTGAAAAACATCAAAAAAATGTTATCATTGTTTTTGATTTATGTATAATCATTTTCTTTCGAAATTAGTTGCCAAGTAGATTCAAATGATCCTTCCCATTCTATTTGAGTAATGTCACTATTATTAATTAGTTTTCCATATGCTCCATTAGTAAATATAGTATTATTTACGATATTATATGATATATATATTGATTCCATGGCACGGGTACTTCTTTGCAAAGCGATATAATATTGTTTGGATAAATTTGTATAATTTGTTGAGTACTTTGATCAATGTAATCACCAACAAAAATTAAAACCTGAAATAACAGAGATATCATTTTTTATGGAGGATACAAAAAAAATTATTCGTCATTTACATTGACAGTCGCAACTATTTTGATGCGCATTCATAGAGTAAAACCAGTGAAAATTGCAATAATCGTAAGCACACGATCCCATAATTTTTTTAGTACCTTAGAATTAAATGAATTTTCTACAGAGAACAAAATATCATAATATACCAGAACAATCGTACACAGCTATAGAAAATAACAAAGATGGAAATTGTCTTTATGAGTCTGTATTAGATGCTGCGAGACATTGGTTACCTGTTTCTCACGACTTGTGTAGATTATTTCCTGGTAATGTTTCAAGAAACCGTCCAAAAAGACATGCAGTACAATTGAGACAACATCTTTCGTTCTACCTGAGTTTACAACTAGACGAAGCTACATCGCGTACTAACATGACAGAACAAGAAAGATTACTGAATGAGCAATTGAAAAATGCGAAAAGGCGTAAAATCGCAAGTATAAGCAAAAATTATGAGTGGGGAAGCACTGATGAATTGCAAGTAATAGCGGAATTTTACAATATTTGCATAATCGTGCATCATACATCTACAGGTCTGAATAGATCATCATGGCACTGTGCGACACCACTGTCTAATGATATAGATTCTTGTAGACACTATATAGTGATTCGACATACAGGCAATAATCATTTCGTCGCTTTGAAACCATCGTCTCAGACATCAGGTCAACGAATACCAATAAAAAAGACAATTGATAAAACTTCTCGTAAAGTTGTCAAAAAGCCTATTCGTAAGCCTGCTTCCAAACCTATTCGTAAGCCTTCCAAACCTATTCGTAGGCCAGCCTCCAAACCTATTCGTAAGCCCGCTTCCAAACCTATTCGTAGACCAGCCTCAAAAAAAAATAGTCGTAAACCACGAAAACGTTAAATTATTAAAGGAGCTGCCCACGTAAAACGAATATCAGGCATACATGAAACGATCAAAAAAAGAGTCATAGAGATATTTACAACAAATGTAAATGTCCATGACCACGGTGTTGTTGAGAATGAGCACATTTAATTTTTTTTTCCCCGAAGATCAAATTATATCCAGCACACTTATGATAAAAATGGAAAAAAAATTTTTAAAACGGCATATACAGCAAATTGGAGGGCAGGAAGAAGTGAAACGATTATGCAATATGAAAGACCGACAATATGCGATGGCATCTTTAAAATCATTTCATGGAATCGGAGACAAAACAGCAGAAAGAATCATTCAAGAATATCGTAGAGATGATGCTAAAAATATTGCACCAAATATTTTTGAATACTTGAGAATGTATGTGAACGATAAAGAAACATTGGAATTGCTGAATACTTTAAGAAAAAAATATGATAAACTGCAAAACCAAAATCCAGATGTGGACATTTATAACAGAGAACAATTCAAGAAAGATTCCGAAGTAGCAGAACAAGAAATTGCTTACATGTCTGAAATAGTTGGAGAAAATGCTGAAAAGATGAAGAAAAAATATGCAACCTATATCATAAAAGTACTGACACGTCGCGAAGCTCAAGAAAACAAAAATCGCAAACGAATGAAAGAAAATAAAGCTGTTTTTCCTCAACCAGAATTGAAAGCGAAATTCATAAAAGAAGAATTAAGGAAAACTTCCTATGAAATCTTGAAACGATGCAAACTTTCTTTCAAGCAAATCGATGAACTATCTCTTGCAAACAATTGGTGGGAGGTTGAGGGATTTCAACGCACAGCTGCAGTCATACATGAAAGTTGGATTAACCTTACAGGTGAAAATATGACAGCTAATCTTCCCGAAACTTTGAAAAACAAAAAATGCACTGCTTGCACGCCTGAACAACTTTTAAATGTATGTGGATGTCTTACTTTTCCTCCTATTTCTAACAATATATTAATTGATGTATTAGAAGAACTCATCGAGGACAACTATTACATCGCATATGAAAATACAGAAAAAAAACGTGTTATTACATCTAAGAAGTTTTTTGATTTGGAAACAGACATTTTGGACTTTGTAAACTATGATGATAAAGATTGCAAAGATAGTGACTACACAACTGAAGAAATATATGAATACGACGAAGATGGCAATTTGAGTAAAAATCAACTTTACAAACTTATTGATGATGCGAAAAAGGAATGTATCGATTCAAATATTACTTTAACTTTGGAGCAGATTGAGTGCATTCTCCTCATTCTACAAAATAGATTTTCGCTTTTGAATGCAATTGGAGGAACTGGCAAAACCAATGTGTGTGCAAAAATAGTGGAGCATATCATGAGAAATCTTAATTATAAAGTCATTTCAGTGACACCTACGCACGCAGCCAAGAAACCTATTTTGGAAGCGATGCCGTGGTTGCAAGTATCAACAATTGCATCCCTAAATTTTGATGTTGGATTCGGTACGGGTTTTGCACGTATGTTTGAACTATGTAAAGACGATGAAGAAAAAGAGATGCATGGACAGAAGAAGAGGCTTTTGATACTGATGGATGAATCAAGCATGTATGGTTCTCAAGATTTGGGAACATTCTTTGGTCAACTTTTGACTTACAAGCATAAATTCATGTGTCATGTGTGCATGATGGGAGACATTGGTCAGTTGACGCCTGTAACACCAGGTGTGCCGTTTGAGGATCTTGTTAATTCTCGTTTATTCGCATCTGGCAGATTGACTATTAGCCATCGCGCAGAATCTAAAAGTTTGTCATACTTTTGCAGTATATACAGAGGCGATAAATGTATGGATTGGACAATGAATGAACAACAAAACTCAAGTGAATATGTCCTTGCAAATGAAACAGTCAAGAATATATTTTGCGAAAAAGAAGAAATACAATATGCTTACGCACGGCTTCTTCAACAAATGAAAAATGAGGGATTGCAATCCAAAAACATTATGTCAATTACAGCCAGAAATTGCAAATATCCATTGGAAATACGACTTGTTCATGTCCGAAGAACAATATTTGATCCTGATGCAGAAGCTGAACGTCAAAAACACGTCGATCGACTAAAAAATCCAAAATATGCAGAAAGCTTTGAAAAAGGCGAATGGGGGTTATTAACAAAAGGAGACGATGTATGTTTTACTGAGAACACTCAATGGTACAAAAATGGGGACGAAACTGTTATCATTGATGAAAAATATGAAGAATACCCTACTTTCGTCAAACATATTTGCTTTGTCAAGTTGAAAGTCGACGCAATAATGCACACACTCCTTCAAAATATCGTAAAATCGAAAGAAGAAAAAACTGACTTTTGGCATAATTTTGAAAATATTCCTAAAAATATGGTGGAGCTCCAGACATTTTATGATGAAGATGGTGAAAGCATCAGTGGTGGAACATGGTCAATTTCATTACCATCTCAAGATCTTAAACCTCTTTCATTGATAACAGCACACAAGTCACAAGGAGATCAACGAAAAGTCGTCATTTTTGTTGCACCATATTGTGCACCTTTCCGAGACTGTCGTGATTATTATACTCCATGCTCCAGAGCACAACAAAAATTGTACCTGATTGGTCCTCAACATGCATTTGACAATCGTCATGTGAAACAGCGTAATCCTTTGCCGAATACTCTTTTGCAGACATATTGTCCAAATCCTACCGAATTCTGGAAAATTGATGATCTGGATACAACTGAGAAAATGTATGTGGAAACTGTTATGACACGATTTAAAAAACGTATTCCAAAACATCTACGAAATGAAGTGTGGAAACGAGATTTTGGAGAACAATTCCACGGACAATGTGCTGTGTGTAGCTGCAATTTACGTTTTGATTCTTCAGATTGGCATTTATGCCACATAGTTGCTAGAGCTGTAGACGAATCTTTGGCTTTTGACATGACAAACATGCAAATCGGCTGTCGCACATGCAACTTAAAAATGCACATCAGAAATTTATGGGACTACAAAGCAGACTTTGAGCGAAAAGAAGCTATTAAATGTATCGATACAATTGAAGCAAAACGTATATTCGATTTCGTTCGGAACAACAAAATATCTTACTCAGAGAAAACATTGTATTATAAAATCAATCAAAAAGAACCATTCATATCAAAAGCTGCATTCGACAAAATTGTAAATGCTTATGTACTGCTAAACAAGATAAGAAAAGAATCAATAAATTTGCCAGATCGTCATCCTTATAATACTTTGACATGCAGAAGTTAGCGTGAAAAAACGATCGATAATCAATCTTGTGTTTAAAATTTCATGAAAAAAAATCACATGATAAAAAAATTGTGTACTCAAATGTGGTGGCTTAAAACCTTTCCTCGTAGGGATGCGCCTCAAATTTGTTATGCTTTATTTCATCTGCCACATTCTCTTTACAGTCCATGCGATTGCAAATATTTTTGCAAGTGGCCACCAAGAGGTCATCCGGATGCACTTCCCATTGTAAATGATGAATTCGAAGCTGAATTCGAAAAAAAACAAGAAGCGGCTAAACAATGAGCATCAGATTTTTTGAAATTAATAAATTAACAAAAATGTGGCTTCTTTTTTTGTTTGCCCTTCCACTTCAAAATCTAACAATGGTTAAAGGTTTTATATACGGCTATGATGATTATACATATGACTCGTATAATCGTACAATGTTTTTTTACGATTATAATTATACATATGATTCGTATGATTATGATGAAGATTCTGATGAGGTCCATGAATATGTACTAAGAGGAGGACATATGAATAAGTCAGAAGAGATTATTAAAATTAACGCTACATTGCATAATTATTTCTGGACTGCCTTACTTGCACTTATGGAAAAACTATCTTCATGATTGGTCTTCTTCAAGTTTTTTGGGGGGCGGTTGACAAACACCGTCTTTTGCATATTGTGAACAACACTTTTCACTTTCCTTAAAAAATCCAATAAATTCATTATCGGGCACACATGAACTTTCTTTTTCAGGCGACAGACCTTTCGATTGACACAAACTCATAATTTGTTCACGATCTGTTTTGGAGAATCTTCTTACGAATACATCTTCGAAATCATCATACATTTGACAGAATTGGACATCAGTCTGATCATCGTATCCATACTGACATTTATAAGAATTCAATGATATATCTCTTGTACATATAGCATCTTTTTTCCATATAGCAGTACCAGTATTAACATTAGTCAAAGTAGCGGTCTGCTTTATTTTATCGTCAATCCTCTCTTTTATCATTTTCGATTTGAGGTCTTCCTTATCTTCAAAACACACATACTCGTTATCACTACTATCCAACATAATACAAAAATCTGATGCGGGAAGCTTCTCAAACTTGTCCATGGTATTTAGTGCACTTATCTCTAAAGGTGTTTTTGAAGAATCATCTTCGACATACCCGTACTTCGTCGTACCCATAAAAGCTTGCTCCATGAAAGAAACTGCTTTATAAGGAAGTTTTAGATTTTCAGGTGGTGGCTTACATGCATAAACACCGTTATCAACAACTTCGCAATAAGGCAAGGCTTCTTTGAAGCTATTTTGTTTTACACGATACTCATCATCACTTAGAATAGCTTTAGCTTTTTCCTTTTCACGTTTCTTCATGATATCCTTTGTTTGTGAATGCATATCAATAAACTCTTTAAAAGAATTTGGCTTCTCTAACATCTTTTTTTTTAGTTTGTATGGTTCAGAACTTATGTCTTCCATATGTTTTTGCAATTCTTCGTCTTCTTTTACAGTTTTTTTAACATTCGACTTGATATCTAATTTCAATTCTTCATCTTCTTTGACAGTTTTTTTAACATGAATTTTTACCTCTTCTTCAGACATTTTGCAGCCAGGTCCTAAAGAGAAGAAACAAGCCATTTTTTTGATAGCATGTTAAAAAAAAAACCAGGTCAGAGAAGTAAAAAATCATCATTATCTATTGGTAAAATCCAAACAGTTCCATTGGGAGACACCGAATACATGAACTCATGATAAAATTCACCAATCAAAATATCGTGCTCATCCGCTGTAAAATATTCGTCGTCCGATTCATCCGCAGTAAAATATTCATCGTCCGAACTATAGTCATTTTCTTCATCCATTAAGTCGTTCAAAAAACCATATTCCATCACTTAACGTCGCACAGGTTCGTTTAAAAAACATATTAAAAATATTTTGCATGACTAAAAGTATGGGAAAGGACCGAAAGTCAGAAGATGATGACAACTCAGATGATGATGTCGATTCTGAGTTTTCCGACACAGATTACACTTTGTCTAGAGAAGAAGTAATGTATCTTAAGAAGCAAGGCATATCCGAGGATCGTGCTCAACATTTGTGGACTAAGCAGAGCGGGTTGTGTGATATCACAAAAACTGCTCTTTTATTTGCGAGTGGATTGTATGGAGCAGAAGTTGTAGCTCGGCGTGTAACTGAGCCGATGTCCGACGAAAATTCAATGATTGTGTGTCAATCCGTAGCTCAAATGAGGGAATCAATTAATGTATCGTGGACACAGTTCAAGTCACTTGTATGTCAATTCGGTAATGGTATAGAGTAATAATAGAGATTGGAGATTCACTATTTTTTTGTAAATGAAGACATATCCACGTTACAAAGTTTACGAACTATTTGCTAAACAGAAATCGCTGTGTGCAAACTGTAATTCTGAAATGAATATTCACGACATGGAAATTGAAAATATATCCGAAGACTTTCTTTTTTGTTATCCTTGCACAGAAACGAAAAAAAAATGCATATCACATTTAGATGAAAATCAATCAGTGTTAGATATGAATCTGAGACCGATTACTAGAATGCTTCCACCACAATTAAATGTCACAATTGATGAAAACGAATTTTTAGGAAAAGGAACCATGTTTGTACCACCTGACATGTCTTATTTGGACGAAGCAAATATCGATGAAGAATTAAATGATATGATGTTTCATCGTCATGTCAATGAATTAGATGATAATGAAGATGGTGAATTTATTCTAAGATCTCGCGCAATGTTAGGAGATGAGAATCGAGAATTATATGACGACGGACAACACACTAATTTTGAGGAAGTGGAAGAGTACTGGAAAGCAAAACATGAAGCACAGGAAGAAAATGATTCTCTACATCAGCAGAACTCACATATATTAGGTCTAGAATTCTAATTAGCAAAGACATGTATAGGTAATAAATCCGAGAGATATACTCAAAACAAATGTTGTTGTAATTCGAATTGTATGTGTCACTTTTATATTTTCAACATGTCGCATAAGAGTAAAAATGCAAATGAATGAAATAATGCACACAATTATAGGAATCAATGAAGGCAAATAATTACGCTTTTTATACCTATCTTCCAATTCTAACCAACTTGTCATTCTTTACTTTTATCTCACAATTTTTTTTCGCTAGTTTTTTTTTCGATGTCGGAATTATGTACATCAACAAATTCATACTATTCCTCACAACTGTCTTCTGAACACATAGCAAACATTCAAAAACATGTGTATGTCATTGCTATTGCCACGCTTAACAAATGTTCTTTAAGAAATACTATACAACAAATCATTTTTATGGAAGAATGTGAGGTACGAACAATGTTCAAGTTATTGTTTGAAGTATTCTCAACAGAACTTGACGATATATTGGTAGAAGTATGTTCAAGTTACAATCTAATGATCATGGATTCAGCTTTTATTGCAAAATTCTTATGCGTTGACATGATTCAACCTTACTATGATTCAAACTGGATAATTTATGATCAACTATGGATATCATCGACACCTCTAGAGCTTATGTGTTGTCCCATACAAGTCCTACACCAAATATTTACGATACGATTTGGAGCACTCGTCACAAATTATCCTCGCTCATTTTTGTTGCGAAAATTGTGCAACTGCTCTACTGTTCACGACGAAGATCTGTTTGAGAGAATCCAAGATGAAGTTAGAGAAATCGGTATATGACCAGAAATCCCAGTGTGTGCCACAAAAATAACATGATTGCGATATTGATGTATGTTGAAATGATTTATTGGCAAGTTTCAATGATATTTCAGGGTCTTCCGTCCCATGAGCAATGTATACATCATTTATTTGAGAATAGGACTCTCCTGGACTCACTACAGACTCCACCAAAAGCATTCCACTGATTGCCACAACTGGTATTAGCACTTGTGGAAATGTAAGTGCCGCGTCTAATGCAACACTTGCACCCTGTGAATATCCCATGAGAATAACTTTGTCATATGCATCAAGCAACAAGTTTATTTGCTCGTGTACATATTTGCGTGTATTGTGTAAACTTTCTTGATTATAGTCTAAAGAATTTTCATCAATGTATGAAAACCAGTCATCATTGGGAAAGAAGCAAACAAGAGATAAATCTCTTAATGTACTGAAACTTACTGTCTGACTTAATAACAGTCTTGCATTTTGTGCACTTTGTCCGTACCCATGTAAAAAAAGCAACGCATTATTCGCAGTTCTCTTTCCGTAGCTCAACATCATGACAACAATAACAGATGAAATAATTTCAATCTGATAACGCTTCTTACCAAAAAAAAAATGTTGAATGAAGAAAAATGAACCACAAACAAAATGGAAACATGAAATCAACACTAGGATTGCCTCCTGTTGTCACATATTCAAATGCATGGCTGAACGAAACGAATAAGCAACTATTTTTGCAAAAAGTCAATGCAAGAGTAGATCAAAAACTAGGAACACATGTGCACATTCAAGACACATCCGAAATATTTGAAATTTTGAAAAATACAGTTACCGGAAGAGAAGTAGATGAGAATATGATTGACGAGGCGGTTGAATATACAGCAGTAATGTTGGAAGGAAGAGCTAAAATGCATGTTCGATTGCACGCAATGAGTGGTAACACCCTTGCTGCTTCTTTACAACCACGTGGAAGATGTGAACGTGAAAAGGGGTGTCTTCCAATGGCTGAAGTCAGAAATAGTGGATCAATGTACAAAAAATACTTGGAAAATCAAAATCGATTCAGAGATTTGTGATTCCGCGATACCGCTTGACATGTTTACTTTTTTCGTTATTTGTAAAAGTACCCATAAATTTCTCAATCTCATTCATGCATTGACTCCAATATTTTTCATCTTTCTTTATAATAGCGTTACACGATTCCACGATGTCATATATGTCATGCTTGTACATTAGAGTTGGATTGAATAACAAACAATCCATGTAAAAGTTCGACTTGGCTTCACTGCCGTGATGATCACAAATTCTGTCTCGACAAATAAGAAATGTATCATACAATACATCGTATTTTAAAGTTTCCAATATAGTCCTTTCCATTTCCAACAATTCATTCGTAGTATATGCTTTATCACAAATAAACGCAATGTCAGAAATGGTGGGATTATATCGTTCCTCTATCTTGGTAGAAATATAAAGGCTTATCACAGCTGCTTTCTGATAATCTTTCCTTTTCAAAGTTGATGTCACAGAAATGTAAGCGTCAAGAATATGAATTGCAAGATGTACAGTATATTCATTCACATCCATATTTTCAGCAACTTCGAATATCCAGTCGACTACAAGTTCACGCATTCGAGTGTTCAAATCAGTACACCTCGTCATGAAATCAGGCTTCACAACAAGACTCATATTTTTCAAATTTTTTTTGACCACTTTTTTTTTACTATGCTAAATAAAACGATGGAAGTAGTGCCCACTCTTCTCACAGTAGCAGTAACTCTTGCAATTGTAGTTTATATTCTTGCATACACCAACATTTATGAACATGACGTGAAACCAATTCTAAAAAATGAAGCATATTTTGCAGGAAACTTCTGGTCAACTAATCTCAAGAAAGACAAAGACTACGATGGATATGTAAATCATTACAAATCCACTTTATGTGCAAAAATGAATGCAGAAGAATGTCAGAGTACCACTGTTAGCGCTTTTTGCGAATACGATGAGAGCAGTGCTACATGCACAGAAAAATATATGACATCTGGAGACAAAATCTATAAAACAGATGATTACGACAAAGCAACGACTAAATTACACAAGTCCTTATGTTCTGAAATACCTTTATCGGTATGTAAAGAGTCAAGTTCACATGCAACTGGTTTTTGTGAAGTCGAAGATGGTGAGTGTGTCCCAAGAAGCAGCAAACTGACACCTTCTCCCGCAACAGCACCTGCAAGTGCACCTGCACCAGCACCTGCACCGATGGAAGCAAATTCACCTTCCTTCCAAAGATAGCCTAGTGTCGGATTTTTCGATTTTTTTTTCTCGCAAGAAACAAGTAATGAATCTTGAAAATGAAAAGACTTTAAGAAATCTTGGTGTTTTGAACGCACTTACACAAAACGATAAACTGAATACGAAAGAGGAAATATTCATAATATATGTGCCTACTGCATTACGTGGTTTGACTCGTTTCTGGTATGGAGAAACTAGAGAACATAATATACAGAGAATACAATCGTGTATTCGAGACGCAAAGCAGTATATTTCAAGTACCCTTAACGAGTTGAACTTGACCGAAAAAAATAACGATGGATCTGTCATCAAGCAAATCACTATCAAGACGCAATCTCAACTTTGCTTCCGAATGTTGAAAGCTTTAAAAGAAAGTGAAATTGGTTTGAAATCACTTCAGATAACCTACAAAGATGATGCGACATTTACTGCACAACTTGACATTCTTCTGCACGAAATACAAGACTTTTTAACAACTACAGATTATGTCGCACAATCTTCGCCTTCTCTAGAGCGATTCAAATGCGAATGATACACATAAAGTGGAGTTTTAGATTTGAGAGCATTCACTTTCCTCAGTAATGTGGAAATCACTTGTTCTTCTTGACTTGTATCTTTTGAACGATCCAGATAATGCATTCCATTTTTAGGACATTTTGTTTCAAATGTGTTCAAATCGATACATTCTTCAATATTGTAACCCATGTTGCATTGCATACAATACATCATATTATTAGAAGCATCACAATAATCTATTTCATCCTTCATACTGGATAATTTAGCATGTATAAAATTGAAAAGCTTGTAGTAATTGATCCCATAAACATGGATCCGTCGTTTTTCAAAAGACGCCGTCGACATCTCCAAAAACAAATTATCTTGAAGATCATATATAATTTTCATTGCATCTCTTGAATGCAATGATGTAGCAGCACATATTTCGTCAATAGACATGCTTTTTCTTATATTGTCAGCAAATGGCGCTTGAATTATAGATTCGAACACTACCAAATGCAAGTATGAAAACACATGCTCGAGTACCTCTTTTGCAGTTGTATCAAACGCACATTGCATTTTTCAATTTTTTTTGCGTTTCGAAGTATTTTTTCATTATACGAACAGTTCGAACCAGGCGGCAGAATCATTCTTCGTTGTCAGTAATATGTATAACATGCGTACGACGAGATGAAAGATGAATGAAAAGACGTCTTAATGTAAGTACAGCGGGATCCTCCTTTGACGGAAATACTAATGATTTCCTGCAAATCGGACATAACTGATTATTAAAAGAAATAGATGTACACAAACAATCGGTATGAAAAGTATGATTGCATCTTGTAATAGTTATGTTGTTATCTTCATTCACAGTCTCCAAACAAATTGGACATTCCATCGCTTCTTATAAACCGCGTCAAATAAATTATTGTACAACGATTATAGATAAGGAGCCTCATAGAGGATATTGCGCACACTCTTCAATATGTAAATTTCCGTGTTTGTGTCGTATCGACTCAATTTTCCGAAGAGAAATCGAATTATAGAAAAGACTGTCTTCAATTACATCGTGACATAATACAGTCATAATCAACAAAGGTATCGCAGTAGAATGCACAAACAAAATATTTACGTACTGGACATAAATACCTCGCAGATCATGAGTTTTTTTCAAGTATGGGAAAACTCGTTTTCTAGCAGTATTCAGTTGTGAACAATACCGATTTGAAATTTCTTTGTTCGTAAGTGTCGAAATATCACAAGATTGAGCACTTCGCATCCATTGAAGTGCGTTCAAAAATATATCGCATGCACAGAGTAAAGGAATGGTATTCCTGCGTGTGTTGTGCGTCTTCTTTTTCAATTCTCCTGTAAAATACACATGAAACGGACGATCTTGCACTTTTTCAAACACACTCTTACCATTTAATAATTCACATTCTCGTCTACCCGACACAAAAAGAAGGGCTAATATGACATTTATCTTGACGACTTTTTCTTGTACAGTGCAGTCTTGTAATATTTTTACTTGAGATTTTAACAATTCCGAAGAATCATCAACGGCGAGTAGAGAAGAATTTCGTTGCAATAGAGTTTCTTTTTTTAATTGTGCACTTTTCTCTTTATCTTGCGCGTTTATTGATAAAGACTTCAAGTTATCTGCCACCAAGCGTAAACAAAGCATTGCTTTATTTACTTCATCACAACCAGCACAAAAACCTTGTTTCCTTGTACGATACATGATGTCATATTGATCTTGTAAAGACATTTGCTTGAACTCGTTTAATCGATCTACGCACTTAGTCTCGTCCTTGCAAGTATGAGCTATTTCAAAAATTTTTTGCAAATCTGCTTCATATTGCGTATGTCGTAATTCAAGGCGCAGAAATTCTCGACGAATATTTGAAATATTTTTTTCAAATGAGTAGTGCGTCTTGAAATGAAGTCTAGCGTTTTCAACTATCTCGCTTCCTTCGACTCCGTTCTTCAATAGTAGAACTTGTTGATCTACAAACTTCATTCTTTGTATAGTATATATACTTTTTTCTACATTTTTTTGACAATATTTGAATGAGTATTTTGATGTGAGAAAGAAGTGAAAAAAGGCGAAATAAATCACACTTTTTGTATCGTTACTCCTTTTGTGTCAATTCTTATGACTAGAATCGCCTTCCCGGTGGCCGCATTTTTTTTCCATCGCACGAAAAAAAAATCCCAAAAAATTTT
>CEVR01027035.1_pt1 | contig 25511 bp, 26 predicted proteins | sample 356541 | NCBI WGS metagenome assembly CEVR01 (sample SAMEA2623734, study PRJEB7988) | marine metagenome | isolation source: saline water (ENVO:00002010), including
GATGATTGCGGCAGGAGCATCGATCATTGATGTAGGAGGTGAAAGCACTCGTCCAGGGTCACAAGAAGTCTCTATAGAACAGGAATTAAAGCGTGTTTTGCCTGTTATATCTGGTCTACGTTCCATGTCATCTACAATTCCCATCTCTATCGATACAAGGAATCATGAAGTTGCTCGACAAGCATTGGATGCCGGTGCAACCATCATAAACGATGTATCTGGTTTGAGATCCCAAGAAATGATCGACTTGGTTTTGGATAGAAAGGTCCCAGTTTGCATCATGCATATGCTTGGAAAGCCTAAGACGATGCAGCAGAATCCTTCGTATCGCAATGTTGTCAATGAGGTTTCAACCGAACTCCTAAGCACTGCACAACAACTTATTGATGCTGGGCATAATCCGAATAACATCTGTCTTGACCCTGGTATTGGATTTGGAAAAACCTTGCAGCATAACATCGAATTGCTCAGAGGATGGGAGGAGCTTAGGGGCGAACATGATTTCTCAATCCTTTGGGGTGTTTCTCGAAAATCGATGATAGGTCAACTCACGGACCAATCATCCACTGATGATCGATTGTATGGTACTCTCGGTGTGGCTGCATATGCTCACCAAGTTGGAATAGATTGGTTGAGGGTTCATGATGTGCAAGCACATACTGACTTGCTCAAAGTCATGCAAATCTTGGACTAGGTAATTCCGCCACCGATGAATCCAGCGGCTGCAAACCAAGCACCGAGCATGCTTCCGAGATTGGTTAGTGCAGTTACAAGCAATACACGACCTGCGCGATTGCTCCAAAACCCGCCAATCGATGTTCCTTTGAGAAACAATTGCAAATCTTCAGCAGTTGGTTCTGAAACCCTTAGTTGAACGTATCCAGCAAACCATCCGGCTGCTAGTGCTGGATTTAGTGAAGTGATTGGACTTGCTAATGTAGCAGTAAGAATCGCTAATGGATGACCTCGTGCTAGGATACAACCAATCGCAGCAAAGACTGCATTGAAAAGAGTCCAAACGGTTAGCATTTTGACAATATCAACTTCATCGTTATTGAATAAAGCAAAACCGACCAATCCCATGACGATCAGTGGAATTGCAAATGGTAGTGTTTTACCAACGAGACCTTTTTTGGGTACGCTTGATATTTCTTCCAACTTCTCTGGTTGAAGTGGAGTGTAGGGAGTAAGTGCTCTTTCAATACCTTTCAGATGACCAGCTCCAACGACAACAAGCATCTTTTCTTCGGTTTTTGTTTGCATAATTTTCTCGGCGATATAGCGATCACGTTCATCGATAAGCGCTTCTCCAGCACCAGGGGAGAACTCTTTCAATTCCTCCATCATCGAGGAGAGGAGGTCAGAATCGGAAAGCAAATCATCGAGGTCGATAATCTCCTCATCTTCTTCTTCATCAGCAAAAAGTGAAAACAGTAGGCGAAAGCGCTCTCTCCATTTCATTTTCCTCCAAGCCCTACGCATGGTGACTTGGATGTCACGATCGACTAATGCAACTTCAAGTCCAGCTTCTTTAGCAGTTTCAACAGCTGCAAGCAATTCCGCTCCAGGCTCCTGTCCTTCATTTATACCCATCTTTCGTTGTTCTGCACTGAGCATTGCTTGTATCAAAACCATAGGTGCTTTTCCTTCCTTGATAACTCTTCGAAGACCCTCTTTGTCCAAGCGACGACCTTCAACAAGGGCATCATGACGAGTTTGACACAGTTCAACACCAACCACTTTCGGTTGATAGGTTTCGATCTGTTCACGTACTGCCTCAACAGATGCAGTTGCGACGTGTGCAGTGCCTAAGATCCGTAGTGTCGGGGAAATATCGACAAAAGGCGAAGTAGAACTCACGAATCTTCCTCCGTTGAGAATATTGATTCCAAACGGCTGGAAAATGCTTTGAGAATTTCATCGTGCGCATCATCATCAAGATTGGTTTCTTCAAATCCAAGTGTTGACAATTGTATTTGCCCTCCAGCCATCCCACGATGCCCTCCAGCTTGACCATCGGGGAATTCTTTGGAAAGTGCTAGTCCAATATGGAGATTCTCTCGTCGATTTCGAGCAGAAAGAAGCACTCGTTGACGCTGAATTCCATAAACGAATACCACATCTGTGGTCGAAGTTGCGAACAAAAAGTCTGCAACTTGTGCAAGATCATCTCGATGGACAAGATTCTGAATCGGTGCAAGCACTAAACCATCCTTTTGAATCATCGTTACAAGTGCTTGTCGGAACGATTCCAATGTTTCTGGAGTGCGAAGTGGAGCCTGTATGGATTGTAGTAATTCATCATCAACCCACGTATTCAGCCACATGAGGGCCCGTAAATCGACTTGATTGAATGCTCGAGTAAACGAAAGTGTGTCCGTTCGCAAACCAAACGAGAGTGCAGTTGCTAAACGCGGAGTCATTTCTAAACTCATACTCATGAGAAGATTGGCGATGAGTGATGATGTTGCTGAATATTCGGGACGAAGAAATGCTACATCAGCAGATACAGCCTTTTCGGAACTATGGTGATCGATTATGATGTTGGGTACACAATCAGAAGGCAGTATGTTGTTTGCACCTGGTTGATGGAAATCGACTGTAATGATACATTCTGCTTCATTCAAAACATCTTCCAACTCCCAATCAAGAATGATTCTACGTAGAGGGATTTCAAGGAGACGGACCATGGCTCTATTTTGTTGATGCTCAATCAATCCGCCATGGTAAATGGTTGGTTGATGACCGAGGAACGAAACGAGTTCATGCATTGCTAATGCGGATGAAAGAGCATCTGGATCAGGATTATCATGACAGAAGATTGCAACTTTCGAATTTTCAGGAAGATGGCGAATATAGGATTCGAGAACGGTGGCTCCAGCATGACGCTCCCACGCCCGAACCTTTTCCTTGAAAGCAGCTGTAATTATTTCCTGAGCATCAATTCTGTCAATCGAATCGAGTTCCTTCTCCGATGATTTTTCTGTAAGAATTGGTGTGTCTGGCCAGCGTTCTCGCATATCGATCAGTACTTGTTCCCCTTCGAGAACCTCTGAATCGACAAGGATGACAGCAGTTGGTTTTTGACCAACATCAGGTAGTTTGGAAACAGGTAATGGTTTGGGCAATGGTAGAATTTCACAATCGCCAAGATCTTCAGAAATTTCGAGAGATGAAGCAAGGCTGATGAGCCGAGTTGGCCTTCTTTTTGAGCACCATTGAGCCAAGTTAACGGCAATCGGGCTGTGACCTACTACCAAGAACATTTGATGCTCCTCAGGTTGAGTTGGCGCGTTTCAAATTTCAAGGTTCGTATTCAGAATGAAATCTGAACGTTCTCTCGCTGAACACCCTCGACAACGAAGAGTTCTCTCCTAGTACATCCTTTCATTCCTGCAACTATGTTAGTTGGAATCATTTGAATGGCTGCATTGAAGTTAGTGGCTGATGAGTTGTAGAACTCTCGTCGGTCTGCAAGTTGGTTCTCAAGTGCTACGAGTTGATTTTGTAGGTTGACAAAGGATGTGTCTGCTTTGAGTTCTGGGTATTGCTCAGCGACCATGTTGATTCGAGGAAGCATACCAGAAAGAATACCTTCTGCAGCGCCAACACCTTTGACGTCTCCTTGAGCAAGGCATCCTGCAGCTGTTTGACGAGCTTGTGCGAATTGCTCGAAAATCTCTCTCTCATGCTCTGCATATCCCTTGACAATGTTGACAAGGTTAGGGATCATATCGTAACGTTGCTTGAGCAGGACATCAATGTCAGCCCAAGATTTGTTTGCATTTTCTTCCAATCGAACAAGGCGATTCCATGTGCTGAAGAACCATAATACGAAAATCAGTAAAATGAATCCTCCGACAATAAGTCCAATCATTAGCGGGTCCATGAAGAGTGGTCGTATCAAACACTTATCAATCTATACTACAAATTGGGTTGATATGATATGCTGGTTCCCAATGGAATAAGCATGGACGCCGCAACCATGGTATTGGTTCTCATCGGCAGTGGTTTCATTGGTTTTCTCTTTGCTCCACTAGGTTTAGGCGGTGGTCTTCTATTTGCACCATTACTTCACTACGGTTTGGGTTGGGAAATTGATGGGGCTTTGCTAATCGTATCTCTTGGCCTATCAGCAACAGTAGCTTGGGGGTCTGGATTACGACATAGAAAAGAAGGCCATGTGTCGGATGAACGGTTCAAACAAAGTCTGTGGGGAGCACTTCCAGGTGCCATCATAGGTGTGCTTATCGTTGCTTCAATGAGCGGATCATTCGACCTTCTGTTCAAAGGGTTGAGTTTAATTTTCATAACATGGGCAATCATCAAGACTCTTCGCTCAAAGACCAATAGTGTCGATGATGAGCGAGAACCAAACATCATTCCACTACGAGCAGGTGTAGCCTCTGGTGGCCTCCTTTCATCAGTTCTTGCAATCGGAGCTGGAGCAATCTATGTGCCAGTACTCAGAGCATATGGCGGTCTAGAATCGAGGAAAGCCATTGGAACAAGTCTTCACATAATGATGGTCGTTCTTCCAATTTCCATTTTGACACATTTTATAGCTCTTGATTCAAGCCAAGTCGATGTACTCTCTTCGAATCTATTACTAATTCTTAGTTTACCTATTGTTGTCGTAATAGCAGCAAACCTAGGTGCACGATTTGGAATTGCCAAAGTTTCAGAACAGCGCATAATGCAACTTTTCGTCGTGGTACTTATCGTAATAGGAATTCGATATATCCTCGACCTTTCATCAAATGTGCTTTGAATCAGCAAGCATCGTAGGCATCAATCAAATATTCTGTAATCGGACTTGTCCAAGCCAATTCACTGATTCCATCACGTCCTTGAAGTGCATAGGCGCGTACTACATCACGAACTCGAACGTTTCCTTCTGAAGATCGAGCAAGGATTGTTGCAGCCTTGACCGCCTTACCTGTGCCATGCGGGTCATAGACCGTATCCAAGGCTTCTTCGAGGAACCAATCAGCCTTGCCGCCAGGTTCTCCATCATATGTTTTCTTTGGGAGTTTTGCACCGAAAAGACCACCAGATTTCGCCTTACTCTTAGGTTTTGATTTTGCCTTACTCTTAGGTTTTGATTTTGCTTTAGTCTGAGCTTTCCCACTAGATTTGGACTTTCCTTCTGCCTTGAATTCCTGTTCAAGTTCCGCACGAATTTCCTCTTCAAGTTTTTCTCTGATCGAATCTTCATTTCCTTCTGCTGCTGTTTTGGCAGCACGAGCAACGGCATCATCGCGTTCATCTTTCAAGGCTTGAATAACATTGACGTAATGGCTCGCAACTTCAATGAGTGCAGTTTCCATAGCGGCTTCCATTTGCATCGAGACTACATCGGATGATGATTCCCTCCACTTTCGCCATTGCAGCATTGTGTTGTTGTGAATATCGGAACCGCACTTCGGACAGAAACTTCTCTTTGGTGGTTTGAGTACAGGAATAGCCCTCATGGCCTCAGGATCGATACCTTCGTGTTCACCACTTGCAACATCGTGAATGTGTGTGGATGCATCCATTCCATGATCCATCGCATCTCTGAACATACCTTCGGACATATCGAGGGTACCTGCCTTGATCATGTCCCATCCAGAGGTGCCCTTAACAACAGCCCGAACAGCCGCATTCGCTGCAGGAGATTGACCAAATTCATGCTTCTTGAACGGTGAAACTTCTTCGCTCGCTCCTTCGAATGCTTGACCAATATCGAAGTTCTCACCATCATCCGCAGCCGCTGCAATTCCCATTGTAATTGGATTTGCACCATCTTCAACCCGTGCGATCATATCGAATTTTTCAGCCATTGAAAGGTCTTCACGGTGACGAATCACGTCCTTAATTTGGTTAAGGTCGTGCCCTGTGGAAGTGATTGGTCCTTGAACGGTCAAATCGTGACCACAAGAGAGACAGAACTTTGCTGCTGCCTCGACACCCGCCTCGCAAGTTGGGCAAAAGACCCCTGCCATGGTGCTGAGATAGTCCAACCTCTTTTCAACTCTTAGGGTCAGACGGATGCTAAATCAAGATTCTTGCTTTGCTTGAAGACAGGCGTTGAGAAGTTTTAGTATTGCATCTTGGTCAAGTTCTGTCAAAATGGTTGGTAATCGTGGACCACGCTCTGTTCCCATTATGCATAGGTACAATGCTCTGTATGCATGGCGTGGCGACATCTCAAGTTCTTTTGCAGTGCTTGAAATCGAGTTCTGGATCGATGAGATTTCCCAATCACAGGAACGAAGAGATTCGATGAGTTTTGGAAGAAGAGCCATATTATCATCATCCAATAGAGCGATTGCTTCAGAATCAGGTTCTTCCATAATAGTGATACGTAGTTCCTCAGGGAAATGTCGAGATTGAACCCATGTCCGCATACGATCAAGTCTGTCAATCATGCTTTGAGGAATAGTTCCAATCATTCCAATCGAATTCCATACGTCTTCATCTCTTGATTTGGTCTGAGCAAGCATGGCAAGATGGCGGAAGGTGACTGAAGATGTTTCTTCATGTGGTGAAATAAAGGAAAGTTCGAGTGCTCTTTTTGCATCTTCAATCGCGACCATTTGTCTGCGGCTCAATCCCTCCTTATCCATTTCTATAGAGAAATCCCGCGCTGTTGTTCGTTCGAATTCATCCGCCAAATTAACGAGCCCCATCCCCGTATCGAACTCGATTGCTTTGTTGGGTTTTGTTGATGCTATAAGGTAACGAAGAATTTCAGGTGGAACAAGAGAAAGTGCTTCCAATGGACCGATTGTGTTACCGGAAGATGATGACATTGCTCCCTGTCCACGAAGGCTAATCCACTCATAGGTCAAATCGATTGGTGCTTCTTGCGAAAACAGTTCAACGATTTCTTTGCCAGTATCGTAAGAGCCACCAGCTGCACCGTGATCTTTTCCAAAAGGTTCCATAGTGACGCCAATCCATGCCCATTTGGCCGGCCAGTCGATGCGCCAAGGGAGTTTTCCTTCTCCTTTTGTAACGTCACTAGTTCCTTCATTTCCATCGGAATCAATCCACGATACTATTGGATCATTCCAGCCAGTAATGCGTATTCCATCGATGGAGCCATTCGAATCGATTGGATTCCAAGGAAACCAATCTTCGGCCAGTTCACGGTTTGAGACCCGCTCAATAATTTCTCTAATCTTGTCTGCATTATTGCAAGCAATCCGAGCAGTCTCAGCAAATTTTCCTGAAGCATAGGAATCAAAATTATCGATAAACCGTGGTCGAACATCGATTTGCTCAAGCGCCTGTTTGAATGGTTCAAGGAAGTGATCCGCGTACGAAACGCCTTCAGCAAAACGTTCCATATCGGGACATCCCTCCTCATTCGGCGGAGGTATTCGTTTGAGTTGGTGACCAATGTATTGAGAATATGAATCATCCAAAAAGGAGTAAACCTTCCTCAAAGGGTCTGCGCTATCGACGATGAAAACAAATTCAACATCGAGGCCAGCATTTCTTGCAGCCTTGGAGATCATATCGCCCGTGAGAATTTCACGAAGATGGCCGATATGGAACTCTCCGCTCGGAGTGATGCCTGTGGAGACGATGTGCTTTGAGCCTCTCTCAGAGAGACGTTGAGCAACAACATCTGACCAATGCATGCGTTCACCTCAAACTGGTACGGCTCGAATCAATCCGCGCAAAGGAACATCGTCGACTTCATTGCGAACCGTTTTGTTGACAAGAACCAGGGCGAGGACGACCTCTCCACCGGATGCACGAATAGCTGCAATGGTATTGCTCATAGTGACTCCACTTGACAATACGTCGTCGATGATGGCGACCTTTTTACCGCCTCCAACTTGTCCATATTTGTTGGATAGGGCGCCAGCCCCAGGCTCCCCCTCCACGTTTCGATGAATTGCAACTTCAACATCAAGGGCTTGTGCAACTTCATGTGCAAATGCAATTCCATTGATAGAGATACCAACGATGGTATCAATTTCTTCGACTTCCTCCATAACGACATCTGCCATGATGTCTCCAATGGCGGTGATTCGAGCAGGTCGAACTCCGATGGTTCTCCAACCGATACGGACATCAGTTGGCCGTTCGGACTTGGAATCCGTAAGAAGCCATTGAATGGTGTCTTGCGATAGAGACAACTCATCCGCAATTTGTTGTGAATTGAGGCCATCATTTCGCAAATTCTTGGCGATGGTTTTCAACTCTTCAATACTCAGCGTCATGTTATCATGTTAAGCGAACACACTTACCTCCATGAAGCCTTTGCATATTTTTCATCAAAGACTTGAAGAGAAGGGGTTGTTAGGCGTCTCCATGAGCGACTTTGATTACGAGACGCTGCTCAATCGAGCACGCGACAATATCCCAGAGGATATTTCGTCCCGAGCACGTTGGCGGCTACCAGAACCTCAGATTATGATCGAAGGTTCAAACACCATTTTGCGTAACTTCACCGAAGTTGTTGGAATGATGGACCGTGATGATAATCACGTCTACCAATACATCCTCAATGAATTAGGTACATCTGGTTCCAGAGATGGTCCACGTGCTCGCTTCAAGGGGAGAATCCCTCCAAAGCGATTGAAGAAAGCAATCGTTGGCTATGTTAACACCTACATCAAGTGTAGTCAGTGTTCCGCTCCTGATACTCATTTCATCAAGGAAGATCGAACAACACTTCTGAAGTGTCAAGCTTGTGGTGCAACCCGTCCGGTCAAACTGTGATCATTCATCAAATCTCATCAACAAACTGGAATCGATAGTTCCATTCTTGAGATTTTCAATAAATGACTTGATGTTGATTTCAGGTTGAAGTCGATACCACGTCCCTCTTGGATAAACAACACATGCAATTCCATTTTCGCAGAAATCAAGACATCCTGATTTCTGGATTCTAATGTCTTCAAGTCCACCTTCTCGAGCCGCTGCTTTGATATTTGCAAGAAGTTCCAAACTACCTCTTTTTTTGCAAGAAGGTCGACTCGCATCATCTGGTCGTTCATGCCCACAAATGAACACATGTCGACCATATCCTGGCGCATCACGTCCTTTGAGATCTTTTGGCATATTCAACCCTCAAGTGCATTGATCGATTCAGCAACATCGAAATCGAGTTGCGTGACTTTTCCTTCATCATGTGTGGTAAGCTCCACGATAACGTATCCCCAACCAAAATGTAGGTCAGCATGATGATTCTTCGCCTCACAGATGATGCTTATCTTGTCAATGAAGGTCTTTGCTTCTGCAAAGTTTGGAAACTTAAATTCGCGCATGAGATGTTCTTCTTGAATCGACCACCCATTGGGGACGTCCATCGATTCATCCCCAAAGATGTGCATCGTCGTTGCCTGTAGTTTCCTTTTCGACTTTCTCATGCAATGTTGAACGTCGTTTCATGTCTTCTCGCTCAAATGCAAGGAGTTCTTTGTCGTCGATATAAGCAGGTCGTGTGTGTGCGATAAGGACGATTTGGACAACGGTATCGCGTGCAACGAATCGTTGTACATCATCCTCATCAAGGATTTCAAGGCTGGTCTTTCCTGATGAGATCAGTCGGCCTCGCACCCATGGATCTGCATCTGGAAGTAGCGCGCGTGCATCGATTAGAATCTCGATTAAGTCATCTCTTCGTAGTCCATTTCTTCGTTCCAGAAGGTCTCCACTGTGTACACTCTGAAGTTTATCCAGTGAGGGTGAACCCAAATCGTTCCACAATCCAACGGCCCATTCAGGGAGGTCAACCTTATTCGATTTCTTCGCCATGATGTCACATGATTGGCGACCCTACATAACCATGTGCAATTTCTTTCCTGAAACTGTGAACAGGGTGATGGGTTCTTGAAGGGTTGGCGCCCCGCTTGAATCGGGGTTCGTATGAAAGTCACGTGGAGGCAGTTGCCGACGGTCTTATTCGAGGACGAAGTTCTCGACAAGGCATTTTCACGTGCAAGAAAGGCTGCAGACAGGGTTGATGACCCAAATCGGGTCTTTAGAACTAGAAAACAGATGACTAGAATGGTCCAAACTGCTGCTGATATAATCCATACGATGTTGACCGAGACGGTTCGAACATGGCCATCTCTTGACCAATCGCCACAATTCGATGTAGCGATGATCGAGGCTTGTGTTGGTACTGATGATTATCGCCACCATTTATCGATGTTGCAATGGGGAGCATCGCAAGTTCAACGCATTGCAACACAAAACAATCGTAAAATCATCCGTACTGCTCGAATTGAGTTGATGCATGAAGCACGACGTGAAGCCTATGGACGAATCGGTTCCATCATGGGTCGAGTTGGACCTTCACTAAAGTGGCTCAATGAATCTAGAGAGACGCTCAAAGCACTACCTCAGATCGATAACACTCTTCCTGTAATCGTTGTTTGTGGAGCTCCGAATGTAGGAAAGTCCGCGTTCATTAGTGCCTTATCTTCTGGTAAAATGGAAGTGAATCACTATCCTTTCACAACCAAACAAATCCACATTGGTCATTTTACACATCGACGATTACAACATCAGATGGTCGACACTCCAGGATTGCTTGATAGGCCGATGGATGAACGCAATTCAATCGAATTGCAAGCGATTGCAGCATTGGAACATGTTGGAAGTTTGGTTTTGTTTTTGATCGATAGAACCGAAACGTGTGGAATGTCTTGGGAGGATCAAATGGGTCTCCTAGACGATGTTGAACGTCTATTGCCAGGTACTGAATTGTTGGTTGTTAGTTCCAAGGCTGACGCACTAAAACCTCTTCCCGAGGATTGGGAACATGTCAAAGAGTCAGAAGAACGCTGGCGAGATAACGGTTCTCAAGGAGAACCGAAGTTACCGCTTCTTTATGATGATGAAGGGCGTCCAACAATGAGCGCTTTGGAGAATGTTGGGCTCGAAGCATTGCGCTTGGAAGTAGTTCGCAAGGTAAAAGAATCACAGGTAGTCGATCCACTTACTTTACCAGAAGGTTGGTATCGTTCACGGTGAAATTACATCAATCGAGCAAGGACTGGAAGAATGGTCAAAAAGGCGAATATACCGAAGAAGATCAACATCCAAATTCGCATACGCTCCTTGTTTTTCTCATCTTTTTCGTACTTCTTGATACAGTCTGCATCCTTACAGACGCGTTCTTCTGCTTTGGCTGAGATATCGATTCCACAAACTCTGCAATGTTTGTGTGAAGGCATATGAGCCAATGCTTTTGATCGCTTTGGCATGTTCTTGACTTTCTTCTTCACCGCTGCAGCATCGACCATAGAATCACTCCGGTTGAACCAATGTTCCTTCGAATGGGCGTCCTTCTAATGCATCTTCAATTCGACGGATGTCTCGCCCATCAAGAACACCAATTTTCAATCCACATTCGATTGCCCAGTTGACTGCGATTGGGTCTACCGCTGCACTTTGTCCCGGACCTAGAGCTTCCTTACCAGTAATCTTCTGAAGTTCTGTAAGAGTGAGTGTTTCAATTGGTTCGGCATCATCGTTAGTTCGAGGATCGGCTGTATAAACATGAGATACGTTGGTTGCAATAATGACGTGAGCAGCACCAGCATCCCTTGCAAAAGCCACGCTAACCGCATCGGTGGTGTGTCCTGGTTTGGTTCCACCCATGACCACGATGTCAAAAGTTTCGAACAATTCAGCCGCCTCATCGGTTGTAGTTGGTACAACATTTGCAACATTACAACCAATTTCAGCGAGCATTGTTTGCAGAACAGTGGCATTTAATCGAGTTGCAGCAATACCGATTTCATCGAGTTTGAAGCGGTCTGAAATTAGATGTTCTGCTAATTGAATTCCTTCACGAGCAGGCTTACCTCCTCCAATTACAAGTCCAATTTTTCTTCCATTTCCTTCGAAATGAACAATCGTTTGACGAAGTTGTCCAAGCCATGTTTTGACATCATGGTCGCTGTAAAGAAGCGAACCTCCGAGTGCAATGATGGCGGGTGCGACCATAGAAACGCCTCGGCAAGGCGTTTCTTATGACTTGTCCTATCAAATCCAAGGCGAGGGTTGAAAACCCTTGGTTCGACCCCAAGGACAGGGGGTCTAGAAGTGTCCGATGATGGTGAACTCGCAGCACGTCGGCTTCGCCTCAAACTTGCGCTGGAAGACCTTCGTGAAATGAAAGGTTTCGGAACTGAACTTGTAACTATCATCATTCCTCCTGACAGACAGATCAGTGATGCTCGCTCTCTTCTTCAAAACGAACACGGACAAGCAGCCAATATCAAATCCAAATCGACTAGAAAAAATGTCCAAGGTGCTATTGAATCTGCTATCTCATCTTTATCCCGTTTCAAAACTCCAGGAGAAAGAGGCATTGCCTTGTTCACGGGTGCAATCATTGTCGGTAATAACAAAACACGTCAAACGACGGTTGTCATCGATGATCCTCCACAAGAATTACTCTCATTCCGTTATCGATGTGATTCAAACTTTGAATTAACTCAACTCGAGGATATGCTCGTCGATAATCGTTCATATGGGCTCTTTGTTATCGATCGCTCAGAGGCAGCATATGGTATCGCTTCAGGTAAGCGTATCCACGTTCAAGAACATCTAGTTTCCAACATTATGGGAAAGCACCGTCAAGGTGGTCAGTCTGCACAACGTTTCGAGCGATTGATCGAGGAAGCCGCTCACAACTTCTTCAAGAGAGCTACAGAACACGCTTGTTCCTACTGGTTGCCACACCTTGAGAACATTCAGGCCATCATTATCGGTGGTCCTGGAGCGACGAAAGATTACGTTGTACGTAACGAATACTTCCATCATGAAATCGCAAAGAAGATTGCTAAAACCCATTTCGATGTCGGCTATTCCAACGAATCTGGTGTTCGAGAACTCGTGGGTAATGCGGGTGCCTTGATGGGTGAGATCGAATTGGATGCTGAGCGACAAATCATGACTCGCTTCCTCTCTGAGTTGATCAAGCCACAACCGCGTGCAACATATGGTGAGATGATGCTTCGTCAAGCTCTTGAACAAGGGGCAGTCGATACACTCCTTATCTCCGAGAACATGAGGAAGAATTCGGTTGAGATTGAATGTGGAGCTTGTGGCCATGTCTGGACTGAATCTCTCTTGCGTACCGAGGAACTACCAAAGTGCCCTTCCTGTGAAGTAGGGAATAACTTACATAAAGAATTGTCCAACACTTCGTTGATCGATGTGCTCAGTGAAATGGCAGGTAAATCTAACAGTGAAATTGCCTTTATCTCAACCGATACCGAGGAAGGTTCCCAACTTGCGCATGGCTTTGGAGGCCTTGCAGCGATTCTTCGTTATCCAATGATGTGAGGTGATAAATTGAAATTACTTCAAGCAATGATTTCACCTCATCTTGAACGGATGCTTTCCGAAAAGGGTGTGGAAAAAGCGACTTGGGAGTCAATGCTGCAACCCAGTCGCGAATCAAGTCAAGGTGATCTGACTTTGCCTTGCTTTCCTTTCGCTTCAACGCTAAAGATGGCTCCACAAGCGATTGCTGATGAACTCGCAGAATCTTTTCCAATGGTAGATGCTCTACTAAGCGTCTCTTCAGTAAATGGATATCTCAATTTCAAAGCCAATCCCGAATGGTTGGCTGATGCCATCCTATCTGGAGAAGTCTATGTGGGTTCAGCCCTTGATAACTCAGGCAAGACCGGTGAGAAGGTCCTTCTCGAGCACACCTCAGCGAATCCAAATGGTCCATTCCATGTTGGTCGTGCACGTAATGCCATCCTTGGCGATACCCTGGTTCGTTTGCACCGACTTCACGGTGATGATGTCCGCGCTGAGTACTATGTTGATGATATGGGCAAACAAGTAGGAGTCCTAGCATGGGCGCTTGAAAACTTAAGCGAAGAGGATGTAAACCGACTTCTTGCTGAGCGTGAACCACCTTCAGAGCGTTGGCTCGACAAAGCGGATCATCAGCGTGTACGTTGGTATCAAGCTGCTCAAATCCTAAGAAAAGATGCTGAAGAAACTCGAAAAGCACAGATTGAGCGTGAAATTGGTGAACTTGTACACGCTAGTGAACACGGTGATGTTGACGTTCTAAACTCATTCGAATCAGCCTATACACCGGTTCTTGATGGAATGTTGACTACACTTTCTCGACTTGGAATCTCTTACGACACCTTCACGAAAGAATCCACCTTTGTCGTCGACGGAACGGTTGCACAACTGATGGAGAGATTGGACGCATTGGATATTGCAGGAACTGCTGACAACGGTGCAGGATTCCTTGATCTCGGTCAAAGAGGGCTAAAAGGAAAGACTGAATTCTTCTATAGAAGAGGAGATGGTTCCAGCCTTTATGCAACTAGAGACGTAGCTTATCACATGTGGAAATGGGGAGAATCCAATCGTCTTGTCAACGTGCTTGGAGAAGATCATAAATTGCAAGCAAAGCAAGTAGGATTGACCTTAGAAGAACTTGATCAACAACGACCAGAGGTCTTGTTTTACTCTTTCATCAAACTGCCTGAAGGAAAGATGAGTACTCGCCAAGGCAACGTCGTGTTCATGGATGACCTGTTGGAGGAGGCGCATGCACAAGCATCCGCAGTTGTTCGTGAATTGCGTCCAGAATATGATGGCGAAAAGGTGGCTGCAATTGCAGAGGCTGTTGGAACAGCAGCAGTTCGATTCAATATTATCAAGGTCAGTCCAGAGAAAGGATTCACATTCCGATGGGAAGAAGCATTGGCCTTTGAAGCAGGTTCTGCACCTTTCATCATGTACGCGCACACACGTGCTTGTTCAATCGCAAAGCGTGCTCATTCGCTTCCAACTTCAAGCATCGAGCGCCCCTCTGCGCAATCTATGCCCGAGGGTTTGGTCGAATTGCTTCGCTTGATGTGTACTCATAATGACGTACTCGAACGTTCAGTTCGAGAACAAAGAGCACATCTCTTCGCCTTACACATGCTCGAACTTGCGAACGCGTACAATGGATTCTATCGAGATTGTCCGGTTGTTCAAGACGGACAAGTCGATGGATTTGCCTTCGCAATCAGTGAGATGGCTCGTCAATTGATGCATTCGGGCTTGGAAGGATTAGGCATTAATCCAATCGAAGAGATGTGATCATTCGACTGATTGATTCATAGAATCGTACATCGCTTGTGTAACAGTATCTGGATGTTCATCAACTGAAGCGAGTACATCTGCTCCAATTGTTCGTAATTCATTGTAAGCATCTTCTATTTCTTTGACCTGTTTCAAGAAGCGAAGTGGTGGCCAACCACAATCGATGATTTCTGGATCAACGGTACTCTGTTCAATCCATGCAGAACATTGGGATCCATAGCATAAAGCGGAAAGGTGTTCAAGATCGACCCAAAAGGTTCGTCGTTGACAAACTGGACATATTTTTCCTTCAAGTTTGGTCAGTACTGTCATACCATCCTCGCCGACGACATCGATATCCCAAGCGACGATGGTTGCTTGTTCTAGATTCATTTGTTCGCTCTTACCAAGAAATGTCTTCATGACTTCCCAAGCGATTTGTTCAGTGCTGAAACAACCCATACCTATGGCGCCTCCATCCACCTCAAGGACGGATGGTACATACACTCGGCTCGGTGAATCCATGGTTCTTCTTGGAGGCTAAGGCCTTTGAATCCTCCCATTTGAGATAGCATAAATTAGCGATTCCAAGTGTACTCTATGTAAGGCAATCCACCAGGATGAGGTAATGGAGCCTCAGGCTTCTCGATTCGGACAAAGACTCGTTGTACGTTTTCCGATCGTTGAATATGCTCAGATATTTGCTGGGCCATGGATTCAAGCAATCGTATTGGTGATGAATCTAGTACTACGGAATCGATCGCTCTTTGCAGTTGTGCATAGTCTAGTGTTGTATCAAGTTCTCCATCTTCGATCGTACTCAAAAGATCAACACGGACCGATATATTGAACGGTTGAGACTTGAGATGCTCTTCATCAAAATAACCATGAATACCGTGAACGAGGTAATTATCCAAGCCAACGGAAATGGACATCCCGTTCACTCCTCATCGCGTTCATGAACCCAAATTAGATGATATCCAAATTGGGTCTTGATCGGTGTAGAAACCGTCTTCAAAGGAGTACTCCAAACCGCTTCTTCGAATTCTTGGACCATGTTGCCTTTTCGGAACCAGCCAAGATCTCCTCCTCGCTGAGAGGATGGACAGGTTGATTTCTTGCGAGCCAGCTTCTGAAAATCCTTGAGTTTTCCAATCTTTTCAGAAAGTTGCATTGCTTCTGATTTTGAAGCGACAAGAATGTGCGAGGCATGCGCGCTCGGTTTAACCATGACATTCCCACAAAGACTGCCTTCTTGAACTCAACGCTCAAGCAAAGACGGGCCAAGCAAGGTGTCGAATGTAGGTTCCATAGGCAATCACCGATACTCCAAGCGATTCTTCGTTGAATCGATCCATCGTATCAGCGTAGGTATGGTATTCCCAAGATCCAGACCCATAGCAGACCAGAGCATTGCCTGTAACTCCATCGGGGAGGTCATAGACGAACGGGCCATGATCTGAATTGTATGGCATGCCATCGGGTTCTCCCCGAGCACCCTGATACAATCCTGTTGAAACGGAATATTTCGGGAAGAGGTCAGGTCGCTCATCCTCCAAAACATCAAGAATGTCTTTCATCGCATCGATATCTTCTTTCGAATTTGAAAAGAAACGAAGACTGTTTCCCCGATTAGCCGTATCGATGTCCACATGGTTCATGTCGAGATTGATGTAAAGGCGAAGGTTTCGAGCAAGTTCATTGGCATTAGCACTGACGTATGCTTTACTGCCCCACAATCCTTCTTCTTCTCCTCCCCAAGTGCAGAACCGAAGTGTGTATTCAGGAGTTCCACTTTCGTTTGCAATCATTGCAATTTGGCGAGCCATTTCAAGAACGCTCGCCGTACCTGAAGTATCGTCAACTGCACCTTGTGCATGGTAGACTGTATCGTGATGGGCTCCGACGATGATGAGGTCCTCGCTCTTACCATAGAGTGTACCACATGGAACGCTAACCGCGATATCTCCTGCGTTGTCCACATCAGAAAACAATCGCAAAAAGGCACCTTGGGCTGCTAAGTCAAGCATCTGGTTTCCTGTATTGTTTGAAACTGCTATGAACGGAATGTTTTCTGGAATTGAACCACTGTTTGCCGCTTTCATATCATCTACTCGGATCGATTTGAAAATCGGAATACAATCGTCAGCAACAATCTGTCCGCAATTTGATTGATTGTTTATTCTTAGAATGGCAGCTAAACCAAATTCTGCAGCTTTGATGTATATGCCAGTGTTTCCATCAATGCTGTTCCCACCACGAACAATTCCAACCTTTCCTGAAGCTTCACTCCAGAGCGAGTCGACGGTACCATCATCGAGATCGATCAATTCCATTTCCTGACCAAATTGAATATCTGCGGAACCGGAGTATCCCTGCAAAACGAAATTGGTTCGATGTTCAAAGTTTGTAATTTGTGCACCGATGCCACTGTTGCAGGATGCACCAGTCACAGGCCCTCCAAAGAGTCCTCCAGCGGGTGGAATGCACATCGAAATTATCGGTGCACTATTGATGGCGAACATTGGAACTGGATAGGTATTCAATTGAGGTGAATAACCCATCTCTGTTAGATTGTCAAGAATCATTTGTGCACCAGCAGCCTCTTCTGGGCTTCCAGACATTCGACCTTCCCATTCAGGATGGCCAAGGTTGACAAGTTCCTGTGCATACCATCGTGTTTGGTTCGCATCAAATCCAATTGGTTCGTAAATGGGTTCATCTTCTCCGAAGCCTAGGATTGATGGGTTGAAGATAACAATCATGAGAAGCAATACCGCTGCTACAGATCCAACAGTTTGCGCTAAGTTGAATTGGCCAACAACGGTTCTAGTCCAAAACGATGTACTCAACTCAATGACTTTCTCTTCATTAGATACGCTGAGCCTCTCAATCAATTCGGCTTTCCTACCGGACTTGGGGAGCCCTTTCTCCTCAAGCATTGCTTTGAGTTGCTCCACAGTCATGGACTCAAGCGAAACTTCATCGTTCATGTCACTATCAAATGCTTTGCTCATTTGAACCCGTTGGCTCGATGCATCTCATTCATCGAGTTCTTCACCAGTCCAACGCTTTCCGATGTTGTGGTCAAGGCCAATCTGGTCGAGGATACGTGCAACTACGAAATCGACCATGTCATCGATCGATGTTGGATGATTGTAAAATCCAGGTGATGCAGGAATCACGACTGTACCCCAACCGGATAGTTTCGCCATATTTTCGAGATGAACCGTCGCATAGGGAGCCTCTCTTGGAACGATGATGAGAGTTCTTCGCTCTTTCATTGCAACTATTGCAGAGCGTGTAATTAGATTGTCACCGATACCTGCTGCGAGTTTTCCAAGTGTTGTTCCAGAACACGGGCAGATGACAACTGCATCGATAGGAGCTGATCCTGAAGCTGATTTTGCACCAATGTTGGCTTGTTCTTCGAGAATAGCCCCAGTTTCTTCAGCGACCTCCTCAGGTGTTGTATCGCATTCGTGTTTTAGTGTGATGCGGCCAGAGTCACTAACGACGAGCCGAATACCAACCCCTAGGTCCTTTAGTGCCCTAGCAAGACGTACACCATAGATTGCGCCACTTGCGCCCGAAATGCCGAGAACGACTTCGCCCATGATGTAAATTGGGTCCATCCTCATATATGCACTTGTTTGTTTCCTTTACAAATTTTTCAAATAGGATAGGAAAAAGGTAATTTCAATTAATTAAAATATATCCTCACTGAATCAACACCATGACACAGGTCAGTGATGATGGATTTTGGCAAAATATTGACGGTGAGTGGGTGCCCACACAAAAGCAACTCGATGCTGTTGAAAATGGATCTATACCGTACGAATCGAATGAGATGTTGGGTGTGAATTCAGAGTCAAATCCTTCAACAGATCACCTCTTTCAAATTCAACCAACTTTCGAGGTCAACAACTCTTCTGGAACCCAGGATTACATCGCATTCTTGGGTTATACATTGATTGCGTTCGGCATCCTCGATTTTGTTTTGGCTGTCTTTCTCGATACAAACATTACTTTCTTTCTTGGAATTCTGTCTTATTTCACATCGATTTTCTTTTGGTCCTTAGGGGGCTATTTAATCGCAAGCAAAGAGAGCATTCCTTGGTTTGATGTTGAAAAATTTTCAGAATCGAATCAAGCCAAAATGATTTATGCAGGAACGGTTGCTGGAGCACTGGTTCTACTATTATTGCTTGCAGGTTTAGCAGGTAACGATCTGGATGAGAATCTAATCGGCACTTGGACGAACCCAGCGGATGAACTTAATTTGGAAAGCAATGGGGATATGAGCGACTCATCGGGTTCATTCGAATCATGGTATATTGACGATGGAAATCTGGTTCTCGAGGAAGAAGAATACTACTACGTTTTCAAATATACTATTATTGATGATATTCTTTTCCTTGCACCGTATGACGTCGATGATAAGTTGCTTGAAGAGGAGTGTATCGCGTATGTCGAAGGATCTTCTGGGAAGACAAATTCAGTCTACTCCGATAAGTTAGAAGCCGCTGAAGATGACGGTAAATTTCCGACTTGGTGTCAACCAGAATAGGTGTCGTTTCTCACATCTCGCTGCAGAAATTCTTGAATTTTACTGATTAAGGCAAGTTCGATTTCTGTCTTACTCAACGAATGACCTAACTCCGCAAGAGATGTTGTAGTAGCTTCTGCAAGCCCACATCCAGCAAGATTTTCCACTCTACCTTGTGGAGTATCATAGTTAATCGTGAATCCATGTCTACTTACCCATCGTAAGAATGAGAGTCCAATGCTGCATATTTTCTTGTCATCGACCCAGACTCCTTGCATTCGTTCATCCCTGTATCCTTTGATTCCTAGTGTATCCAAAGCTGCAATAACCCATGATTCGATTTTTGAAATGATATCGGCAACCGATTTCTCATCGTCCTTATTCCAATGTATTATCGGATAAACTACCAATTGCCCAGGTCCATGCCAAGTAAGGCCACCTCCTCGATCCACTGGATGACTCCTATAATCGGAAGGTGGTGCAATTCCATCGTTTTGAGCACGAGGGCCAACGGTTACAATTTCTGGATGTTGCAAAAAGAGAATAGTATCCGGTATCTCATCGTCGATACGTTGTTTTTGTAATACTGACATCATTTCCTCGGCATCTGTATATTCTACAATACCAAGAATACGAACATCGACGGGTTGCATGTCCTTTCCTCAGTATTGTCCTGATGAGCCAAATCCGCCTTCGCCACGTTCAGTTGATTCTAAATCACTGAGGGTAACTTCCTCAATTTGTACTAAAGGGACAGGAGCGAACAACATTTGGGCAACACGTTCACCCTTTCCAACGGTAAATGAATCGCCTTTTCCTATCCACGTTGCTAATACTTTCAACTCTCCGCGATAATCAGAATCGATGGTTCCTACTCCATTGGGCAGAATCATGCCTTTCTTACCAAGTGATGATCGACAACGAATTTGCCCCTCCCATCCTTCAGGTATGGCGCAAGCAAGACCGGTAGGTATCATGACCGATGCGCCTTTGATTACGATTGTTTCTTCCAGTGCATACAAATCCCAGCCTGCAGCCTGTGCACTTCCTTGAGTTGGAAGTTGGGCATTATCGTCCAACTTGGCGAATTTGACGTTAATCTCGTTTCGCATGGTTTTGCCTCTCCTCGGTGGTTCAAGGAGTCTTTGATTAAGTTCCAGTGGAAATCAAGGTAAAATTCGGCTAGAAAATATCACTTTTTAATTCTCAAAAATAGGTACTTATACAAATCGGTTTAAAAATCGGGATTATTATCGCAGTCCCTCGCTTTCATCCCTCTGTAAAACAGGAGTTTATGTGCCTCAAGCATGGGCATATTTATGTGCCATCTCGGACGGAGGTTAAACTCCAGCGCGTTGGTGGAAGGTGACAATATGGTAATCGAGCAGAATCGTAAAGATGACGGAATTGAGATTGATTTGTCACATGAGCACATCGAGCCAATGCTTGAAGAGAACCTAGATAGATTCGTTCTGTTCCCGATTGAGCATGATGATGTATGGGCAATGTACAAACAACATGCTGCTTCCTTCTGGACTGCAGAAGAAATCGATCTTGCAGAGGATATGAAAGACTGGGAACAACTCAACAATGATGAGCAACATTTCCTCAAGCACGTTCTTGCTTTCTTTGCCGCAAGTGATGGTATTGTCAATGAAAACCTTGTTGTCAACTTCGCAAACGAAGTCTGTTGGGCAGAAGCTCGAGCATTCTATGGATTCCAAATTATGATGGAAAACATCCATGCAGAGACTTATTCACTCCTTATTGATACCTACATTAAGGATTCAAACGAAAAGAACCACTTGTTCAAGGCGCTTGAAACAGTACCATCTGTAAAGCGCAAGGGCGACTGGGCTCTTCGTTGGTTGTCTCGAAAGCGAGGTTCGTTTGCTGAGAGATTAGTTGCGTTTGCCGCTGTCGAAGGAATTTTCTTCTCAGGTTCGTTCTGTGCAATCTTCTGGCTCAAGAAGCGAGGATTGATGCCAGGGCTTACTTTCTCAAACGAGTTGATCAGCCGGGATGAAGGATTGCATTGTGACTTTGCTTGTTTGTTGCACAGTAAACTTGAGCGCCCCACTCCTGAGAACTACATTCATCGTATTATTGCTGAAGCGGTTGAAATTGAGATCGATTTTGTTACCAGTGCTCTTCCAGTCAATCTAATTGGAATGAATGAGGATTTGATGAAGCAATACATTCAATTTGTTGCAGACCGACTTTTGATTACTCTAGGGGCTTCAAAGTTATACGATGTCAGCAACCCATTCCCATGGATGGAGATGATCTCCATGCAGGGTAAGACCAACTTCTTTGAAAAGCGAGTTGGCGAGTACCAGAAGTCCGGTGTCATGGACGGAGCTTCCCTCGGAAGTGTCCAACAGCGGTTTTCTATGGACGAAGACTTTTGAACCGACCGCGAACAAAGAGAGATACGCACGAACCGAGACAAGCAGGAGATGAGGCAAAATGACCATGCAAGTAGTGAACAGAAATGGTGAAAGAGAGGATGTGCGATTTGATGCGATTTTGGATAAACTAAGACGTTTGGCCGAAGGACTAGATCCAAACTGGGTCGACCCTGCAAATCTAACCAAACTCACCATTGAAGGTCTCTATGATGGTGTAACAACCCGAGAACTTGATCAGCTCGCTGCAGAAACCGCTGCCTCATTGGTTTCACATCACCCTGATTACAGCATACTAGCCGCTCGAATTTGTATCGACGATCTTCACCGTTCAACCAAGGATGTCTTTACCGATGTAATTACCGATTTGCGAGAGTATATCGATCCGGAATCAAAGAAGCATGCTCCGCTTATTTCTGAAGAAGTCTATGATATCATTATGGAAAATGCTGAGGTTTTGAACAATCATATCGATTATAGTCGTGATTTTAATTACGATTATTTCGGATTCAAGACACTTGAACGTTCATATCTACTCCGTCTTGATGGCGAAGTTGCAGAACGCCCACAACACATGCTCATGCGTGTTGCAGTCGGTATCCACCACGGTAATATCGAAAAGGCGCTTCAAACCTATGACTTGATGTCAAACGGTTACTTTACTCACGCCACTCCTACACTGTTTAACTCCGGTACACCAATGCCACAAATGTCCTCATGTTTCCTGCTGACGATGCAAGACGATTCACTTCATGGCATCTATGATACGCTCAAGCAATGTGCATTAATCTCCAAGTCAGCTGGTGGAATTGGCCTGTCAATTCATCACATCCGCGCAAAAGGATCATACATCAAGGGGACCAACGGAACCTCGAATGGAATCGTTCCAATGCTTCGTGTCTTTAACGATACAGCTCGCTATGTTGACCAAGGTGGCGGTAAGAGAAAGGGTTCAATCGCTATTTACCTCGAACCATGGCATCCTGACCTTATTGAGTTCCTCGACCTAAGAAAGAACCACGGTAAGGAAGAAATGCGGGCTCGTGATTTGTTCTATGCTCTTTGGACACCTGATTTGTTCATGCAACGTGTTGAAGCCAATGGGGATTGGTCCTTCTTCTGTCCAAACGAATGTCCAGGTTTGCAAGATGCTTATGGTGATGAATTCAAGGAACTTTATTGCTCCTATGAAGCACAAGGTTTGGCTCGAAAGACCGTTCCTGCACGTGAAGTTTGGGACAAGGTCGTAGAGTCTCAAATCGAAACAGGTACTCCATACATGCTATACAAGGATGCAGCAAACCTCAAGTCCAACCAGAAGAACTTGGGAACCATTCGTTCATCCAACCTCTGTACTGAGATTATGGAATACACATCCGCTGACGAAGTTGCTGTCTGTAACCTAGCCTCGATCGCCCTACCAAAGTACGTCGAGAACGGTTCATTCAACCATGACCTTCTCTTTGATGTCACCTACCATGCAACAGGTAATCTCAACCGAGTAATCGATGTCAACTATTACCCAGTTGAAGAAGCACGTAACTCCAACATGCGTCATCGTCCGATCGGTCTTGGTGTGCAAGGACTTGCTGATACCTTTGCTATGCTCGGAATGGCGTTCGAAAGCCCAGAAGCACGTGCACTCAACAAGGAGATATTCGAAACGATTTACTTCGCTGCTTGTACTGCTTCTAAGGATGCTGCTATCGTTGATGGTTCTTACTCCACATTCGAAGGATCACCTGCCTCCCAGGGAATCTTGCAATTCGACCTATGGGGTATGAACGAGCATTCCGGTCGTTGGGACTGGGACACGCTCAAGGCTGAAATTATGGATAAGGGAATGCGAAACTCACTCCTCGTTGCTCCTATGCCTACTGCTTCAACATCTCAAATTCTCGGAAACAATGAGTGCTTCGAAGCATTCACTTCCAACCTCTATGTTCGAAGAACCCTATCTGGAGAATTCATCGTCCTCAACAAGCACTTGGTCAATGACCTCATCGCAGCAGGACTTTGGAGTATGGAATTGAAGGACGAAATCCTGCGACATAAGGGTTCTATCCAAGCCATTGAAACAATACCAGAAGAAATCAAGGCTCTCTACAAGACCACCTGGGAAGTTAAGCAAAAGCATGTCATCGACATGGCTGCTGACCGTGGAGCTTACATCGACCAGAGTCAATCGATGAACATTCACATGATCGATGCAAACGCTGCAAAGGTCAGTTCAATGCACTTCTATGGATGGAAGTCCGGTCTCAAGACAGGTATGTATTACCTACGAACCAAGGCTGCTGCTGATGCTATTCAATTCACTGTTGAAAGCAAGGCTAAGGACGATCCAACGGTGAACGGACTTGCAGAACGTGCCGAACTCACGACTATGGAAGAAATTGCTTGCAGCCTAGACAGTCCTGATGATTGTTTGAGCTGTGGTGCTTGAGTTTCGACTCTTATGAGTCTGAACTCTTTACGAAGTTAGCGTCTATTCACATTGAATGGATTGCATGTCCAAGTGTTGCGAGAACACCTTCATGAGTCATTTCCGTCATCGTTGGATGAGCGTGGATTGTCTGTGCAATATCTTCGAGAAGTGCACCCATTTCGATAGCTAGTGTCCATTCTCCAACAAGTTCGCTGATATGTGTTCCAACCGCTTGAATTCCGAGGATTCGGTGATCGTCTTCACGAGCAGTAACTCGAACAAATCCAGCAGTCTTCTCGGCTTCTTGAGTTAGTGCTCGACCGTTTGCAGCCAATGGGAATTTACCTGTAATGACTGGATGTCCTGCCTCCTTAGCCTCATCTGGGGAAAGACCAACTGAAACGATTTCAGGTTCTGTAAAGACGATAGCAGGAACGGCTGCAGGCTCATAGACTCGGTTTTCACCAGCAAGGATTTCAGCAACCATTTCGCCTTGGAATGATGCAACGTGAGCGAGCATTTCACCCAGATCACAAACATCTCCGATCGCATAAACACCCTTCATATTGGTTTCACACTTGTTGTTAACTTTGACAAATCCACGTTCATCCAGAGCAACACCGGTAGGTGCAAGTGCAGCACTCATTGGTCGACGACCAACGGTAACTAGGACCTTGTCAACTGTGAGTCGTTCTGGATCTGTGCCTTCCTTTGCATTTTTTGGAGTGTAGAGGAGATCAACACTTCCATCCTTGTTCTCTTCAATACCTTTTGCGAAGACCTTGGTATGGACTGCAATCTTTTGCTTCTTGATTGCGATTTCCAATGGTCTTCGAAGTTCCTTGTCAAAGATAGGTAGGACGGAATCCATTGCTTCAACGACCGTGACTTCACTTCCAAGCATTCGGAAAGTAATGCCAAGTTCGAGACCAATGTAGCCTCCTCCAACGACAGCGATTCGCTTTGGTAGTTCTTGAAGAGAAAGAGCTTCTCTTGAAGAAATGACGTGTTCACCATACTTCATGAATGGTAGTTCGATTGGAATCGATCCGTT